>Ga0180433_10005730_pt1 | contig 16623 bp, 11 predicted proteins | sample SS_ome_8_FD_132980 | JGI IMG/M metagenome (GOLD analysis project Ga0180433, IMG submission 132980) | Hypersaline lake sediment archaeal communities from the Salton Sea, California, USA - SS_1_D_1 metaG | ecosystem: Environmental > Aquatic > Non-marine Saline and Alkaline > Hypersaline >... | reverse complement strand
TACCGCAAACCTCTCCTTGAAGGCCAACGACCTGAGCAAGGCAGAAACCCCGGTGCGTGTGTCCGACGATGTCTCCCAAGACCAGATTCGAGACTGAAACGCCTGGTCTTAGCTTCTCCAGGGGCGGGTTCTGTTGACCTCGTCTAAGGTCTTGTTGGCAATGAGGACGTCTTCGGCGATCTCGAAGTCGAACATGCCGGCAAGGATGTGGTCGGCACCGTTCTCAAATGCGTAGCGGAAGGCATCAGCAGGCGGGATGGCACCGGCGGCCATCACCTTAAAAGCGATCCAGGGCTTTTGGACGTCCTTCATGAAATCGATGACTTCCTGCGGATTCTTGCACCAGTAACCGGGCACCTCGGTCGTCACGTTCGTCAGCTCGTGCGGCTTGGGCGCGCTGGGGTACTTGTGGTGGTGCAGCGTCTTGATGTAGAAATCCGCATCGACCTTATTCTTCTCACACTCGACGATGGCTTCGAGGTCATGCGCACCCACACCGGAGGGGACCCCCTGCTCTTTGGCGATTTGTACCGCCTTGGCCATCAAATCGACTCTGCCTTCTGATGCCAGATTATCCGCCCGAACGCCCCACAGATAAATCACCTCGGTGCCGTCGTCCACGAGCTGCTTGACCTGATCCCTATAGGCCGTCATTTGCGCATCGATCTCAGCGGTGGGACAGATGATCCAGTTCATTTTGCCGCCGAGCTGATAGCGATATTTTTTTAGTGTCTTCATGATGCCGGGCGCTGTATGGATGACCAGGGTGTTGATGCCGTGCTCTTCGGCCAGCGCCATGGTCTCATGGATCTTCTGCTCGGTGTTATAGTGCGCGGTGAGGTTGTACACGTATCTCAGGTCCCGGCTGTGTGTGAAATGTGTCAGCAAATTGCCGCCCAGCAGCAGCCGACTCACCTGCAGGTTGCCGATTTTGCCCATCGGCACTGCAGCCTTGGTCGCCGGCCGGCCTCTCGCAGCGCCGGTCCCTCGCGCTGTGCCTTGAGCAGCGACCTTGCCACCAGCCTGCAATCCCAGCGCACCACCGGCGGAAGTTACCAGTGACTTCTTGATGAAATCTCGACGGTCAAATCGTGACGGCATATATGTCCTCCTTCGTCTGAATCGCTTCGGCGCTCACACTATTTCAGTTCGCCTGCGCACCATCTGATGGCGCGGGCAATGAGTCGGCGATAATTAGGATCGGCGTACACGCTTGGGCCGTGCCCCACCTGGATGCAGCAGATTCTTGCCTTGCCGTACTTTCTGACCCAGCCTATGGACTCGTCACTGGTGGGATGGTCGGTGGTCAGAAGCACATGATTGTCCTTCTCGAACCCGCAGCTCTTATACGTCTCGTCGTGCACCTCAAAGTCGCTCAGGCCTCGCGTAATAGGATGCGAAGCATCCTCTATGCAAACGGAAAAGTCTATATCATGCTTATACGTGCTCGCCGCATGGTCGTCCATCGGCTTCGTGTAATACTTTCCGCCGATGATCTTGTGATATTCGGGCCAGTTCTGGAACGACCCCATGCTGTGATGCAGCGCCAGCACGCCTACGCCGCGGTCAAGGAGCTTGACAAAATTCTCGCGCCGCTTCGGCGAGATTTTCTGGGTCATATTAAACAGCACAATCACATTATAGTCCCAATCGTCTACGTCCTCGAAGATTTCGCTATGATCCTGCAAATGTGCCCGGCTGTACTCGATGTCTTCGTATCCTTCGAACAACGAAAGGAATGGTTCTTCCTCGAAGCCGTGCCCGCCCGTCACAACTATCACTTCGATTTGTCTAAACGATTCTTCGCCATCTTCTTCGGGCTGCGAAAGATTCGTGCAGGAACAAGCAAACGCCACCAGATATAACAAAACGCCTGCCATAAGCAGCATATACAACGATTTTGCTTGTGTGGGAGTCATCTATGTGTCTCCTTTTTGCATCCGACGAACAAGACCATGCGCTACAGAATCACGGCCGACCGGGCGCAGCGCAAAGCTGCTCTCGGTGCGATCGGCATCAGGGCAGCGGCTTAACCATGATATTTTTGAAGCATACGATGCTGTTCGGGTCGTGTCCCTGCAGAGCGAATGTGCCGCTGGAGAGTACGCGTCCGATGCGTCCGGACGAGCCCTGCGGCCCCTTCCAGTCCTCCGGCTGCGTCCACTCGACAACCGTGTGACCATTCACCTTGATCGTGACGTGCTTATCCTTGACGATGATGTGCTCGGTGAACCACTCGTAGTCGAAGGCCCGCGACTGGTGGTTCGCGTCCTTGACATTGTATAGGCTGCCGGTCTTCTTCGGGTCCGTATGCGTATTGTTGACCTGGACCTCGAAGCCCAAGCCCGGCCAGCCCTCTTTCTGGTAGGTGGTGTGGAAGTAGATCCCGGAGTTGGAGCCGACCTCGGTCATCACATCGGCTTTGAACTCGAAGTTCTTGAAGTCGGCATTGTTGACCGGGCCGACGTAGAATAGATGACTGCGAGGACCGTGGGCTACGATCATCCCGTCACGGACACTGAAGGTATCCTTGTTTTCACTGGCCTTCCAGCCATACAGTGTCTTGCCGTCGAACAGGCTCTTGTAGCCCGTGGTCTTGCAGTACAGCGCATCGACCGACCGGCAGCCCACCGAGAAAACCGACACACACACTATCGCCAGCACCAACTTCCTTGCCATCTGTCTTTCTCCTTACTCGTGCATCACTTGGGTGACTACGAACGCAAAAACGTTCCGCCGAGAACATTCCCGGCAATCTTTTCGCCCACTTATAGTTACATTCCTAAAGCCGCCAGGGACTGCGCATCGAGCGCGTCAGCTTACGATTGGCCGTGTCATTGTTCACAAAGCATTCGGTTTGCGGATCCCATCGTAGTCTTTGCCCCAACCGAATAGCGATATCGCTGATGTGACATATTGTATCCGCCTGCACCGCGACGTCAATGGGACATATCGTCTCCGACCTGCTTCTAACGCAGTCCAAGAGATTTCTGACGTGGTTATGGCTTTCAACCAGATGAGTTTCATCCGGGCCGAATTCTGTTTGTAAGAGTTCCTTCGGGTGGGCGTTAATGCCGGAGCGGTCCACGCGCACCCACCCTTCGCTGCCCTCAAATGCTGTTCCATGAGAGGTGGTTCTGCCGTAACGCTCTTGCCACTTTTTCGGGAATGGATTGCCCGTGAAGTTCATTATCACGCCCTTGTCGTATTTCAAAACCACGTCCCAGTTCATAGCGGTATCGCAGACTCCCTGCGGCGAGGGCCAGACGCCTTTTCCCTCGATTTGCGCCGGGCAAGCAACCTTGTCACCGCCGCCCCACAGGGCGATATCCAGCGGATGCACGCCCCAGCCGGCGATAAATCCCAGCGCGTAATCCGAGATGAACCACCAAAGCCTGTTCGAGCAGCGATCCTTCGTATACGGATGCCACGGGGCCGGACCCAGCCACATATCGTAATCGATCCAACCCGGCTCGGCCGCCGGTTTGGGCGACCCGCCGGAAGCACTTCCCGGCGACCAGACGTTGATCGTGTGCAGTTTGCCGATCCGCTCGTTCAGCGCAAGCTCGCAGGCAAAACGGAAGTTCCGACTGGAGCGCTGTTGGGTGCCGAACTGAAAAACCGTGCCGTAGCGATGACATGTCTCGCGCAGAGCCTGGTCCTCGGCAAGGCTCAGGCCCATCGGCTTTTCCAGATAGATGTCTTTGCCCGCACGTGCCGCAGCCAGTGCCACCAAAACGTGCCAGTGGTCGGTGGTGGCAATGGAGACTACGTCGATGTCCTTTCGGCCAATCAACTCACGGAAATCCTTGTAGGTCGCGCAGTCATCGTTGCCGTAGTGTTTGTTCACAAGGCCGCTGGCCTCATCGCGTGCAGGCTCTTTCAGATCGCAAATCGCCGCCACACGGGCATCTTTCTGCGCCAGAAAGCCGCGCATAACTCCGGTGCCCTGCGGCCCGACGCCGACACAGCCAACGATGATCCGCTCACTGGCGGCTGCGCTGCCGGCCCTTCCCAGCGCCGACGGCTGAACCACATACGGAAACCCTGCCGCCCCCACCGCAGCCCCGGCGGCCTTCTTCAGAAACCCCCGCCGAGTAATATCCTTATCTATCAGCATAATTTGGCTCCTTTTCAATTGCCTCGCCACGCTCCCGTAATGGGTAAATTCTCTACCAGACACAATTGCATTTTATCTGCTTGTAGTCCATTTTCAAAGCGTTCCACATTTGAACAGTTTCTTTGCATAAAGCTACGTCTCTATATTCGTACTTACTGCTCAATTGGCCGACTATTGCCGCATACATATCGTATCGAGTTTCAAAATCAATTTTCTTGCCCCAGTTGGAAGATTCCTTCAAGTAATGTACCCAGCTCCTATCTGAACAGCCGTTAATTGTGCTTTGCAGGCCCCGCAACGAACCCAGAGTTATCCTTTCAGGCGCGAACTTATCAAACAATATATCAAGTAATCGCAAGTAATGCTTGCGCCAATTTTCGACGGGTACCATCGGGTCGATTCTGACCCTCACCTCGTATCCTGCGTCAAAGACCTTCTTGGCAGCTTCGATCCTTTGCAGCACTGCTGGTGCTTTTTCCCATCTGTCGGAAACAGGTACAGCATTAAGACTAAAGCTGATAATCACTTGGTTGTGGGGTCGGATTTCCAAGAGATTGCCGACGTTTGATGATTTTGTCAGAAATAGAACCTTGTGGCGCTGCTGTGTTTCAAAAATGGGAATAATGAACTTCGAGAAGGGCAGCTTTGCATGTTCGTGCATCAGCGAATCGGCAATTTCACCTGTATTCAGGATTTCGGGGACGCTTACCTGTTCGAGAAATGCCCGGGTATGAAGTTCTATTTTCTCGTACGGCTTGACTACCGGTAGTTTTCCTTTCGGCTGGAACCTAAACGTGCCCTTCAGGTAGCACCAAGCACAGTCATAAGGACAACCGTAAGCCCACTTTAGTTCAAGAAAATGGGGGCATATAATATCCGCGCTTCTTTTGGGCAGCGGTGTTTTATCAAACCTTCTCACGATCGAACCATCATTTACTCGTTCAACCAGGGGCTTCTTCCTTCCGTCAGACTGTCCATATTCTCTATAATGAACCTTGATCTTGCTCGCCCTGCTTGATGCTCCAAAGGTAACGGTTCCGATGGGGTTACCTCGTCTGACAAAAGTGACTCTATCCTTACCGCTTAGGCCCCTTAAAGTTTTCGACGTGACTCTTTGCACTTTCAGTTTGTCTTCTGTCTCAAGTTCCTTTAACGCTTCCTTGAAGTGTCTATCAATGTACGGAGGTTCGGCGTACCACGGACGGCATGCGCTTTCTTGAACTTGGTCATACGTTAAGGTTTGGCCCGCAAATTTTTGTAATAGGTATTCCTTCAACTGGCCTATATCGTCAATGTCAAACAATCTCATTTGCGAGCGCTCAGAAACATCCCCTGGGCCAAGATACGCAAAAGACCCGGCAGCACTTTGGTTAAACATGATGCCTTTCATTATGGAATGCCCTTTGAAGTTGTTAGTCGCATGAACCAAGTAATATAAAGTCCTCAACCTTTCGCTTTCGCAAACCCGAAAATGCCAGCCGTATCTTACTCCCGCTACATCATGCAATTGCTTTCGATATAATTCTATCAAAGCTTTTTCTCGATCCGGAAGTCGTATAACATTCTTCCACTCTTCAGTCCCAAATAGCTCCGTCAAAGTCTCTCCCAGTTGAGGATGCTCGATAAATCGCGCAATGGCGCTCACCATGAAGTTAAAGAAGACTTCCGTTTTGGGGTTGGATAGAATGTTGTTGACCGTTTTGAAAGGGACACCGCCGAAGCCGAAGGGATCAATGAATGAAAAGATTGGCATGATCTCGGCTTCCGTTTCCTCTAATACTTTCCCTGCAACAGTTGCGAATTCCTGATTTTCCGGTTTAACTTGAATTCTATTTCTGAACGCGATATTTTCCTTTTCACGCTGTAACACATCGCGAAGGTTTTTGAAATTATCCGCATCTTTCTCCACAGCAACACATCGAAATTGCCCAAAATATGGCTCGCGATTTTTCTCTTCACATCGTTCCAGTAGACTGTTTGCCACGCGTAATGCAATGATCGGTGAGCCGAAAGCTACAACCTCTCCGCTTGTCTCATCTCTATATTCGCCACGCCCCGCGAATCCATCAAGGTAGCAAATCCTCGGGTACCACTTGCCAAGGATAGGTATCCATGCTACAAGGTATTTCTCCAGCACGATATGTTTTACCCTGGTATGTTCCCTATATTCCCACTTCGCCGGTGCTGAGTCTTTCGTCATCTGGACTCCTCATCTCATTACGGCAGAAAGAAATAGTCACCTGAGTCGCCCCTTGAGATTGTCCACCTAAAAATGATAGAGTAACCAGATCGGTAACTGCTGTCAAAACGAAATACAACAATTCCACCAAGAGGATTCAGCTTGAGGGCGGACGCCCTCTGACGCAGTGCAAGGGTGGATAAACAATTTGAACCAGTGCACGCTTAGAAACTGTAGCGTAGGCCGACGTACATGTTGGTGTTGTCCTCGAACTGACCGAAGAAGGTGTCGGGATAGTCGCCAAAAAAGATGTTCGCGCCGACCTCCAGGGCTAAATTGTCGGTGGCCTTGTAATTGAGATTCGGCCGCATATACACGTCTTTGTCCGACGGCGAATAATAACCAAACAAAGAGCACGTCAGATTCTGATTCATCAGAAGCTTGGTCAGCCGCAAGGTCGTGACATGCCGAAACTCATCACGAGCAGGGCCCATGGTCCAGGTACGCTTATAGGCGCCGAAATCCAGCATCTGCTCCACGTAATACTGCAGGCCGGCGGTAAAATCTTTGCCAATCTCCTGGGTATAGCCCACCAGATACCGCATTTCGGAGTTATTGATCAGCGGGTTTTTGCCGCTCTCATCGTCGGCCGAGTCATAGTAACCGAACTCAAGGTTGCCGATGCCTTTGGCCACCGTGCCGCGGAGGCTGAAGCCGTAGACATTCAAGTCGGGGAAAACGGCCTGGGTCATTGTAGAATTGAATCCGCCGGGGCTTTTCCAGTAGCCGCGGTAGCCGTAGAAGGCAAGCTCGTAGCTGTCAATATACCTGTACAGGCGGGCGGCAATCTCATCGTCTCGAAACCATTCGTTCGGCTTGTCGGTGTGGACGACGGCGTCCTGGCCCGCACGCCTGCCAAGCAATTGGTTCCAATAGGAAATACGCTCGCCGCTGATAAAGCGGTCATGGTCGAATCTCGGCGTGTAGATGACATCGAGGTTGGCGAAGTCGCTGAACAGGCTTACTTTCGCGGCATCGGATGGGGCTTTGAGGTACTCAACATCTCTGCCGATAAAGAATGATTGCCAGTCTTTGGGGAATAGGTCGTTGATAAAGATAAGGTCGCCGGTACCCCAGGTAAGAACCTGTCTTCCGACCTTGAGGTCCATGAAATCAAGCGGCCGGGTGAACACGTTCGCCTCGCGCAGGTCGAAGTCGCCCCGCTCTTCGACGAGGTCCCCAATGAAGTCACCCTTGACGCGGATGTCACCCCACTCTGGATATGAGGCCAAGTCAAGCTGCAAACGGCTTTCCATGATGGACATGTCTTTTTCGTACTTGTCGTTTTGCAGTCTGTAGCCCGCCCTTGCCTCCCAGAAGCCATGGACTTCGACATCCGGTAATAGCGAAGCAAGATCATTGGCATCGTCTTCCTGCGCCACAACGGGCAAGGAAAGACGGACACATATCGCGATATATACAAATAGCTTCTGGTTCATTGAACAATATCTCAAGGTTACTAATAACCTCCCTCAGCGGATAGAACTCAGTCGGAGACTCGATAAGTGTAATTCACAATTGCGGGATTCTTCTGTCAGGCACTCTTGCTTTGAATTTGCTGATAAGACACCTCTGCGATATTGGCTTGTCTGCTGGCATGTTCGATAGTCATATTCACCAGATTGCCGTCCGCGTCCAAATCGACGTATATATTTTCGTTTATCTCCTTAGTCTGCGCCACTTGATGGCTTGAAAACTCCACCAATGCGGTATCCGTATCCGTAAAGTACTTGATCTTCATAACGGCCGATTTCTTATATAAAGGAAATACAGAGTGCATTTCATTTTTGTTTCTCTTGCCCATCCTTCGCCGGGCTTGCCATCAACAAAAACACGTGATGTCAACTTGAGTATTACGTTCTTAGGCACTCAGTACGTGCTTGACGTCCCTGATTAAAATCGGCAGGTGGTTTGTGACGGCTTGCCATACAATGGCCTCGTCAACAACATCGTAACCATGAATCAAGATGTTTCTGAATCCTATGATGCGGCGATGTTCGGAAATCTTTTCCAGTAATTCGCTATCTATATTTTTAATTCTGTTCAGACCTTCTCCAATGATTTCAAAGTCTCTTTCGACAGCTCTTCTGACAACAGGGGTCGTTTGATATGTCTTGAATTCCATGCCTGAAACGAAACTTTCTATTTCTTCGGCTGCCTGAAGAATGTCAACAAGGTTTTTTCTCGTTTCGTCTTTCATAAATGACCGTCCTTGTCCTGTCAATAACTTCTCTCAAGACCGGGTTTTTGAATTTCTTATCAACAACCAGATCAACCTGCCGCTCAAATATTTCTTCCAGTTGCTCCTTCAATTCAAAATAGTTGTCGAAAAGGTCGACATTTTCGCCCGAATCAAAAATTACTAAGACGTCTATGTCACTGCTTTTAGAAAAATTCTCGCTCACAGCAGAACCGAACAGCCCTAAACGTTTGACCGGCAAACGTCGACATACCCGTTCAATCTCCGGTTTGAGTTTTTCTATATCAACCATAACGAACCGCTCTTTATCTGATCGCCTCTCTGGGCGGTCTGCGCAGATAGCGCTCCTTGAATATGTCTCCAAGGCCGATGTCGTATTGAACGTCACTGTATTCCATGATAGTCTTGCCGCCGATCTTGGAATCCACGACCTCGGACCGGACCGGCGTGGGGAACTTTTGAATCGTCTCGACCTTTTTGGCCTCGATAGTCCGGTAGTTCTTGCCGTTCTTGTCGTAATATTCCATCTTCATAGGCAGGTACGTTTTACGGTCTATCCAGACGTTATAGTAGGCAAACTCCACCAGGTCGGGCTTCTTGGGGACATTCTTGACCACGAAGAATTCGTCCGTGACATCGAGCAATTCGTGCGTGTCCTGCTCCAGGCTTCGCCCGGAAACATCTTCATACAAAAAGTGCGACCCCACAAAGCTCGTGCGTTTGTCACCGGCGGCGATCCGCTTGACCAGCCCCAAAGCGGGCAAATACAGCCACCGATCATCATCTTTATCCAGAGCGGCGTGCTTGTGAACCATGTACGTCATTCTGCGGACGTCAGCCGGGCGTTGAAAATAAACAAAATAGTTTTGGTCGCCACCGTCTTCAACATCCTTTCGCAGGATGATGAATTCACGCTCCCGCTCCTGTCCTTGCTTGTTTATTATGGTCATCTTAACTTTTGCCTTGCCGTCATTGCCCTGGTAATAAGTGACTATGTTGGCCTTTTCCACTATCGTATCGACACTCGGAACCTGTTCGGATTTGCCCTGGTCAGCCTCATCGGCACCCAAGACGGCAATCGCAAGGCCGGACAGCAGCAACATTGTCATGACGTACCTAATCATTCTACACCTCGCTTTCCTCTTCTTGTGTTTCAGCGGTCACTTTGCACGCCTCTCGGCGTGACATTATTCCGCAGCTAAGCGCCATAACTGCTATCGCTATTATACTGATATATGCTAATTTGCTCCAGCCGAGCTTCCAGTATTGATGCAGGTTCAAAGCGACAAGCACGGCGGCAGCAACCGAAATGATCACACAGAAAGCACAATTACAGCCTACCGAAACCGGCTCTTGCGCGGGTTTGAATATGCGCTTCTGGGCAACTCGCAGAATCGCAGGCAGCCCCATCAACGTGACCACGCCGGATAGAGCCATGATAGCGCACAGGAATAACCCGACAGTTTTGTAGGGCACCAACGGCGCCGCCAAGAGGGGTAGAAATCCAATGGCAATAACCAGGACGTTTCTGCTGATAGCACGGGCCGGCTCGCCGAACATATCCGTCGAGCTTTCTTTCCAGGAATGAGTCTGCGCGAAGCTGGCTCGCGCCCGCTCGAGAAAATGGATCGCAAAATCCACCGCCATGCCGAGCGTCAGAGCACTGAGCACCGCCACGGGCATATCGTAGTCCTTACCCACGAGGCCGATGAGGCCGTAGATAACCGCTATGGTAATAGATAGCGGCACCATGCACACAACACCCCAGACCGGCGAGCGGAACAGGATCGACATCATAACGAAGACAATGATGAAGCTTCCCAGCAGCGATTGCAGCATGCCCCAGACCATCTTGTCCTGCCAGACGACGTTTATGTACGTCAGTCCCGCCCAGTTGTGCTTCAGCGGCGTCGTCGGCGGGTTCTTTTCGAAAAAGGCGTTCACGGCTTTGACGACTCTCTCCATATCCTTGTTGTCGCCGCTCTTGAGCTGCAGCCAGATGTTGGCTTTCTTGTAATCGTACGTCACGAAGTGCCACAAATCATCCGGCGTGTGACTGCTTTGGAACTGTATCAGGCTCTGGGCCACGGCACTGAGCGAGTCGGGGATTTTATAATTTTCGGGCTTGCCGTCGATGAGTTCCTGATAGACCTTTTTGACGATGTCAGAGACCGAATTGCTTTTGCCCACAAGGCCGAGCTTTTCGGTATGCTGCTGCAGCCTGGATATGTAGCGCAGCACATCCGGCCGCTTGAACAGGCCCAGCCGCTGCTTCTCAAGCTCGAAAAAGTCCGTCAGCTCAAACCAGACATCCGCCTCGGCTGGCTCGGCACCGGCTTCCTTCTTAGCGGCCGCGTCGGAGAGCTGACTGAGAAACTCCTCCCTGGTCGCGTCCTTGGACGCGTTTTCGATGAGCATCTTTTCGGCTTCGGCTACGACGTCGGTGGCCTTTTCAAAATCTTCCTTCAGTTCGGTGCCCTTTTTTAGCAGCCGGTCGCGCAGCTCGTCGACGTATTCGGTGTCCACTGTTTCTTGCTCGGCGCTTTCGAGCACAAGGTACGCCATGTAGGTGCCGCCGAAGTGCTCGTTCAACGCAACGTCCGCGACCCTGATGGGGTGGCCTTTCGTAAACCACTTGATGGGATTGTCGTTTATCTGGATTCGCGTGATGCCATAAATGGCTATAACAATCACCACGCCCAGCGCTATCAGGATGGGCTTGGCGGCGTTGTATGTAAACCGGCCGGTGCCGTGCAGCACCCGCGTGAGCCAGGTCTGCTTTTCTTCGTGAACCGCAGCGGCGCCGAAGTTCTCTAATGACCTTTCCTTCAGCATCATCACATAAGCCGGCACAAACGTAATCGTGCATATCCAGGCAATCATAATGCCCACCGCGACGAATATGCCGAATACCTGCACAGGCGGAATCGGCGTAAGCGCCAGCGATGCAAAGCCCGCGGCAGATGTCAACGACGTATACAACATGGGCATAAACAGGTTGCCCATGACTTCCTTCACGCTGTCGCGTCTGCCTTTTTCTTTCGTATATACATCGAAAAACTCAGACAAGATATGCACCGAGTCCACGACCGCAATGGGCATGAGAAATATCGGGATCATGGAACTCATAATATGGACCGGATAGCCCAGGCCGATCAAAAGGCCCATCGTGGAAACGACGGAAACCAACGCCACAATCATCGGCGAGATAATCAAGACCAGCTTGCGGAAAAAGATCAGCATCAGAACAAATATCACCGCCATCGCCGCCGGCGCCGATATCGCCATCTGCACAAACATCTCGTAGCCGAACGTATCCTCCGCGACCGGCAGGCCGGTGATGTGATATTCCTCGTCGCCCTCAAACTCGGCGATTCTTTCTTTCAACTTCGTGTAAACTCTGTGGCTGAGGTCCTTGCTGGTAAGCGGCAGATAGATGCAGATTGCTCTGCCGTCCTCGGAGATGACCGTGCCCTTGAGCAGGGGATTGGACATCGCCCTGTCTCGGATTTGCAGGGCCTCGGCGTCGGTCTGCGGCGGCTTCTGCATCAGCCATTCGAACTTCACCACGCCGGGACCGCCCTGGCCGATCCAGTCCACAGTGGAAGGGGCCAGCAGGTCAACTTCCACCACACCCACTTCCTTATTTGGATCATCTTCGCTCGGCCAGCGAAGCGTCTTGGAAAACTCGGTCAGCTCGTAGATTCTCTGCAGCGAACCGGGGTTGAACACGCCGTTGGGGTCCTTCTCGTTGATGATGCCGACCACGACCATGTCGTATAATGTGAACTCCTCCTTGGTCTTATCGTGGAATACGCGGACCGGCTCATCTTCAGCGAGCATATTCTCCGGGTCGGTATCAACCTTTATCAGCGGAATAAACGCCCCCAGGCCCAGCGTGAATAGCACCATGACGGCTGTGACAACCTTATAGTGCCGTATCGAGTAGTCCGCGATTTTCTCTCTGAAATCCATTTCCAGGCCTCGATGCTAATTTGCTTGTCAGCATTATACCCTTATTACCGAATGCTTGTGCGAAAGTCCACAGACAAGAACCGAAATCAGGCAGTTCTCCGCAAGACTCACGCCCCTGCAGGCGGCGAAATCCTGGTCAGCACCAGCATGTCGGCGTTCTCAGCTCCGTCTTCAGACTGGGTCATTCTAAGACGTGCGAGACCCGAAATTTTGGAAAAAATTCTTGCGATATACAAGAAATTGGGTTAGAATCAAGACAAATGCGAAGGCAGGCTTGACATGCTGTCATAGTCTTGTTGCCATCATATATCTTTGTTCGGTTTCATTTATACCTACCTGTCTTCAGCGGATATTTGTTTGTCTTATCGCGGTGGTGCTGCGAGGTCGCGCGGCTTGCGCGGACACGCGTAGAATGTGCGAGCAAAGCAGCACTGCACAATTTAGTGGTCGTAATATATCTGTCATAGCCTATCAGGGAGAGAAGAAATGGGAGTTGCAGCGTGTTCAAAACTCATCTCACCGGTATCAGCGTTTGTTCTGTTGGCGACAGCACCCACGTTGCTGGGAAAGGTCCTTTTTGTTGACGCCGGTGCTACCGGTGCAAACAACGGCTCCGGTTGGCGGGACGCCTACATTTGCCTGCAGGATGCCTTGGATGCAGCCGAAAGCGGAGACGAAGTGCGCGTAGCGCAGGGCATTTACAGGCCCGATGAACGGGCCGAAGAGACTCGATCTCGCCTGCGGCCGAAAGGGTCGGGAGACCGGCAAGCCTGCTTCCAGCTCAAGAACGGCGTTGCTATCAGGGGCGGCTACGCCGGCGCAACTGCTCCGGACCCCAATGCCCACGATAGAGAGCTCTACAGAACCTTCTTAAGCGGTGACCTGGAGGACAACGACGCCGACGTGTCCGATCCCTGCGAGTTACTCGCCGCGTCCAGCCGAGCCGATAACAGCTACCATGTAGTAACCGGAACGAGCATACACAGCACAGCCATTTTGGACGGCTTCACCATCAGCGGAGGCAACGCCAACGGCTCTGATGCGCATAACAAAGGTGGAGGCGTGTCCATCGAGATTGGCAGCTCTCCGACCATCACTAACTGTGTGTTTACGGAGAATTCAGCGGCAGATCGTGGCGGCGGCATGTGCAGTATGCGTATAAGCACTCCAACGCTCACGGGTTGTGTCTTTATCAACAATGCAGCGTCATTTGGAGGCGGGATGTACAACTTTGGAAAGGCAATGTCGCCTAGGGATTTTGGGCCCGGCCCAACACTGACCGACTGCATATTCGAGCGTAATTACGCAGATGGTGGTGCCGGAATTCACTATGATCGAAGTGACGCTAAGTTGATCCGGTGCACATTCCGCGAAAACGTGGCAACCCAGAGCGCCGGCGGAATGGACAACGGGATCGGTCACGTCGTGTTGAGCGATTGCATCTTCAAGAAGAACACTGCTGGATACATTGGCGGGGGTATGCGCAATGGCGGCGAGGCGAACTTCATCAATTGTGTGCTCAGCGAGAATACGGCAGGCTCTGACGGCGGTGCTGTCGAGCATTCGGGGCCGTATAGTTGTACCTTTAGAGACTGCCTGTTTCGCGAGAACTCCGTGGGCGAAAAGGGTGGGGCAATGTACAGCTACGCCGGTGGTAGCCTGTCGTGTACACATTGCACGTTCACCGCGAACACGGCAGAGGGCAACGGCGGGGCGATTTACAACTGGCCAGCCATGCTGACACTGGCCCATTGCACTTTCGACAACAATACTGCCAAGGGCAGTGGTGGGGCAATATGCGATACAGGAAGGAACAGTACCAGCGTTGCCCGCTGCACTTTTGTCGGAAACTCTGCACAATCCACGGGCGGTGCGGTGTATAGCTCGCAGCGTTATCCAACGCTGATGAACTGCATCATTGCCGAGAACACCTCCGAATCCAAAGGCGGAGGCATGTACAACGAGGATGGCGGACCGGAGCTGACAAACTGCACGATTTGTGCCAACCGCGCGCCTGCCGGTGCAGGAATCTACAATCTTGAAGGGACATTCATATTGACGAATTGTATTCTCTGGGACAATACCGCTGAACAGATCAACGGCGCAGCTACTGTTACCTACAGCGACATACAAGGCGGCTGGCAAGGCGAAGGTAACATCGATACGGATCCTATCATGATCGATATGGCCCGCGGCGACTACCACCTGTCCAACGACTCACCGTGCGTCGATGCCGGTGAGCCGACGTATTGTCTGCACCCTGGAGAGACCGATATCGATGGCCAGCCGCGGATTGTCAACGGTCGGGTCGATATGGGTGCGGATGAGTTCTGCTGGGAAGACCCACTGATTGATCTGTCCAGCCATAGGTTCGAGCTGGCCCGCGCTCTCGGTGCCCCCAATCCTGAGCCGCTCGTTCTGCGTGTTTACAATTGGGGGATAAAGCCTCTGAGCTGGCAGATCACGGAAGAATGTCCGTGGCTGGATGCACATCCAGACTCCGGCTTCATGATGGCCGGGCCCAATGAAGTTACCATCAATGTAGACTCTTCCAACTTGGCCGAGGGCAACTATGCCTGCGAGTTGACCGTCTCCGGCCTCAGTGCGATAAACAGCCCGCAGATCGTGGACGTTAATCTGACGATTCACCAACCGTTCTTGGACCTCTCAGCTTCTGCGTTGCGGTGGATCGTGCCTCTGGGAGAGCCGGAGCCCGAGCACAAGATCCTTAGTATTTCCACCAGCGGCGGCCGGACCATCCCTTGGACCATTGCTTACGATTGCGACTGGCTTCAAATCAACCCGCTCCAAGGTAGCGTTGTAGACGCAAATGAAGTCACGCTCGCTGTAGATGTTTCAGGTCTGAGCCTGGGAACGTACACGACGGATTTCACGATTTCATCGCCTGATCTGACAGATGGTCCCCACACCGTATCGGTGGTCCTGGCGGTCTGTGAAAGGCGCGTTGAGGTGCCGAACGATTTTGACAATATTCAAGCGGCTATCGATCACACGCTTGAAGGAGGCACGGTTGTAGTCTATCCGGGCACGTATACCGGCTACGGGAACGTGGATATCGACTTCAAAGCAAAGGCCATCACGGTGCGCAGTATAGACCCGCAGGACACCAATGTGGTCGGCAATACGGTTGTTGACTGTGGCGGCACGCCGCAAGAGGGGCACCGCGGATTCAACTTCGTCAGCGGCGAAGGCCCGGATTCCATCCTGGCCGGCCTGACTATCACGAACGGTCACCCAATACAGGAAGGCGACCACCCCCGCCATGGAGGGGGCATTTACTGCTATAGGTCAAGCCCTACGATTGCTTACTGCGTCATAGCCAACAACCGTAGCTATGACCATAGCAAAGGGGGCGGTATCTACTGTCGGCAAAGTAGTCCCGTAATCAAGAATTGCACCGTCAGAAACAACCATGCCGGCTATCGGGGTGGGGGTATCTGCTGCGAAGAGGGTGCGCCGGTGGTAAGAAATTCCATGGTCGTAGACAATCAGCCGGAAGGGATTTATTGCAGCTCAGCGCAGATCAAAAATTGTACGATTGCGGGCAATAGTGCGTCAGGCATCCGATGCGAAGCCGCCGAGATAAGCAATTGCATCGTCTGGGCCAATAGCCCGCAGTACGAACCGCCGCCTGTCCCGCCGATGCACGCAACTGTGCAAGACTCCGGTCAGATAGAAGGAATCGGAACCACGATTGTCTCGTACAGCGATGTACAGGGCGGGTGGCACGGCATGGGCAACATTGATGCGGATCCGTGCTTCGTCGATCCGAACAACGGAAACTACCATATAGCAGCCGACTCTCCCTGCATCAATGCAGGCGACCCGAGCCGGGAACCGCTCGCAGGAGAAACCGATATCGATGGCCAGCCTCGAATCGCGGATGGATGGGTTGACATCGGTGCGGACGAAACCGGCGCAACAGCGCCCATAATCAGTCTCGATACCCAGCAGATCAGGTTTCTGGCTCTACAGGCAGGACCAAATCCGGATGGCCGGGTTTTTGCTGCCCGCAACAGAGGCATCGGTACGCTGAACTGGTTTGTAACCGAAGACTGCCCGTGGCTG
>Ga0180433_10005728_pt1 | contig 16627 bp, 20 predicted proteins | sample SS_ome_8_FD_132980 | JGI IMG/M metagenome (GOLD analysis project Ga0180433, IMG submission 132980) | Hypersaline lake sediment archaeal communities from the Salton Sea, California, USA - SS_1_D_1 metaG | ecosystem: Environmental > Aquatic > Non-marine Saline and Alkaline > Hypersaline >... | reverse complement strand
GGGCTGGGATCTGCTCAGGAAGGAGATCTTTTAAGGCAAGCAGGATCACGTCCACGATCCTTTGGGAGGTTTCTACGTTTCCAGAGCTGACGGCTGCAGGGGGCCGCGGGTTAAGCAGTGAACCTTCCGGGGCAATCACACGGACACCGTCATAACACCCATGGTTTGGCGGGATATCTGCAGGCAGAAGACATCTTAAAACATAGTAGACCGCTGACCGAGTGACACTCATGGGCGTATTGGCATTACCCTGGATTTGGGCTGCGGTGCCCGTGAATTCGACCTCGAATCGTGCCCCCTGAAGCGCCACCTTGACCGTAATGGGAAGGGGACTCGTTAAACCATCCAGATAATCGGTTGCCTCACCCTTGCCGTCAGGAAGGGCCGAAAGATGGGCGCTGACGCTTGATCTGCTGTATCCGATAATAGCCGTTACAAATTCATCAAAGGCATTCTCACCATAGCGGCGAATAAAACCCATGCATCGGGACACCCCGAGGCAGTTGGCCCCTACCTGGGCATTCAAGTCACCAATCCGCTCAGCGGGGTTTCTGGTTTCTTGCTCAAAGCGCCTCAGAACGCTTTTTTGTAAGAGATCCTTCTCAACAAATAGGGTAGGGGGGATAACAATGCCTTCTTCAGAAAGGGTGCGGCTAAAGCCTGGCATGGAGCCGGGAGTCTTGCCGCCAACATCCGCATGATGGGCACGATTGACAGCATATCCCTTGAGCTTTCCTTCCCAGAAGAAGGGGGCAATCAGGGTGATGTCCGGTAGATGTGATCCACCCCGATAGGGGTCATTCACGATGACCTGATCACCTGGATTCAGCCTGGGAAAATCAGCGGCAACAGCCTCCACGGCCGAGGGCATGGCCCCCAGATGCACGGGGATGTGTTCGGCCTGGGCAATGAGGCGGCCTTTGGCATCAAATAATGCGCAGCTTTCGTCCAGGCGCTCTTTGATATTCGGGGAAAAGGCCGTGCGCCTCAGATTCGCTCCCATCTCTTCAGGGATGGCCAAAATGAGATGCTTAAAGACTTCCAGGGTGACGGGGTCAAGCAGAGCCATCATCCGACCCCTATTTTGAGACAACTGTTTTCTTCTAAAGAGACCTCAGACTCGGGTGGCACAAACACGGTAGAGCCCTCACCTTCAATGATCACGGGCCCCGGGGTTCTAAAAGACCTCCAAAGCTGTTTCCGTTGATAGACAGGGGCAACATGCCAGCCCGACGACAGCAGGACTTTTCTTTGGTCAGTGGGCGGGGAGGGGGTCGTCTCTTCCACTCTTGGCAAGGCGACCGGCCCCCTTGAAGCCGTGGCTGAGAGTCTCACCGCCACCACCTCCACAGGAGATGCCTTTTCTAGGGCGTACCCGTAACGCGTCTTGAAGGCCTGGTGAAATCTTTCCACCATATCGGCTTCCTTTGCGTAAGGGACAGACAGATGAAAGCTTTGCCCCTCGAAGCGCAAATCCAAGGTGGGTCTGAACCGGGCGTCCTTGGGATTGACCCTCTGGCGTTCGAAGGACTTGACGGCCTGTTGTCTAAACCGACTCAATATTTTCTCCACGGTCTCCTGACGCCTCCTATCCCATGGGATCAGAAGGGTTTCACCAAAGTCGAGCCTAACGTCTGAAAGGAGAATGCCCAAAGCGGAAAACATGCCGGCCATGGGGGGAACAAGGACCTCTCTGATGCCCAGTTCTATGGCAAGTTCCGCCGCGTGAAGAGGGCCTGCACCTCCAAAGGCAAGGAGGGCGCCGGTTCTCACATCAATACCCTTTTCCACTGTGGCCCTGCGGATGCCTCGCAACATGTTGGCATTTACCACGCAGCGAACGCCCAGAATACACGCTTCCAGACTGAGGCCTGCTGATTCCGCCAGGGGGGCAAAGGCTTGGCTCGCTTTGTCTGGATTGAGAGTCATGCCTGAAAAGGATCCAGGGGCAAGCAACCCGCAAAGAAGGTTTGAGTCTGTCACGGTTGGCAGTGTGCCCCCTCGATCATAGCACGCCGGACCCGGGTCGGAACCGGCGCTCTCAGGTCCTACGCGCAGGGCCCCACCCCGATCTATCCAGGCAATGGATCCCCCGCCTGCCCCAATGGTAGTGATATCCAGGATGGGAATCCTGATGGGGAGCCCGTCTATGTCTCCTTCGTCCGTCCATAATGGGGTGTTATCTACGATACCTGAGAAGTCCGCACTGGTCCCCCCCATGTCAAATGTGGTCAAGTGTTGTCTTCCCATCAGCCTGCCGAGAAGGATACCGCCAGACACACCGCCGGCCGGCCCTGATAGCAGCATTTCCACGGGGTAGATTTCACCGGATGCGACCACACCGCCCCCTGATTTCATAATGTCGTAGTCCGGAGGCCCTTCGGCCTGATGGAGTGTCCTTCGTATCTTGTCAACGTAATCCGAGACGATAGGATCCACAAAGGCGTTAATGGATGTAGTAGAGGCCCTTTCAAATTCCCTGAACTCAGGCACGATCTCAGACGACCTGGACACAGCAAGCCCTTTGATCCTGAACGTCTTTTCGAGAAGGATCTCGTGGGCCGGGTTCTTGTAGGCAAACAGGAGACAGATGGCCACGGCCTCTGCCCCGGCCTCTATGATGGTGTCGGCCAGGGCATCGGCATGGGTTTGAGACAAAGGCAGGATCACCGCGCCATTAGAGGCAAGGCGCTCGGGGATCTCAAAGCATAAGTTGCGATCCACAACGGGCCTTGACCGCGTGCAATCAAAATCGTAAAGCCTCGGTCTTTTCTGCCTGGCAATGTAAAGGAGGTCTTTGAAGCCCTGGGTGGTCACAAAAGCGACTCTTGCCCCCTTTCTTTCCAGCAGCGCATTGGTGGCCACCGTGGTGCCGTGGGAGAAAGAGGCGATGGTCGGCAGGGTCTTGATGGTTTGGGTGACGGGTTGGTCAGGGCGCTTTGGTGTGGAAAGGACTTTCCAGCCCTGGATACCTTGGCCGTCCAGGGTAACGACGTCCGTAAAAGTGCCCCCAATGTCCGTAGCGACTCTCATATGTGATGGTTTTGCAAAAAGTCGATTTTACTCACTCCGTAAACATTTTTGGGGCCCAGAGTGAAAGGTCCCTAATCATTGGAGACAATGCGACGAAAACGCGCCGATGCGGACAGGGCCTCAAAGCTTTGCCAGATCCACGCCTCTTTGTGCGCCTCCAGGGTGATGATGGGCCTGAGGTGACTGTCTTCCACATACTTGAACAAGGTCTCAAAATCGACATGGCCCTGACCAATGGCCCAATGGTCATCCCAGCTCCCGTCATTGTCGTGAAGATGGAGTTCTTTGACAAAAGGTCCAAGGACCTTCAGCCAGTCTCCCATGTCCGTTTCAGAGAAGGCGCTCATGTGACCGGTGTCAAAACAAAAGCCCACCTTGTTTGTATGCAATCCCTTGAGCAGTCTAAAAAGCATCCTGGGGGTTCTTTCATAAACATTCTCCAGCATCAAGGTCGTGGCCGTGCCTTGGAGGCCCCTGACAAGGGGCGCCCATGTCTCAATGGCCGTTTCAAGCCAAGCGTCCTGGGCTTCATAGTATCTTTTTCTATCATACCCTGTATGGCAAACCATTGCCATGGGCTCAAATATGGGGATGAGTTCAAAGGCTTCTCTTAGTCGCTCTCGACTTGCTTGTAATATCTTTTTGTCCATGCCTCCTGGTACGAGGTCATAAAAAGGTCCGTGCAGGGTAATGGAAAGGCCTTCTTGGTGAAGGATGGCGGCTATGTCTGCAAATGCTTTCCTGGAGTGGGTGTCCATGACCTCCCCATTGATTCCAATCTCAGGATTGAGCCTCTTTTCAAGGACCAGGGGGAGATAGCTTTCCTTGAGAAGCCTAAAGGGAATACACACCTGGACATGTCTTATGATGTCTTCAAACATGGCTGTTGGCATCTTGAACCGAACGGTCGAAGATTCCCTGCAGCTTGCTGCAGGGTCTTCAAAGGTTCACCGGCCGCGCCTCCTTGACCTGCCCTGCGCGGGGGACACAAATTACTTCTTACTCCGTTTTTTTCTTAACTCTTTCCGACGTTGGGCCCTGATTTTTCCCTCTTCAAACCGCCGCTTTTCATCGTCGGTTTGCGGCACAATCTTGGGAACAGCCATGGGTCTGCGGTTTTCTCCCAAGGAGACCAGGGTCAGGTAGGCAGAGTTGGTATGACGCACGTCGCCTGTCATGAGGTCTTCGGCCTCAACCCGTACGCCCACTTCCATGGACGTGTTTCCCACATAGTTGATCGCAGCCCGCAGGATGACCAGTTCCCCCACAAAGACCGGTTCGTAAAAGTCCAGCCTGTCCATGGAGGCGGTCACCACATTGGTGCGGCAGTGGCGCATTGCTACAATGCCTGCGGCCGTGTCGATGAGCTTCATAATGCTCCCGCCGTGGATATTGCCGGCTCGGTTGGCATCCGGTGGAAACATGACCTGAGCCATTTCAACCCTTGATTCACATACCGCCTTTTCTCGCGTCATTCTGCTTGCCCTTTGCTCTTTTTTTTAGGCACCCTTCGTTTTTGCCTTTCGTTCCACTACGCAGTGAACCCCCTCAGCCGTCCTCGCAGCGCCAAAACATTGATTACAGGAAATGCAAGTGGCCTTTTTCCTGTCCCCTGCCTGCCATCGCCTGATCAGATTGGGCTCTCGGATCAGGGGGCGTGCCATGGAAACAAGGTCTGCGGCCCCGGATTTAAAAATAGCATGGACCCCTTTCAATGATCGGATGCCCCCAACCAGTATGATAGGGACGGACACATGCTTTCTGATTTTTTTGGCTAGGGGTAAAAAATAGGCCTCCTCATTGGCCTTGCGTATCTTTGTGCGGGCTGGGCCCAGATTGCCTGCCGCGGGGGTCCCGCCACTCAATTCAATGGCATCGATACCCATATGGTCCAGCCGCTTTGCAACGAACAGGGCGTCTCTTTCGTGAAATCCACCTCGGACAAAGTCCTTGGTGTTGAGTTTGATGAGAACCGGAAAACCTTTGCCCACCCTCTTCCGGACGGCCCTGAAGATCTGAAACAAAAATTTCGCCCGGTTTTCAATGGGGCCGCCGTATTTGTCCGTGCGCTTGTTCGTCAAAGGAGATAAAAACTGACTGACAAGATAACCATGGGCACCATGGAGCTGCACGGCGTCAAAGCCTGCTCTTTTCACCCGATCTGCAGCCCGGGCAAAGGCTTGAACCGTCTCTTTGATTTCCCCTTGTGTCATGGCCTTGGGGGTTTTTCTGAAAAGCTTGTTGTATACCGGTGATGGTCCCCAGACGGGCTGGTCCTTTTTTTCTCTCATCACCGTCTGGACGCCGGCATGCACGATCTGCATAGCCACCTTTCCATTGGCTGCGTGGACGTGCTTCGTGAGCCTTAATAGGTTCGGGATCATGGCATCGTCATGGATGCCAAGCTGCCCGGTAAGGGCCTGGCCATTTGGCATGACGTAAGCAAACCCTGTGATAATCAGTCCCACGTCTCCTCGGGCAAGGGCTTCCATACGGTTTATGAGCCTCGAGCTGCACTGGCCATCCTTTTCTGCCATTCCCATCCAGGTGGCCGAGCGCACACTCCTATTTTTTAAGGCCATACCATTGATTTGAATCCCCTCAAACAATGCTGTCATCGTTTTGCCTCCAGGTGTTGTATTAGCTCCGTCTCCCATCAGGATGCGTCCCCTTCGGATTGGACAATAAGATATGAAACCCTTGGCCGCTGGGTCTCCGTAGTGAACGGCAAAAGCGAGCGCATTCCCTGCCCCCATGGAGTGAGACGGGGAGCTTCAATCAGAGATATTGCGTCTCAGGGAAGAGTATTCTCATAGACTAAGTAACTCGGGCCGTCAAGTCAATCAAAAAGGAGGGTCTTCCTCGTCCGTCAATCGCAGGAATCTTTTTGGATTATCCTCTGTCACCCTAGTATCTCTTGCGATGTAATTGCTACCTGTCATCCAGATAAGCTTTCTGGTATATTCCAAGAATCACTTCAAGTAAGACGCTTCAGTCATTCCATCCATCAGCTTCTGCGCGATTCAGAAATCTCGTTGATCGGCTTGGCCGGCTCGCTCACTGCAAGCCCCGCCCTTTGGGGAAGAGCGCTTCACTAACAGCCTCTTTTGTTGGTCCCTCAAGGTTCCCAGAACTGGCATTTCTTTTCTCAATGTATAACCTTTATTACCCAAAAAGAGTCAAAGGCACTTGATTGTTATATGGCTCAATTACCTGAAAATATTATTCAAAAAGGCAATCTGTTGTCTTGGCACGATGCTTCCATATAAGAAATACTACAGCAATACAGGAACATGAGAAAAGAAGCGTCTCTATCATGATGAACAAGGATTTTTGGCATACGCCTTTGTTATCAAAAAGCGAAAAAATTGGACTCCATGTCCTGTATCTGTGCTGCATGCGTTCTGTTGTGCAAAGTTACGGAGGAGTCATGGAAGTTGACTCAGCCATGCGTCGAGCCGCTATATTGGTTCCGACAAGTCAAAGGGCTGCCTGCCTTGAAGCGTTGGAAGGGTTGAAACTGGACATCCCCAACCACCTTCCAATAGACCGTCCTTGTATTTCTAGAGCAGTCACCTGGGTGAGATCATGAAGGCGAGAGAGGTCGCTGTCTGTCTTCCAAACAGTCCATCACCCTTGACGAAAACCGTTCTTTCTGTTAGTAATGCTCACGCCATGGAATTGCATCCAACCGACAATGTTCAAAACTTCCCCATTGCTACGCTCGATACATCTGTTGATAAGTCTCCTTTCGGTTCCAAGTTTCAATCCCAAGTAAAGGGTGAACTTCCTCGGGTTTTTACCGGTCACTTTGTTCGCCCCTCCAAACTGTCCCCTCGTTTTGAAAAGGGAAGCCTCATAGACATCTACGCTTAGGGGTTTTACCAAAAAACTTGGTGAGTCATTCTTATCCCAAACCCTGTTCGAAAATAGATAATAGGCAAGATGCAGGTGGGCGAACACGTAGATCCTAGTGAGATCGTTGAGACAGCAAAGAATATGTGTTAGGGATACCGTAAGAGGGCATCATGAAAAAGGCTGTTTTTGTATTTCTCATATTGTTAGGCCTTGCGATTGGCGGCTGGTTGGTCAAAGAAAATAGAGAGCTATTGACCTTAACAGGCGTTTTGCCACGTCCTCAAGAGGATATGGAGCAGCAACCCGTTGATTGGGGCAAGGTCACCGTGGGAATGGAAATGTGGCAGGTGAAGGAAGTTGTGGGGCCTCCTGAGAAGAGGCATATTGAAAGAACCACGGAGGGAGTAAAAAAAGAACAGTGGAGGTATGGCGACAAATGCCTTCATTTTTCAAATGGTGTGCTCACTTCTTGGCAAGGCGGGTGAAGGCTCAAAGCGTGAACTGATGAGGAGGAGAAAATGCCATGCTTCACGAGAAAGTACAACTGACGAATAAGCAGGCAAAGGGCTACGTTATTCCTCTCGGACCTGTTAACCTGGTTCACGTGGTGACTGATATGGGCATGGTAGGCTGCGGCGCCTTTGACGTGGCTGCATTAGATGCGTTTGGCTATGCAGCAGCTCGGGTGAGGGCGACCCGGGGAGCCTCTGTGGCTAACATTGATGACCTCCTTGTCGGGGAAGTCAAAGATGCCAATGCGGCGGCCGTAGAACTTGGTGTTAGAGTGGGCATGTCGGGTCGGGAAGCGCTTGATTGCATGTGAAGCGGTTTTCTTCCCTCCGCCCAAGAACCATGGTTTATCTCGTACTGCTAATATGTTTGGCGGCGTTCAGCTTATGGGCGCACAAGGCCATGATTGATATCCGGCCGGAGGTCATTCGTCCCAAGCTGGACGAGAAAGCGTATGAGGTCATTGCCGATTTACAGGGGCGGCTCAATAGGCATGTCTTAGCCCTTGCCGAGGACATCGGGCCCAGGGATGTCTCGGTACCGGAGAGATTGAATGCTGCCGCCGACTACGTTCGTCAGTTTTGGGAACGGACAGGGTATGAGGTCATTGCTCAAACTTACCGAGCAGAAAACGTGGTATGCCAAAATCTTGCCGCTCAAATCCACGGAAAATCCAAACCTGATGAGATCGTGCTTGTGGGTGCCCACTATGACACGGTCTCTTGGTCTCCCGGGGCCAATGACAATGGATCTGCTGTGGCAGCGCTTCTTGAGATCAGCCGACTCTTCAGCCCGAAATCGACCAGCAGAACCTTGCGCTTTGTGGCCTTTGCCAATGAAGAACCGCCCTTTTTCAAAACCAGCTCCATGGGTAGCCTGGTTTATGCCAAAGCATGTCGTAAGAGAAAAGATAATATCGTGGCCATGGTTTGCCTTGAAACTATAGGTTACTACCGGGATGAACCCAAATCGCAGAAGTATCCCTTTCCCCTTAGCTTCTTCTATCCAGATAGGGGAAATTTTGTAGCGATTGTGGGCAACCTGCGGTCAAAGCCTTTGGTCAAGGTCTTTGCCCGGCACTTCATGGAGGAAAGTGGTTTTCCAGTGGAATGCGCAGCCCCCTTGGGCTTCATTACAGGCGTTGACTGGTCCGATCACTGGTCTTTTTGGCAGTGCGGCTATCCTGCCATCATGATTACAGACACGGCGCTATTCAGGTATCCCTATTATCATCATTCTGGAGACACACCCGATAAGCTTGATTATGCCAGCCTGGCCCGTGTGACCCATGGACTTTACCGGGCCTTATCAAGGCTCACCGAAATTGAGGCTGAAGAAAAGTCTGACAGGAAAAGAGGGAGAGACCTTTGAAAAACTCCTTCTCACTCATTCGTATGAGCGCTTTGACCCATCTAAGGGCGCTTGCTCACTAAATCCTAAAAACTCGGCCTGACGGCCTCAAACAGTTTAGGATTTATCCACCGCAGTGGGCACGTTCGCTTCGCCCAGATGGGTACCCCAAAAAGCTCATAATTGTCGCTCAAATGAGTTTTTCAAAGGTCTCAGGGATTGAAGACCCCGCAGCAAGCTGCGGGGAATGCGCTCCCTTAATCGGTTCAATCAGTGGAGTGTTACCAAGTAAACCCTGCATAGGGGAGCGGCCAAATGAAAAATCCCTGGCGCAAGGAGGCGTCCTTTTCGCCCTTACAGGGCCAAAAGGCGCGGCAGCACCGGAGCCGAGGTCGGTGTCTCATCCTAAATACTTAATATAGGTGCGGTGAGTGCAAGTGTTGCCACCGGCCCCAGACTTCTGTCGCACGATATATCAAAGCACTGATAATGACCGGAATCAATACTGTAAAGACTGTATTTTATCCAAAAAAAGACAGTATGTATGCGTTGAATCAAGGTGTAGGGATGGAATCTGAGAAGTGGACCTGTGGTGGAGGCAAGTGGCCAATGGTTCAGGTGACCATTCGGAGATTAGAAGGCGTCTCAGAGTCCGAACCAGCCTTTGAAAAGTTTGATGAGTTCGGCCATCTCTGAATCGGACAACCCCTTGTCGAAGGGGGCGACGCGAATAGAGATGGTCTTTCCGTTGCCCCACGGCCACCAGGCACCAAAAACAAAGGCCTTCTGGTTCGAACCTGAGGCAAACAGGAGCTGTCCTGACCTGAGACCACCGAGACGACTGGCGATCATCTGCACGGCATCTGGTGCCTTTTGGATGTTTGAGCTGTCCCAAGCAAGGCTGAGATAGCGCCCCAAGATCGCGCGAACTTTGTCTTTGCTATCCACAGAGAACTCTGCCAGAGCAGTTTCAAACCGGCTGTCCCACTTCCACGACAAAACGCCCTGAAATGCCAAAAAAAATTCTCTGCAAACATTCTCGAAGTCTGATTCATTCAGATCGTGCATGACGGTCTCCTCATGTCGTGTCTCGTAAGTGACTGTCATAAGTCACTATGCCGCCGACAGGGGGTACCTTTTCATCAGGGATTCTCAGGGGCAGCAGACTGCCCATCTTCCTGAGAGGGAACCGCAATGTTCACATATTCCCACCTGTGCCCATAGATGAGACCTCTGAGCGAGTCGCTCACCTGCTGCAGCGCTGCTTCATAGAGTTGCTCTTTGCTATCACCGTAGACCTTGGCACTGAACGTCTCACCATCAATGGTCTTAACACTAATAAGGACAGTATGCTTTTCCATCGTTTTGGGTATCCTTTCCCCGAAATCGCAGCGCCCAAGGGCCCAACATGTTGAGGGGGGCACAGTCCGTAAGCGCCCCAACTTCACCCCCCCCGTGGCCTTTGACAATAGAAGTCGGCAAAGCATGAGAGGGCATCATGGCGGGCTGTGGGCCTTCTTCCAAGACGAGCGGGAATATGGGAAAAAATAGCCCCTGGGGGGAGTGGCTTGACTGCAAAGCCTCTTCGCTTTACCCCAGGGGCGTAACAGGCCGGTTGCAGTCAAACGAGCCTGTCCAATTAATACATATATCATTTCAGGCACAAAAAAGAAACCCCCTAAAAACAAGATGAAAAAAACGCGGGGGCTTTCATGTTCATCATTCCTGCTTGTATAGCAATGTTCCTACCCATGCCTGATCCACGGAGCACGCCTTTTCAGCGGCCCCATGATGGATGTAGGGGCGCAAGATCGAATCCTTGTGGGTCTGGCAAAAGCCCGATAAGATGAGCCACCCTCCTGGTGCAAGGCCCTGCCACAAAGTCTCGTATACCCTAACATGTAAGGTAGGGACCAGATTGGCCATGACTAAACAGAACGGTCCTCGAGCACACGAAAGCTCCCCCAAGGCCAAGAAAACCTTGCAGCCCGGCTCAGGGTTTAGCTTCAGGTTGCCCCCGGCCGCCCTCACGGCTCGAGGATCAACGTCCACGGCAAGGACTTTGAAGCCACCAAGGGCCGCTGCGGCCAGGGCGAGCACGCCGGTGCCGCAGCCAGCATCCAGCCCCCACCTGTTGGCTGCAGGTGGCGGACCATGTTGCCCGCTGAGGAGCTCATCCACCAGCCGCAATGCGACACGAGTGCTCGGATGGTTTCCATCACCAAAGGCCTCCTGTGGCTCAATAAGGAGTAACATATGATCGGAACCACCATACAGATGATGACTTGGCAAGCCTAGGGCGAGATGCGAAGAAACCCTCCTGGGTTGCCGCTGCCTTGGTCGGCCACCAGGTTCGTCTGCGTCAAAAACCTGAAGCTCCACGGACATAGGTTCTAAAAGACCATGTTTTGCTTCAGCCTGCCGCAGGGCGGCATCGATGTCTGCCAGAATGCCGTCAACGTGGCCATCCATCACCACGGTCGTCTTGAGAAGACAGGTACCGCTCTGTTTTTTCTGTTGCTCCCACATCATTAAAGGGACAAAGCTGCTAAGGGCGCCACTGACACTGCCTTCCATGTCATGAGGCACCTTCACCGCCACTTCCACCCAAGGGTGATCTTCACGACCTGTCATAATGTTGTCTCAATGTCGCTCAAGGGATTCAGGTATAAAACGCCAATCTCTAGACCCTGTCTTGCCGGGCCTGCCGAATGGTTTCAGGAAAAGACGTCAAAGTCAATTATTACGGCCGAAGGTTCCCTGCCCCGACCAGCCGGGGCTGCAAGGGTCTTCAAAAAAAGCAGAGCCAATCTTGACCCTCCCCTCGCCTTGTATCAAGTATCACAACTCTTTCCAGAAAGTATTACGAAATTTTTGGGAGAAAATGGTGGGGCAAAACGCCTAGTATGACATGGACAGGAGGTGGGCTCTGAGGTTCACCTTTCTGTTCCTTAGGTTCAGCTTCCTTCTAATACCTTTTTTGTGAAACTCAATCGTTCTCACGGACACATTCAACATTTCAGCTATCTCCTTTGCAGTTTGGCCTTCTTTGACGAGGCTTGCTATTCGAATTTCTGTGGGAGTAAGCCCTTGGTATTGCGAGGATAATCTATATGTGAATGGTGAAATAATGCTATTTAAATTGGCTTGGAGTACATTTAAATAGGCCTTTTGTTTGGCATCCAAGCGAGTCTTCTCTAATTCTTGTACATAGGGCAAAACCAGTTCCTTAATGTTGAAGAGGATTTTTTCTTCGATCTCTGTCTTATCGGCGTCCCTCTGTTTGAGCAGAACTTTCAAGGCGCTGTTTACTTCCTCCAGTTCCTTGGTGCGAATCTTCAAGGTGGCCTCTCTTTGTTTCAACTGATTCTCCGCCTGCTTCTGGCGGGTAATATCTCTGCCATAGACAGCCACCTGTGTAACCTTTCCGCGCTTATCGATCACAGGGTAAACCGTGTTGTCAAAGACGATGCCGTTACGTTGGTCCTGGAAGCGACAGCCTTTGCCAGACTGAATGACCTTGGTTGCCCTGGCTTTCCTGCGTTTGGCAACCTGGGGCGGAAGCAAGTCATAGGCGTTTTTCCCCGTGAGTTCGCCAACGGACTTTTGAAGCCTCAGAGCGCCTATTTCGTTCATGGCCAGAATTGTGCCTCTTGTGTCTATGAGGAAGGCAGAATCTGCAGAGGCGTTCAGGAGGGCCTGAAACCTGTCTTCACACTTTTGAAGGGCGTCGGCGCTGCTGTCGGACTTCTTGGCTTTCTCTTGTAACTCCTTGACTCTTTTTGCCAATGCTTCGTAAGTCGGTTTCTTGGCCATCAGAAGATCCTCCGCTCACTAGGGCAAGAAAGGCCCCCAGCAGACGTATCTCTCAAAGGACGCATTGCCCCTTTATCAAGTGCCATAGGCCTTCCATGGCGTTTTCACAAGACTGGGGGCCCCGAAATCCTTATACATCAGATAGCTAGATGCTGTCAAAGGTGGGAACCCTCCAGTCACAAGCCTCTTTGACAGCTACGAGATATTGGGGCGAAGCCAGCGGTGAGGGATGGGAGATTTCTGGTTCCGTGTATTTATTCTTGGAAAGGGAGGCTCTGAGGCCTTGCAGGCCTTTCGGCAACGTTGGGGGGCAAACAGACCGACCTTGATCCTGCACTTGCTTTCCCAAAGGGCAAACAACCATTTGGGATTATGATTTATTCTATATTCTCTGCGCGCTGTTTGTGCAATGTTGGGATAAACTCCGGCATCACATCTTCATCCAGCATTTTGTGGGCATTCTTGATCACATCTGCCAGTGTCATCCTGTAATCGATAGGAAGGCTTTCGTAGTGGTCAAACATGATTTCTCCGGCCGCCTCGGCTATCAATTTCACGACTTTGCGGTCTTCAGGAGACAGGGTCCCTTTGTTCGGTTTGTTCATAAAACACGCCCCGCATATGAATAACAGAAGAAGGCCATAGATGATGTGGCCTGCCTATGTGTTGCGCCTTTCTACGATGAAAGCCACCATGATTCCCACAATTACGAATAGCAGAACAATGGCTAGATCAAGAAGCATGGAAGATGGCTCATGACCAAAACGGATTTTGTCAAAGCGCTTGGAAAATTGTATGACCCCCTTTGTTCAAAACTTAGACACTTTTACTACAACGACAGTACACCAACAGAGCCAACTGTAGATGAGGATTTCGTAGTATTTGCATACGGACAGGCATAACTTCCTGTTTAACCCCTTATCCACCAAGCGGCAGTAAACGTGCAGGGGGTTTAGGCGGTGTTGGATGGTGAGCATCAGGTTTCGCAATGTCTGCCGCTTTCCCCTTGGTCTTTACGATCAAGGTATCCAGTTGAGGAAGGTATAGCTCGAAGCTGCAATCACGCAACCCCCAGCAAGGCCTATGGTGACGATCAACCAGATGTCTTCTATGGTGCTTTTTCTCATGATGAATACTAACCATATCAAGTAATATGCCAATGGGGCCGTTCTGAATAAATACTAAATATTCTGAACAGTTAAGCCATTTATTGGGGGCATTGGCACCCCAGACAATGTGTATTGCAAGTTATACAATGGGAAAAGAAATGCCACTGAAAGGAACACAAATAACATAACCACAAGAGTAAGAAGGGGTGCCTAATTTTGATGGTGGGTCCACCGGCTCTGCCGGTGAGAATTGAAAGGACTCTGTCGTCTAGAGCGTTTTGGCAACGAGGATAAACTCGAAAACAGCGTTGCTTCTTACTTTGCTGGGCTTGGTCTCAAAGAGGATAAACGGGAGGGGTGATTTCTATAAGTCCGGTTCTCATGGGGGGCATGCCCCCCATTCGTCTCTTCAGGGAAGGGCCGGAGGCCAGCATTAATGAGCCAGTCAAGAATGAAAGGGCCGCAAAAACCCCGTCACCCTGAGATTGATTCTGTTTGCTGGCCCCTCATATCCTGTTTGCTAATAACGACCCCTTGAGTCTTTTCGCTCAACAGGGGGTTAAACGGCATCTTTTAACGCCTTGCCCGGTTTGAACTTCACGGCATTGCGGGCCTTGATCTTGATCTTTGCGCCTGTCTGGGGATTTCTGCCTGTGCGAGCCTTGCGACGGGTCTTTGAGAACGTGCCAAGGCCTACCAGGGTCACCTTACCGTCCTTTTTCTTCAAGGCCTGCTTGACACTGTCGGTAAACGAGTCCAAGGCCTTGCCAGCCGCAGCCTTTGAAATCTTTGCATCCTTTGCCATGCTTGCAACCAGTTCTGCCTTTGTCATAACACCTTCCTCCTTATGTTGTGGGTTAGGGGGTCTTGAACGAGACTCTTCGGCTCATAGAACACAAGCTTCTAAAAGGTCAAGGAAATAAATGCACCTGCACCAACGGCCACAAGTTTCCGCGACACTAAGCACTGGTCCGCTTTCCTCCATATTCCTTGACATTTCAAGTCAATAGCGCTATATCAGCTGCAAAATGGGGTGACCTTTTACCATATTTATTTTGCAGCGTTGGGGTACCATAGATGAGGAACATGGATCAGGACAATCAGGATCGTTCGACTGAAACGGCATCAGAAGAAAACTTCGAGGCATTGTTAAAACAGAGCCTGGGTGAACCGGTTCACTTCAACCCCGGTGAAAAGGTTGAAGCCGTGATCACTCAGATAACAAGGGAAGGGGTTTTTATCGACATAGGAGGTAAATCAGACGGTTATGTGGCCAGAAACGAATTTGTTGATGATGAAGGGAACATGACCACCACAGAGGGTGACACGATCCAGGCCTATTTCTTGTCTTCCCGAAACAATGAAATGCTATTTACCACCCGACTGGCCGATGACACCACAGGGACCGAGCACCTGGAAGAGGCCTATCACAGCAGAATCCCCGTTGAAGGTCTTGTGGAAAAGGAAATCAAGGGGGGATTTGCCGTCAAGATAGTGGGAAATATACATGCTTTTTGCCCTTATTCCCAGATAGGACTGCACAGGGTCGAAGATGCCGGCGCCTATATTGGGCAACGTTTGACCTTCAAAATCATCGAATACGGTAAAGGGAGCCGAAACATTATCATTTCCCACAGGACCGTCTTGGAAGAGGAACGCCAAAAACAGAAGGAAGCCCTTAGGGGATCCTTGGAAGAGGGGATGACAGTCCGCGGAGAGATCACCGCCATCAGGAAGTTTGGCGCGTTTGTTGATATTGGAGGGCTTGAAGGCCTGATCCCTATCTCGGAGATCTCATGGGGCCGGGTGGAGGATATCAACGACGAGCTCTCCGTGGGGCAAAAGGTAGAGGTTGCGATCAAAAAACTGGACTGGGAAAATGATAAATTCTCGTTCAGCCTGAAAGAAATTCAGCCCAATCCTTGGAAGAAACTTGGGATGAAGTATCCTGAAGGCTCCAAACACAAGGGCAAGGTGGCACGCCTTGTTCCTTTTGGTGCTTTTGTGACCCTTGAACCCGGCATCGACGGTCTGGTGCACATCTCAGAACTTGGAAAAGGGAAAAGAATCAATCACCCCCGTGAAGTCTTGGAAGAGAACCAGACCATTGAAGTCAAGATCGCCGGGATAGACGAAAAGCAAAAACGCCTCTCCCTTGCCATGGTTTCAGATGAGCAGGATTCAGAAGAGAAAGATTACTACCACAAACACATGGCAGAAAGCAGTAAAACGTCCTCTGGGGCTCTCGGCACGCTGGGAGATGTCCTTCGGGCGAAAATGGATGAGAAAAAGACGAGATGAGGGGAAAATCCACAACACCCTTGATGACGGCAGGCCTGCCCTGTGACATGGCACAGCCGATTTTTTTGGGTCGTCGCCATCTTGGTCTGCTTGCGTCTGCCGCTAACCTTGCACCAACATTGGATTCAGCGATGATTGAGAAGGCGAAAGGGTGTGATAACTGTCTTTGCTGGTTAAAGTACTGCAACGCTGAATGTTGCAGGGGATTTCAGTGTCCTGTTGGGCCAAACGCAAGGGCAACCATCAAGGATGGTGTCCTTACCGTCTCTGTGCCCATGGACCCTGACAGGAAATGGTATTATGAATTGCACGGTGTGACGGTGGCCGATAACTTCCTCAGCATCCCTAAAGAGCATTGTGAGTTCTTGCCAGGCCTGGTGATTGCTCATATGCGGTGTAAGCTTTTGACCAAGGACAACCTTTGTGCCGGCCACCCTGATGACAAGCCTGAAGTCTGTAAGGGCCTTACCTTGGAGACAACAAGGCAGGCGTTGCCCATGGGTTCGGATGCTCCTGAAGCGGGCTATCGCCTCACGCCTAACTGCCTATTTACTAATGAGATCGAAAGTGTTTAGACATTGCTCATGACTTATGCTATAGAGCTGAGCTATGAAAACACTAGATGGAAGAAAGCTCAGCCCGAAGACATT
>Ga0180433_10005726_pt1 | contig 16628 bp, 26 predicted proteins | sample SS_ome_8_FD_132980 | JGI IMG/M metagenome (GOLD analysis project Ga0180433, IMG submission 132980) | Hypersaline lake sediment archaeal communities from the Salton Sea, California, USA - SS_1_D_1 metaG | ecosystem: Environmental > Aquatic > Non-marine Saline and Alkaline > Hypersaline >... | reverse complement strand
GTTTCCTTTGTTGTAATGATTTTTTCTGTTGCTTTTATTATTTTTTTTAATTGGGCATTTGTTGTTTTACTCATTGGGTCAGCGATAATCTTATCAAAGTGTCTTTCCGAGATTTTATAATCAATAAACTAAAGAAGTTATGTATTACAATCAAGCAATAGATGGAGTACAATATCTAAACACACCAGAGATAGTTTTAATTCCTATAATTATATTAATCGTTGGATTATTAACATTTTATATAGTATTAAGGAAAAAAGGAAGAAAAAAGAAAAAGCGTGAAATATAATGACAAAAATAGTTTTAAAAGGAAATCCATTATCAACCCAGAGTATTTATAAATATGCTTGTAGGGGTAAATTTTCTGTAATGTATATGACAAAGAAGGGCAAAGATATTAAAGAGAGGTATCAATGGGAGATGAAAAATCAATGGGATAAACCATTATTAAAAGCACCAATTGAATTATTTATTATTCTTTATTTTGGGGATAAAAGAAAGAGAGACATCGATAATTTTAACAAGCTGATATTAGATGCTGGAGAAGAAATAATTTGGAAAAATGATAAAGATATTAAGAAACTAATCATTGAAAAAAGATATGATAAGGAATATCCCAGAATTGAATTATTTGCTACAAATATGATGGGAGATGTAGTATAATAAAGTATGGCTATTAAAAAACCAATTTTTAAGAAACAAAACCAGGTAACAAGGAATTCAAAGTACAACCAACAGCTAAAAGAAATATACCAAGACAAAGATATTAGATATTGTGAAGCAAGACTGTCAAATTGTATGATAACCTTTGGGCTTTCTTTTCATCACAAGCATAAAAGAAACTGGTATAAAAAAATGGATTAGACAAATTAGCAGATTTTAATCAGACAATTCTAGTTTGTGCTAAGTGTCATCAAAAGTTGGAACAAAATAAAGAATTACATGTTAAAGTTTTTAATCAATTAAGGGGAAATGAAGAAAGATAAATCTAAAAAAGTACAAAAAGAAATTAAGAAGGGAGAGAAAATAAGAGATTATTTACCGAAAGAAATTAGAGAAAAGCTAAGGTTTCTAAAAACTGTAAATAAATAAAAAAATATGGTATAATAAGATAATGAAGAATCTATATCCGTTTTTAGTAAAAAGCATTATTGGAGAAAGAATAATATCAATCATAGCTGATGACAAACAGAAAGCAATAAAAGAGGTTTCCCAAAGAAACCCGAATTGTATTATAAATTATTTTGGTGATATAATATCACAAGAAGAGTTAAAGGACGCTGTTATAGATCTCGTAGAGGAAAGACCAATTGATTTAGTAGAACAAAAAACAGAAAAAATGCCAATAAAATCTTTTAAGGCAAGTTTAGAATTGACCCTAAATGAAATGGGAAAAAAGCTAACTAAGACAGACAAAAAAGATTTAAAAAGAATAATTAAGAAATTATGAAAGAAGATCCTAAAAATATATTAAGAGAGGTGAGAAGGATATTATGTGTTCCAGAAAATGTGGACATTAGAGATCATGCTATAAATATAATGCTTTCTTTAGAGTGGTGGGAAACAATGTATTCAGATGAGGTAGAAGAGGGAGAAAAATTAATAAAAAGAATAAACGATAAGTTATAAAAGGTCGCTATTAAAAACCAATTAAAAAAACAATTATGGAAGAAGAAGAAAAACAAACACCTGAAGAAGAAAAAACAGATTCTGATGGATTACAAGAAGAATCTTCAGAAGAACAAGAGCCAAGCATAGAACAAAAAGAAGAGGAAGACTCAAAAGAGCCTGTTCCTGCTCCCGGATTAGCAAAATAACAACCTAACTGAGTTATTCGTTTAGTCGACCGAACGGTAATTTGGTTAAATGGTGGAGGAAAGATGGTTAAATAACTACCAATCCGAGTTTCACTTAAATTGGGCAATAGTATTCTAATTGTCTTTCCTCCGAAAAAAATATGAAACATAAAGATAAAGTAAAACTATTTAGAAAAATGAGTCTAACAAAAAGAGAAAGAGAAGAGGGGGTAAGTTTATTTAATAGTGAAGAATGGGAAAGAAGAAAGAAGTCAAAAAAAAGTAAAACAAAAAACTATGGAACCAAACACAAACACTGAAAAAATAAAAGCATTATTTAGTATAGAAATAACAAAAGAGGTATTTAAAAAAGAATATTCCCTAAGAGCAAGGATAGGAATATATATTGGAGTATTGTTAGGGCTTGTAGATTTAAAAATAACAAAAGAATAAATTATCCACTTTATTAAAAGGTGAAAATATGATATAATGTAAAAAAGGGTGCCATTTATATATATGGCAAAAAAAGGAAGACCAAGTAAATATAAAAAAGAATACTGTGAAGAACTCATAGATTTTTTTGATAGAGAACCATACGAGGAACAAAGATTAGATCACTATTATAGAGGATCAAAGGAAATAAAATGGGTAGATACCAAAAGAGTAGCAAACAAATTACCTACAATGGTTGAGTTTGTAAAATATCTTAACAATAGTGTTATTAAAAACAAAAAGGATAAGGTTAATTATAGAACAGTTTACGATTGGCTTGACCCTAAACATTCATCTTTTAAAAAAGAATTTTCGCAGACATTTACACATATAGCTAAAGAATTACAGAAAAATCATCTATTACAAAACGCACTTCAAGGATTATACAATCCTACTTTTGCTATATTTACAGCAGTTAATATAACGGATATGAATAATATAAACAAGATAGAACACTCGGGAGAAATCAAAGGAGGTGTTGTTTATATGCCAAAACAAAGAAAAGAAGATGAATAAATATGATAAATGGTTTAAATAATAATAGAAATAATTTAGAATTGCTTTCTAAGAAAGACCACGACAGGATGAATGTTAATTTAAATATTCATAGGCGATGGTTTGAAAGAAGGCAAGAATGTTCCGTATGATTTCTCAGGAAACAAAACAGAAAGAGAGAATAAACACCTTGTGGAAACCACATCCGGGAAAGCAAGAGCTGTCTTTGAGCTACAATGTTTTTGAGGAATTATACGGGGGTTAGGCGCCCGAGGAGGAGGAAAGACGGCAGCAGGGATAGTTTGGTTATTAAAAGATATAGAACATCCAAAATATAGAGGATTAGTTATTAGAAAGAATGCAGAGGACTTGTGGGACTGGATAGACAAAGCAAAACAGATATATTTACCATTAGGGGCTGAGTTTAAAGGAAAACCAGTAGAAATAAATTTCCCGTCAGGAGCTATAATAAAAACAGGACATTTAAAAGATGAAAATGCTTATGAAAAATATCAGGGACACGGATATCATAGAATGTTGTTGGAAGAGTTAACTCAGATACCAACAGAAGAAAGCTATTTAAAACTAATATCATCCTGTAGGTCAACAATACCAGAATTAAAACCAAGGATATTTGCATCAGCAAACCCGGGAGGTAGAGGACATTGTGTTCCTTTTGGAGAAGTAATAACCAAAAATGGATTTAAAGATATTAGAGATATAGAGATTGGAGAGATGGTTTTAACCCTGGGAGAAGATAACAAACAAAAGTTTGTTAGGGTTGACCAAAAAATAGAGGAAGATTATTCAGGCAAGTTGTTTTATTCTAAGAAGTTTGTTTGTACGCCAGACCATAAAATAGCTATCCAAACCGAAACAAAGAATAGAAAGGGAAGAAAGTATAACTCAATAAAGCTTAGAAGAGTTAAGGACTTTAAAGAGGTTACAAGGTTTCCTAAAATAGGGGATTTTAGAGGAAAGGAAATTAAAAGTTTTAGAGTAAAAAACACAGAAAGTAGAGTTCCTAGGTTGAAACAGCCATTTGAAATTGAGGGAGACTTATATTGTAAGCTTATGGGGTGGTTTTTATCAGAGGGACATACAGGAGAGAGAGATAAATGCTTTGGAATTTCCCAGGTAAAAAAAGAAAACAGGAATAAGATAAGAGAGTTGCTTTTAGAATGTAAGTTTAAGTTTAAGGAAAATAAATCAGGATTTATTATATATTCTAAATCGTGGTTTGATGAATTAAAGAAATATGGAAAATGTAGAGATAAGTTCATTCCAAAGGAAATAAAGAATGCTACCAGAGAACAAATGGGAATGTTTCTTGAAACAGCTATACTCGGTGATGGAAATGGTATTCGTTACTATACAACATCGAAGAGATTAGCTGATGATATTCAGGAAGTAGCTCATAAGTTAGGGAAAAAGACATATTTAAGCCAGAGGCAAAGAAAGAATAGGAAAGGATTAAGTTATACTGTTTCAATTAAAGAAAATAGAAGGGAATGGATAGAAAAAGATAAAATAAAACAGATTGATTATAAAGGGAAAGTATATTGCTTAGGAATAAATAGATTACACAGATTTTATTTAAGACAAAATGGAACAGTTTATTTAAGCGGAAATTCTTGGGTCAAAGACAGATTTATTACTCCAGCTCCACCTTTAACAGTATTTAAAGACAAAGTAACAGGAAGAAGTAGAGTATATATTCCAGCTACGATTGATGATAATCCAACCTTAATGAAGAATGATCCCCAGTATGTAGCATTTTTAGAAGGATTACCAGAGAAACTAAAGAAAGCTTGGAGATATGGAGATTGGGATATATTTGAAGGACAGTTCTTTAACGAATGGGACAGAACACAACACGTAGTAAAACCATTTAACATACCAGACAGTTGGGCTAAGTTTAGATCAATAGACCCTTCAGGAAGACACGGGACTACATCTTGTCATTGGTATGCTGTAGATTGGGACGGAGTTGTATGGTGTTACAGAGAACATTATGGGTCGGGAAAAGACGCTGATGAACACGCAAAAGAGATAGCTTTATTATCAGAAGGAGAAGATTATAAATACACAGTTATAGATTCAGCAGCATTTTCAAAACTAGGTTTACCAGAAAGTATAGCAGAGGTTTATGAAAGAAACGGAGTGGAGGGATTAGTTCCTTCTTCAAAGAAAAGAATTGATGGCTGGAACGCTGTTCACAGATATTTAAGATGGAAGAAATATCAATTACCAAAATTGAGAATCTTTAATACCTGTGTTAAAATGATTGAAACTATACCAGCTATGATACACGATGAAAAGACTCCAGATGATTTAGACACAGATTTAGAAGACCACGCAGTTGATGAGCTAAGATACTTTTTACAAACAATAAGAGATCAAAAGGTTTCGAAACCTAAAAACAAAGTAGAACAAAAATTAGAAGAATTAAAAAGAAAATCACAAGAAATGAGTTTTAATTATGCCAAAAATAGATGAAAAAAAATTAAAAGAGGAAGAAGTAAAACCAACCTATGAGGCCAGAGGGACAGAAGAGAAGATAAAAAAACACATTAAAGAAAGAGTAGAGCAAATGAAAGAACATAGGGAGCAGATTGGTATTGAAGATAAATGGTTAGAGGCTGAAAATGAATATATCCCAGCCAAAATAGAATTTGATAAAAACCAAAAGAGGTTTGAACAAAATCAGGAAACAGGACTTAGGTCAAGAATGGTTAGGGTTGGGGGAGATGCCCAGGATTGGAGGTCAATGAATTCAGCTCCTACGCTTTTAGTTAAAATACAGATAGCTCTTTCAATAATAGTAGATAGAAATCCAGAAGCAGTTTTATCAACGTTAGATGAAAAATATGAAAAGACTACTGATTTGGCTATGAGTTTATGGAAAAGGAATTTTGAAATTACTAATGCCAAGGAGGTTTATAAGAAGTTTTTATTTAATTTATTCTTATATGGCTGGGGAGTTGGAAGAACTTATCCAAGGTTAGAAAAATATAATAAAAGGGTTTTAATAGAAACCGATCCTGAAAATCCAGAGAATGATGTTTATGAAGAACAAGAAATAGTTCATTACAATGATGTTTATAGAGAAAATATTAAACCTTTTAATGTATGGATAGATGAGCAAACGAAACCGTATGAGCCAGATACAATGAATGAGTGTTATTATGAGATAGATTATGTTTATGACAAAGCTAAAGCAGAGTTTGGAAAATATCCTAATTTTAAATATGTAAAAAAAGATTCAAAGGTAAGAAACAAAAGAGAAGAAAAGCAAGAAAAAGAAAGAAAAGATATAGTTACAGTAGGATTTTATGAAAACAGATTAAAAGATTTATATGTGATATATATCCCAAAAGACGGAATAGTATTATATTATTCCCCGCTACCAAATGATGATGGAATGTTATCTTTATTCCACGCACCTTTATTGCTAAGATCAGCTGATTCACCATACGGAATAACCCTATGGGAGATAATAAAACAAGACAAGGAGTTGTATGACAAGTTAAATAATATGACAATGGATCAGTTAGTGTTATCTGTAATGAAAATGGGATTTTATACTGGCACAGGAACACTCGAAGGAGATGGAAATATATATATTAAACCAGGAGTATTAAAACAAATAACAAATGGAAAGATTGAATGGATGCAAATACCAGAACCCGGAGGAGAAGCTTGGGAAGGATTGCAATATTTAACAGGGAAAATAGACGATGCTTCCGGTATTACACCAACACTTGAAGGGGAGGTTACCGGTAAAACATTAGGAGAGGTGTTACATGCAAAAGAATCAGCACTTAAAAGACTAAAGACTCCTATTGAGAACATATCAGAGGCAATGGAACAAGACGCCTATATCACTCTTTCTTGGATGGCTCAATTATATTCAACTCCTGAAGTTAAGAGTTTTTCAAATATACAAGAAATGTTAGAATATGAAAAAGAGAACGAGATTAAAAATAATGGAAACATTTATGCAGATGTTAATCAGGAAACAGGAGAATTTGAAGAAGTTGAAGCTGAATATTATAGAAAAATGGCATTACACCTAGAAGACAGAGATGGGTCTTTAATAGAATCAAAAGAGTCGCAATACTTTCAAATAGGAAAAGACATAGAACCAAAGAAGTTAAAATGGAAAGGAATATTTAGAATAATACCAAAGACATTGATTCCACCCTCACAAGAGCTTGAGAAACAAATAAAAGGAGAAATATTTAATATGTTAACTCCATTGTTTGCAGACCCAGAAGGATATTCAAAATATGGAAAGGGTGTTGAACAAATACTTAAAGTTAACGATGAAGACCCAGAAGATTGGATGCCAGACTCTTGGTTAGAACAGAAGAAAGGAAGCAATAACCTTTTTGTAAGAGCTCCACAGCCAGGGCAGGAAGCTGTTCCTGGGACAACAATGAAAGGACAACAAGGATTAGGAGGACAAACAGGGCAAACTGTAGTTCCACAAAACGAAACAACGGGCCCAGGAATAAACAAAGCAAAAGAAATGTTTAAGGGATTATTTAAAAGATGAACGAATTAGACAAAAAGAAAATAAAATCATTATTACAAAATACAGATGGATGGGAAGCTCTTTTAAGATATATAAATGAGTTAAAGTCTGAATGGGATGATGAAAGCTGTAATTTTGAAACAGAATGGGAGTCAGCCAAACTAATCTTAAAAAAGGAATACAAAAAAGAAGGGTTAACAGAGTTTATAAATAAATTAGAAAGAATAGCTTATAATTAATATGTTACACGAAAACAACCAAGCAACCATAAGCGATTTAAGTGGAAAAAACCATATTAAGATAGAGGTTAATACTTCTGAAAAATATAAAGACAAGCTAACCGTGAAAATGGGCGACAAAAAAGCCATTATTAAAAAGAAAGACCTTTATGCTATAGCTTTTATGATAGCCGATCCTGAAACACAAGCTGATTTAATGCCCGTAAAACAAACAAGAGTAAGAAAACAAATAAGACAGTATAGAGTAAAAGCAAAAAAAGATATTAGAAAAGGAGAAGAAATAGTGTTTAATGCAGAGGTAAACACCCCAATACAGGTCATAGAAGGATTAAACAGAGATATTATGGGGGGAAAGTATACCGGCGATGGAAGAACAAAAACAAAATCTGGTATTATAATTTAAAAGGTTGGAGTTCTCCTGCTCTTTCAGGAGTAATAAATTAAAAGTAAAAAAACTCAAAAAAATGCCAAAAACAAAAAAAACAAAAAAAACTTCGGTAGATAAGAAAATTGAAAAGATAGAACAGAATATTAATGACTTAACAGAGATAGTCTCAAAAGTGGTGGAAAAGCCAAAAGAAGAAGATTCAGAAAGAGTTGTTAGAGAAATAAAAGAAGAGGAAAGAGAAATGAGAAATCAAATGGTCTCGCCACAGATAAACAGATTAGTCGATACTATCCTTGGACCAGAGTTCGAAAGAAAAATCAGCTTTGGAAAAACAGGACAGCCGATGTTAAAAATAACTGTTCCAGAAGAGGTCTCTAATATGGCAGAGGATGAAAAGGAGACATATAAGATAGACAAAAGAACAATTGTTTTAACAGACGGAATAAATAGTGCTGAAGAGGGTCTTAATAGAATTAAAGCAAATTTAAAAAAGCCGAAAAAAATAAATTAATATGCCAAAAGATTTTCTAAAATGTGTAAAAGAGGGAGGAAAAATGGTTACTAAATCATTAAAAGGAAGAAAATATGTTCACGGATGTAAACCCAAAAAAGGAGGAGATGTTATATGGGGAGAGGTAAAAGAGAAAAAAGAAACATCTAATGGCTATACAACAAAATGAAAGTTAAATTTAAAATTAAAGAAAGATTAGTCTCTTTGAGACTGTTAAATCAAAACAAAGGATTAAAGATTGAAGATATTAACAGAGTTTCAGCCGATGCAGAGAAACTTCAAGTTACAAAGGAAGAGTGGAAAGAAGTAGATAGAAAAGATTATATTAATGGAGAAGAAATAACAGACAAAAACAGAATTGCTTTAACGAAAAAGTATGCAGAGAAAATAGCTAAGAATGAGATAAATCAAGCAACACAATGGAGTGATGAAAAAGATAAAGAGAAAGAAATAGAACTAACAGAACCAACAATTAATCTTTTGAAAGGTGCAATAAAAGAGAAAGAAGACAAGGGTGAATTAGGCATTGATAGTGATTCTGTGTCTATTTCAAAAATAAACGAACAAATAAAAGGTTGAGAGCATTAACAATTTAGTAAAAGGTGTGGCTGTAGAGGGCTGATACGGCTTTCTGTGTAGTTTCGCACCTTTTGCTATATGGAGAGCCATATCAACTCTTTACAGCTACATTGTAAGGAGTTGTTTTAGTTTCCTTCGTTCTTTGGCGAAGTAAAATTAGAACAAAGTAAAATCTATGGCAACAGAAAAAGAGGAAGTAAAAGAAGACATTGACCCTAAAGAAGAGGAGACCGAAGAAGAGGTTGAATCTGAAGAAGGGGTTGATGACGAGGAGAAGGAAACTCCTGAAAAACCTTCCAAACCAAAAAAAACCGAAGAATCTGAAGAGGAATCCGAAGAGTCTGAAGAAGACGAAGAGGAGGAATCCGAAGAGGACGAAAACCCTGAAGACGATGGACTTAAAGATATTCCGGGAGAAACCAATAGAGAGAGAGCTTTAAGAGCTCAAGTAACTAAGCTTAGAGGTAAACTTAGAGAAGAGAGAAAAGAAGAATTATTCTCAAAAGAAAAAAAGGAGACCGATGATACTAAAGTAGAGGAAGATCCTGAATATGAGAAGATTCTTTCTAAGTATGATCCAAAAGAGCTTAAAAGTATGGAAGAGATTTTTAAAGCTTTGTCTGGGAAACTGGGTTTTGTAAAAAAAGGAGAGGTTCAATCTCAATCTTATAAACAGGTTGCTGATAATCTTCTGGATGATTTTTTAGACGATCATCCTGAATATAAACCAGAGAATGATCCTGATAATGTTTTATGGGAATCATTTAAGACAGAACTTTCCTATTACAAGAAACCAAAGAATCCAAGGGAATATAAGAAATTATTTAACAGAGTCCATAAAGAAGTCTATGGGGTTAAGTCTAAAAAAGATCTTAACAAAGTAAGAGCGAAAGAGAAAAAAATTAAAGTCGCTTCTCATAGTAGCTCTTCTCCTCAGGGTGCGAAAGCACAAAAGACACAAAAGATTAAGTTAGATCCTTCTTACAAAGAACATTTAAAAGGGTTCACTGAAGAAGAAAAAGACGAATTGTTTGAGGAGTAAATTAAAAAAATGAAATGCAAGGATTTGCTATTATTAAAGACGATAGAGACAAGGGCTTTTCTAACCTTCCTATTTCAAGTTTAGCACTCTCAATTGGAGATCTAATTGAAGTAACCGCTGGCTCTACGGCTTGGGCAAAAACAACATCTAGCACTAACTTCTTCACCAGAAAAGCTATAGTAATGGAGACCACTACTACTGATGATTCAGATGTTCTAGCAATAGAACTTGATGGATCTGAAATAGTTAAAGCGGAATCTGGCTCAAATAGCTCGACTGATGATAATGGAGACAGAATGGCTTTAACAGATGAAAATACTGTTAATAATTCTGGAACCGATGATAGTGGACAGGCTGTTGCTTTTGTTCAATACGGTACAATTGGGGCTGCTTCCGATAAGGTTATCTATGGAAAGGTTCTAGTTGGTAGTGGCGTTGATCCTGATGCTTCATAAGATATATGAGTAGAGCACCATTAAACCTTGCTCAAGCTAGTGATCTTGTGGATCTATCTATTCAGAAAATCTTCCCAAAGACATCTGAACCTGAAAAACAATACGATAAGTATTTTAATACCAGGAAGACGGAAGATTATTATGAGAAAGATAGTAGTTTATCAGGAACAGGTGAAGCAGACTTTGTTGACGAGAACGCTGTTATTGGTTCTGATACACCAGTACAAGGATACGACAAAACATATACCCAGAACATGGTTGGTATGATTGTCCCTTTTACTTTTAAGATGTTGAGAATTTCGGCATCTCAAATAGCGTAAGTTATTTGTACAAACTCCGTAAATTCGGGGAACATCTCAAAAAAACGAGACAATCCCGAGCCAAGCCCGAAAGGGAAGGTGTAACGACCAGAGACGGAGCTCCTCATAAGAGGATGATAGGATGGTCTGAACTCGGACTATATATAAAATCCGAGAGACAAGCAGAAATGACTTGTCCGTTCATTAAAAATTTGGTTTTAATGTGGAAATATGGTATAATGTGGGAATATGAATTACTCAAAAGGAATTTATTCTAACAAAAAATGGCTTGAAAAAAGATATGTTGATAAAAAAATGTCTTTAAGGGAAATAGCATCTATTTGTAATGTAGATTTTAAGACTATTGACTGGTGGGTTAAAAAGTTTGGGTTTAAAAAACATCCCGTTGGGGACAGAAAAGGGAAAATGAGTGCTAATTGGAAGGGTGGAAAAAGTAAGTCTTATGGATATACAACCGTTAGAATAAATGGAAGAATATTTTGTGAACACAGAATTATTGCTGCTACGGTTTTAAAAAGAGGATTAAGGAAGGGAGAAGTTGTCCATCATATTGATCTAAATAGAAAGAATAATAAACCTGGAAATTTATACATATTTTCATCTCAAAAGAAACATAAAGCATATCATCAAGCCTTAAAATATGGATATGCTAAGTCTTTAAAATCAAATTTAATTGAATAGTAACAAATTTGGGAAATTCGGAATTAAAAAGAGAGACCTCGAAAACACAGCCTCTGAACTAAAAGCCGCTTGTGCAAGAAAAAGAGAAAAATTATGTGCAGAAAGGTTGGACAATGGATTTGAATCAACTTCCTACACTCATCAAGGACAGTTTGGAAATAGAACTATTTCTACTGCTGGAGGTGATGGCGTAGGAGCATTTGAAGACGACCATACAAGAGAAGATGGCGGTTCAAATATGAATAACATCGTAAACTATTTTATGCGATGCCCTGCGTATATATAAAAGCAGGTGAACAAAATTTCTTCTGATTACTTGGAAAGTCTGACTACATATTGCGTTATATACTATAGTAGTGTATAATGGAAGTATAATAAAGTAATTATACTAACAATATGCAAAAGACAACCAGAGGCAAGCTCAATAAAAATTTATTAAATTATTTTGCAGGATTCTTTGACGGTGAAGGAACTATAGTTATATCTAAATATAAAAACTATCGTTCTAAATCGCAAAATGAACTATATGTGTTATGTGTTAGAGTAACTGGAAAAGACAAAGAAATAATCAAAATGTTTTATGATTATTTCACTCCAGATAATAAATTTTTAACATATAAATATAGAGAAAAGTTTGAAGCATATCAATGGGGATTAGCTGGACCAAAAGCTATGGAGTGGCTAAAGATGATAAAACCCTATTTGGTGCTTAAGAAAGAAAGAGCAGAACACGCGATAAAGTTTCAAGAATATAAATCTAAAAAATGTTCAAAATTGGGTGGACATATTACCGATGAACATAGAAATAAACAAAATGAATTTTATCTCAAAGCAAAAGAATTTAATAAGAAAAATATTGATTGCAGCCGCAACGACTAAGTGAAGAAACTCCCCTATTGGGGAGGTGCGATAGTCTGAACTATATAGAAATATATAGAGGGAGAGCCGAAGAGCTTTCCCCCCACAATATGTGGAGTAACAAAATTGGTATGACGGAACTGATTATAATGTTGCGTTTGATTACGCAGGATTAAAAGCCGCTCATAGAACCGCTGCACTGTTTAAAGACCCGAGAGGAAATCCAAGACCAGCAAAACTTGATACCTTAGTAGTTAAGTATGGTTCTACTGCTTACTTTAAAGCAAAAGAAATACTTGGTGCTATTAAGAAAGGAAAGATTGCTGAATCAATGGATAACGATGGTTCTGGTGTCGATGCATTTAAGATAATCGCATTAGATTATTTAACTAATAGTGGTTATTGGTATATGTTCGACAGCTCAAGGGCTCTAACCGATAAAGAAGGATTTCAATTTGTTGAGTCACAGGCAACTAGTGTTGATCCTGTGAACACAGTTTTCAAAACAAAAGAAATCCAAACATCTGCTACAACACTTTTTGACCTCGGTCATAACGATGTAGCAAGAAGTTGGGTTGGATCAAAGGGTGATGAATCGTCAACAAGCTAACAATTAAATATGGGGGAGCGAAGTGGGTGATCGTTTAGGCGAGAGATTCTATACACGCTCCCTTTATAAAGTCGATGACAATTAATGGAAAACCATATAGTACACCAAGAAATATAAACCTTAGAGGAGGTATATTAAGGTTTGATTCTCAGTTATCAGCCGCAATGGATGATACCGATGATGTTACTCTATATACTAGAACCAGTGGTGGAACCACAGGTTTATATTTTTGGAATGGGAGTTCAGAAACTCAAGTTGGAGCTGCAGGTGGTGGATCTATATCAAGCTGGGATCAGTTATATGATGACGATAAAACATTAACTGTTGATTCTGCTACGTTAACTTTTTCTGGAACACACGCAACGAATGATGTTATTACATTAACAAATTCGGGCAGCGGTTCTGGGGATTGTTTACAGATTACAAATTCTGGTACTGGAAAAGATGTTAATGGAACTTCATCTACCTGGTCAGTTACAAAAGCTGGTGTTCTTGATTGTACTGGTATTACAATAGGCGATGATGAAACAATTACATTTGGTGATGGTTCAGATATTACTATTGAATATGATGAAGATGGAAACGATGAGTTTCTTATCACAGGTGCAACGGGAATTTCAGGTAATGTAAATTTAAGGTCAACTTCAACATTTACCCAAGCTGGTAATGCTGGAAGTACCGTATTTACAATAACTGCAGGTGATGCTGTTATGTCCGATGGTTCTTTGTCTATAACTGACGCAGATAACGCTGAAACAGTTACAGTTATTAACAATACCGCTACGGATATTGGAAACGCTTCTTCTGCTTCTGTTGTACAGATTGAGTCAACATCTCTAACAACTGGTAGATTATTAAATCTTCAGTTAACAGAAGGTACTCTTTCAGGAGGATATTATTTATCTTGCTGGGACGCAACAGGAGGTGCAGCTGTATTTTCAATAGGAGAGAACGGTGCTGTTACAATTGCAGGTGATGCTGAAGGAACAGACGCTTTAACCTTAACTGCTGGTGATGTTACTGTCACAGATGGTGATGTTACCCTGTCAGGTGGTGAATTAGCAGTTACAGACGGTGTAACAACCTCTGGAGCTGGTATTACCCTTACAAGTTCTGTTACTACAGCTATAGGACAAAGTATTGTAGCCGATTCTTTAACTACAGGTAAGGGGCTAAGTATTTCAACAGATGCTATTACTACTGGTAATTCAATTTATGTTGAAAATGTTGGGGAAGCCATAACTTCTGGTGAACTTTTATCTTTAGTTAACACTGAATCTGGAACATTAGCCGTTAAAACTGGTTCATTGGCAAGTATTACAAATTCAATGACACATACAGATGATTCTGATGTGACTGAGAATTTTGATGACTTGGCAATTTCAAGAACAGTTATAAGAAATACCGGTGGAGCTGACTCTACCACTACTACCTCTCAAGGTGCGTTGTTAAAACTTTCTAATACAATTACAGCAACAACAGGTACTATTACCGATACTGTAAATGGATTAGAGATTTCAATGGACGGAGATGGTACTGGATCTGGTATTGATGTTACACACGCTGGAGTATCCGGATCTGCTATTTCTGTAACCGCAGCTGGTGTGGGTGCGTCTGACGTAGCCATAACTGGCTCAGGAGACCACACAAATGGTTATGGAGTGTTATCTATAACTGCCTCTGGTGATTTAGCCGCGGGTGGTTGTGGGGCTTTAATAACCGCTTCTGGAACTCCAAACGCCGATGGTAGAGCATTAGAAATAGACGCTCAAAAAGATATGAGAGCTGCCTATATTGATACTGATGCCGCTACCAATGACGCAATTTACATTACTCATTCAGGAAACTTAGCTACTGGAAAATCTGTTTTACATATAACAGATGGTGGTATTCCTGCTGCTGACGATGTAGCTGTTGTAAAAGCTGCCTTTACTGGCACCGATACAAACGAAAGCTATATCTTTTATGCAGCTGGTACTGGAAAAGATGTTGTTGGTTTGTACGTAGATACAGACAACACAGTTGCTGCTAATTCAGGAAGTATTGTCGCTTATAGCGATGATGCTGGAGCTCAGGGTCCGAGTATTGTAGGACATCACGATTCAGCTTCTCCTGCAGCTAACGACCAAGTCTTTGGTCTATACGCTTACGGGGAAGAAGGAACATCAGGCGATACAATGAAATACGGTCAAATGACCTTTGAGATTGTAGCCGCTACCGATGGATCTATTGAAGGTGGTGTAAAAATAGGTGTAGCTGATGCTGGAAATATAAGAGAATCATTCTACTTAACAGATGATGTTTTAGGATTGGGTGATTCGGCAGCATTCGTTTTGGGTTCAACTGGATCTCAAGACCTAACTATTTCAACCAATGTTGATGTTGATGGTACTAATGCAAACGAACCTAATATTGTTCTAACAGATGGAGCTACTGGTAATATAACAATTACTGCTGGTGGGACATCTGGTGAAATTGATTTAGCTAGTCCTTTCTTAGCTTCTTCTACACATTCTTTGAATGGTGCTGGAGCTGTTAGCCTAACAGAATCAATTACAGAATGGACAACAACAGGTGCTGATGCTGGTACATTAGCAGACGGAGTTGAAGGTCAGGTTAAATACATCGTAATGATTGCTGATGGAGGTAATGGTACATTAACCCCAGATAATCTAGCTGGGACTGATACTACTATTACTTTTGATGATATCGGTGACGCTGTAACATTATTGTTTACTAATGGTGAATGGTATGTTGTAGGTCAAAACGGTGTTACTTTAGGATAAGTTGTGACCTCTTAGGGGGGAGTATTACTCCCTCCAATAAAGGTCATAAAAATTAAATAAAAAAAACAATGATATTAGACAATTTAAAAACAGCAAAAATAGATATTTCAAGCTCCGGAGACAACGAAATAATAGCAGCTCAAGGAGAAGGAACATATATCTATATAGACCATATTAATTTTATTCCAAACACAGCGGTTGGGGTAACTATTAAAAGTGGAAGTACGGAACTATCTGGAGCTTATAGCTTAGATGCAAAACAAGCATTTGTTTTAGATAACGCAATGGCAGCAGAAAAAGGAATTATAACTTGTGCTTCAAACGAGGCATTTAATTTAAACCTAGATGCTGCGGTTCAAGTTTCAGGTTTTGTTAGATATAGAATAATAAACAAGTAAAATGGGGTATATATCGCCTAGACCAGAACAATCCACAGAAGAGGAAATAGAAATGGTTAAGTCATTATATGATTTATCCGTTTCTGAAGACGGACAGGCTATTAAAAAAAGCACGTCAGTTTCTTTTGAGAATGTTGATGTATTTACTCAGTCAGAGGGCGATGAGAGATATTATACCAAACAGCAAGTTAACAATTTAATAGGGATTGAGAATTTATGGGATAGAGATAGTGGAAGCAATACAGTTTCTCCTCATTTTAACAACGATAGCCTTGATATGGGAAGTGGCGATATAACAACAACAGGCAACATAACAGGCGGCAACCTTAACATCTCTAATTGGGATACGGCTTACGGCTGGGGCGACCACTCGGCACAGAACTACTTTGACAAAGACACAGACACAGCAACCACAATAGACGCATTAAAAAGAGACGG
>Ga0180433_10005725_pt1 | contig 16630 bp, 14 predicted proteins | sample SS_ome_8_FD_132980 | JGI IMG/M metagenome (GOLD analysis project Ga0180433, IMG submission 132980) | Hypersaline lake sediment archaeal communities from the Salton Sea, California, USA - SS_1_D_1 metaG | ecosystem: Environmental > Aquatic > Non-marine Saline and Alkaline > Hypersaline >... | reverse complement strand
CGTTTCTGGGGGCCGACTATCACCATCGACGGCGAAGTGGAGAAGTTCGGTGACGACGTCTACGGACCGGATGTCTACTGTCAGTTTCTGCTCGACCGGATGGCCGAATACAAGAATGAGCCATTCTTTCTCTATTACCCCATGGCGCTGGTGCATTCTCCGTTCGTTCCTACCCCGGACAGCGCGGATCGCAACTGCAAAGACAAACAGCGGAACTTCGCCGACATGGTGGCTTATATGGACAAGATCATCGGACGCATCGTGGACAAGACCGTGGAACTTGGAATGGCCGAACGTACGCTTATTCTGGTGACCGGCGATAACGGAACCCATAAATCCATCAAGTCGAACATGGGCGATAAAGTGATCGTCGGAGGCAAAGGACTGCCCACCGACGGTGGGACCCATGTGGGGCTCTTCGCATATCAGCCCGGCGCGGTTCCGGCTGGAAAAGTATCGAGCGACCTGGTTGAGTTCTCGGATTTCGCCCCGACCATCGCTGAAGCCACCGGGGCCGACGCCCTGTCTCCGGTGGACGGCCGGAGTTTCTTCCCGCAGTTACGCGGCCGGGCGGGTAATCCGAGAGAAACCATTTTCGTCTATTACTGGCCTCGCCCGGAAAAGGACCGCCCTCTGCGATTTGTTCGAAACAAGCGGTGGAAACTTTACGACAGCGGTCAATTGTTTGACGTGACCAATGATGTGCTGGAGCAAAACCCGGTCATCAATCCACGAACGCGCGCTATTCGGGCAGAATTACAGGAGGCAATGGATCGGATGCCGGCGGAGGGCCAGACACTTCTGAAGTTCGATTGATTCAACGCGAGCTAATGGTTGACGCGCCGCAGTGGTAATGAGCAGACAAGAAGCAATTGTTGAGGAATTCATGAGAGCAGTTCAATGGCTTGTCATCCTGTCGCTGGGGGCGTATTCGGTTTCTGTCGAGGCCGAATCCATAAACTGGAACCAGTTCCGCGGACCAAACGGCGCCGGCGCCGCAGCCGGATTCAATCCACCGCTGAAGATTGTCGCGGATCAGGCTGTGTGGAAAACGCCGCTGCCTCCCGGTAAATCCTCACCGGTTGTCTGGAGAGACCGCATCTTTCTGACCGCTGTCGAGGGTGGCCGACTGGCGAGCCTGGCTATCGATGCGGTCTCTGGTAAGGTTTTATGGAAGCGGCTTGCACCGAATGTGCCTCTGGAACGAGTTCATCGTGCCAACAGCGTCGCAGCGTCCACTCCCTGTGCGGATGAGGACCGTCTCTACGTCTATTTCGGATCATACGGATTGCTTTGCTACGACCACGAAGGCCTTGAGCAATGGAAGAAACCGATTCCCACTCCGAAAAGCATGTACGGGGTGGCGACGTCGCCGATCCTGCACGGACAACGCCTTATCCTGGTCCTGGACGACGATGCGAACCTGGAGGGCAGCCGTTTGAGCCGGTCAAAGGTTGTCGCTCTGGATAAAGCGACGGGCGAACCGATCTGGGAAACGCCCCGACCCTACAATCGCGGCGCCTGGTCCAGTCCGATGATCTGGAAGCACGACGGCGGAACCGAGCTGGTAGTTCTCGGCAACGGGCGGGTATACGGGTACGATCCGGCCACCGGTCGGGAAACATGGCATGTAAGCGGTTTTGCACGCGAACCCATCGGCGTGCCGGTCGCGGGCGACGGACAGCTATACGTGTCCGTGTCGATGCAGGGCGGCCGCGGTGACGTGGAGTTGGACCCGGAACCTTTCTGGACCGCCATGCTTCATTTCGACCGCAACGGCGACGGCCTAATCGGGCGTGATGAAATCACGAAAGATTTCACCTCGCCTTTCCGGCCCGAACTTCCTCCCGGACATCCGGGATTCGGATCGCCGCTACCAACCGATCCGGAAAAACGAAGGAAACGTCAGAACGATATCTTCAACTGGCGAGATCGGAATAAGGACGGTTTCTGGACCAAAGAGGAGTTTACGGCCGATATGAGAGTCGGTCGCGGTCAGCCCAATCTGGCTGCGATTCGGCCCGGTGGGCAGGGCGACATAACCGAATCTCACGTCATATGGAATCTCCGCCGCGGCATACCGGAGATTCCGTCCCCCGTTTATCACTCCGACAGACTCTATCTGGTCCGGTCCGGTGGAATCCTGAGTTGCGTACGCACCGACACCGGCGAAGTCATCTATCGGGAACGGCTGGGCGCCTCAGGGCAATATAGCACCTCACCCGTGATTGCCAATGACCACGTATACCTCTTTTCCAATAAGGGTGTTCTCACTGTGGCGAAATGCGGCGATGAGTTCATAGTGACGCATCAAGCCGATCTCGATGTGTCCCTCTCCGCCACGCCGGCGATGGATCAAAACAGCCTTTACCTACGTACAGACGATGCTGTAATGGCCTTTCGTTAAGACGGAACATTGTCAACTATCGGATTAGTTGAAGCGTGAAAGGAATGTAGAATCAAATCAGCCATATCAATGACAGAATATAGTAACACCGCATCCCAAAGCGAAGGGGGCACCGTTATGCACCGTTATTTCATTATTCTGATTTTCTTCGTCAATGTGATGAGTTTGCATTGCGGTCTTGTTAACGCTCGGCAGGGGCGTCCTCGACAGGTTAAAGTACAGGCCACGTCCGATCCTGTTATCGTTCCCAACGAACAAGCAATGGCGGCCAAGCAGCAATTGCTCGCCAGGATCAGGCAAATTGACGTAAAAGGCAGGCGACCGCCCAATGTCGTGGTCATTCTGGCCGATGATCTGGGATACGCCGACACGAGCATATACGGCTCCGAATCCATCTCCACCCCACATATCGACGCGTTGGCCGCGGGCGGCGTACTATTTACCGATGCCTACGTCACAGCCGCTTCGTGCAGCCCATCGCGCGCCGGTCTGTTGTCCGGCCGATACCAACAGAGATTTGGCTTTGAATTCAACACATCGGGCGGGGCGATTACACATCGCACGAGCCGTGGTTTGGATCCTGCCGCGCTCACGTTTGCCGATATACTTCAACGGGCAGGCTATGTGACGGGCGTGTTTGGCAAGTGGCACCTTGGAACACGCGACTACTTCCATCCGCTAAGGCGCGGCTTTGACGAGTTCTTCGGTTTCTTAGCAGGCGCACATTCGTTCTTTCCTGCTGTGCAAAGAGAACCTGTTTATTCAACGGTCATGCGAGGCAGGACACCTTTAACTGAACCTGAATACCTGACCGACGCATTTGCGCGTGAGACGGTGAACTTCATTAAGGCACACAAGGAAGACCCGTTCTTCGTGTACGTTCCGTTCAATGCCGTCCACACGCCGTTGGAAGCCACCGACGAATACCTGAAACGGTTCCCAAACGAAACCAACGCCAAACAGCGAGCATACAACGCGATGACCAGCGCCTTGGATGACGCCGTGGGCGAAATCGTAGCAGCGCTGAAGGAGGCCGGTGTCTATGACAAAACACTTATTGTGTTTCTCAACGACAACGGCGGCCCGATCTATACGCAGGTACAGAGCAACGCGCCTCTGCGATTGGGCAAGCTGTTTCTGTTTGAGGGTGGGATTCGCGTCCCCATGATTGTTAACTGGCCGGGCGTACTCGAACCCGGAACCGTCTATCGCAAGCCGGTCAGTTCGTTGGACGTCTTTCCGACAGTATGTGCGGCAGCAGGAGTTGATTTGCCTTCGACCCTGAAACTGGACGGTATCGATTTGTTGCCCTATTTGAAGGGGGACGAAGCGGATTCGCCGCATGACGCCCTCTTCTGGAGCAACGGACCGAACAAGGCCGTACGTTTGGGAAACTGGAAGATGATCCTCGCCGGAGATCACACATTTCTCTTCGACCTGGCGAGTGACATCGGCGAAAGGAAGAATCTCGCCGAGCAGGAACCGGCGGTTGTCCGCAAGCTGCAAGAGGCCTTGCAGGAGTGGCAAGGCCGGATGAAACCGCCTGCCTGGCCCAGTAAGCCGAAAAGACGGATCGTGGAGATCGACGGTGTTCCGTACGAGTTGAATATCTGAAGCTAAACGGTTTCGATGGGCGGAACCGAGACCCAAACAAGAGGAGCAATACATGATGCTGCACCGGATTAATCACAATCGTGACAGCATCAACATGTTGCGGATATTTCTTGTGGCGTTCACCGCTGCGTTGTCTCTCGGGCCATCTTTGCAGGCTTTTGAGCTGCCTCCGGCGGACAAGTGTGTCGAGTTTTACGCGATGTTGTTGAGGGCTGGAGTGAATGCAGAGCTTCATGTCTTTAGCAAGGGCTCCCATGGATTCGACCCGGGCGCCGGCCGGCGAGAGTCGGCAGCAATTTGGACTAGGAGTTTTGTCGCGCGGCTCAGTGATTGCGATCTTACTAAAGAATAAGTTACAAGGAGATTTTATGATGTTAAATGGGAAGTTTTGGCCAATATCTATCTTCGTCATTCTTTTTGCGTACTCGCCTCTGGCCTTCGCCAACTGGCCGGATTGGCGAGGCCCGACCGGCGATGGTCGCAGTGACGCGACCGATCTGCCCTTGAAGTGGTCGGAAACTGAAAACATTGCCTGGAAAACCCCCGTACATGATCTTGGCTACTCGACGCCCGTCGTATGGGACGATCAGGTCTGGCTCACTACGGCCACGAAGAAAGGCGAGGTTCTCTACGCTGTCTGTGTTGATCTGAACACCGGCAAAATCCTCCACGACGTTGAGGTGTTTAAGCCCGCCAAGCCACAGCGAATTCACCGCAACAATTCATACGCCACGCCTTCGCCGGTGATAGAAGAGGGGTTTGTGTACGTACATTTCGGCACGCATGGAACAGCCTGTCTCAATACGAAAACGGGCAAGGTCGTGTGGGATCGCGACGATTTGAACTGCGAGCATATGCAGGGCCCGGTTTCCTCGCCGTTTCTATACGAAGATTTGCTAATCGTTCCCCTGGAGGGTACTGACGTTCAGTTTGTCGTTGCCCTGAACAAGAGGACGGGCCGGCAGGTCTGGCGCTATGACCGTCCGCGGGATCTTTACGAAGGCATTGAGCCGCTGTATCTGCTCAAGTCGTATCACACGCCGGTGGTCGTGGAGGTCAACGGTCGACCCCAGTTGATCAACAACGGTGCTATGTTGGTGACCGGCCACGAACCGCGCACCGGCAAAGAGATATGGCGCGTACGCTACCGTGACGACAATCCAATTTCCCGCATTGTCAGCGGCAAGGGGCTGCTCTTCATCAATGCCGGCGGTAATCCGGGAGGTTCCCATCTTTTGGCCGTTCGTCAGGGCGGCGTCGGTGATGTGACCGATACGCACGTGGTCTGGACGATGACCAAGCCCAGGGATGTGCCGCACGAGAGTTCCCCCGTGCTGGTCGGCGATTTGCTCTATCTAATGAGCGACAAGGGAATGCTGACCTGCAAAGAGGCGACCACGGGCAAAACGCTGTGGACCGAGCGTCTCGATGGCGATTTCGGCGCTTCCCTGCTGTATGCGGACGGCCGAATATATATGACAAACAAGGACGGTAAGACCACTATCATTAAGCCCGGACGCGAGTTTCGGGTATTGGCGGTCAACAAGCTGGACGGGTTTATAGGGTCATCTCCCGCCGTAGCCGGCAAGTCGCTGCTGCTCCGCACCAAGACGCACCTGTATCGAATCCAGAACAAGTAGAACAATTGTCACCGCGAGAGCGCCCGGCGTTTGTTGCAGATTTGATTGGATGATAGGATCAGGATCAGACAGTAGTCTACAATTCTGAATTTGTATGCTTTGTTGGTCTTGAAATGTTGTATGGTTAATACTTTGTTAGCCGATGCATGACGCGGAATATCTAATTAGCCTGCTGCCCATTTCATGGATAGCTTGCGATGCGAGGCCATGCAATCCTGCAAATAGAGATTAATGAGACTCTGGTACGGAATTCCCTTTTCTTCGGCCATATCCTTGAAATACTCTATGACATCCGGTCGAATTCTCAAAGTAACTTGCTTCTTGAGACGTTTGGCATAGGGATTGGGCCGGGATTTCATTTTTGTCAGATCGTATTCCTTTTTCATACTATCACCTGATATACAGTTTTGACTCATTCTTAGTTGCTTTGCGCGCCGAGATAATCCGGATTACGGAGTCACTTTCTCTGTAGCAGTGACAGACGAGCAAAAGCCGGAGCCTGTAACTGAGACCGAGAAGTAGCAGACGGTCTTCCCATTCTGAATGCTTGTCGTCATAAAACTCTATTGCACGGTCATCAAAGAAGACTGTTACTGCCTCTTCAAAGGCAACTCCATGCTTCTTGAGGTTAGACTTGGCTTTTGCCGGACTCCATTCGAACTCTATTTTAGCCATACCTACAATGTAACTACATTGTCGTCGAGTGTCAATTCAAAAATGCAATCCGGCGAACATCTTATCCAATAACAGGATTCTTTCCTTTGGAAACTCAGGTTAAGGAACCGTAGCTAGCCGAAGCGACGCATTCGGCAATCGACAGTCGCCCCTAAACTTTTTATTGGGCTTTTCATTCTATAGGAGTCAATTCTATATTATCCGGTGGAGGTAGTACGCTCGGTACCTTGATGAAAATGTTATCAGCCTTCTCATCGAGAGATAGAATGTATTCACCTTCCGGTAATGCCTTTATTACTTCGATGCATCTTTTCTCGTACTTATCCGTCTCGTCGTTCAGCTTCTCCACCAAGACCTCACATAGTCTGCAGATGTTACGCAAGTCGCCATGATCATATGGAAGGTAAGTACATGTGACCCACTTAAATCCATCCTTGACACGAAGAAGTCGTACTTGATTAGCATTTCCGACTCGCGTGTTAAGTCCGCTCGCATCGGTGTGCGCATGGGTCTTATCTCGCTCGTGAATTATTTGATCGTGCAATTGCTTGTACTCAGTTGGAACTAGTCCTGCCTCCAGTTTGCCCACGCCGTAGTTGTTGTGGAATGGTCTACCGTACATAGTGACAATTGAGGTCACAATTCGGCGGTACATTGGCCCCGCAACGTGAAAGTCATTTTCCAAAAGATACTGGCATGACGAAATCACATTCTGGAATGCATCCATCGCGTACATCATCAACCAGAAGCGTTTAGTCTCTTGTGATGGCCTCATATTGCTATTGCCCAATAAGTCATGATATCATTCTTCGTAACAGCTCAAAGGAATTACCGGCCTGCCTTGCATAGTCCTTACAATTGCATATTCCCGATATTTCCTAACTATATATAAACAGCATGCTATCAAGAAAAACGAGTTCTGTGAAGTGGTCACCTTTCGCTTTGCTATAAAGTCAACCTGATTTGATCATCAAACTTTTTTCGACTTGAGATTTTGTGTTTTCATATTACGATGGGCGTATGAAAGATCTGGATGGCCCACGACAATCTATGACGACACACTGGAGTTTGGTGGGTGCGGCTAGGGCCGACGAAGTGGGGCAGACTCGCGCGCGGGAGGTGCTTGAGGAGCATTGCCGGGCTGATTGGTATCCGCTTTATGCCTTTGTGCGCAGCCGCCGGATTTCGGTGGTCGATGCGCTCGATCTGTAAGCCCGCGAGGATGAAGGGACACATGGGATAGGATATACAATGTTGTATGGGTAATCTTAAACCCGTTCAAATAGGAAGGATCGGACGATGCACACATGCCGCAGCAAGACCTATGTGAAAATAGTCACGATAGTAATGGTCATGATTGGAGTGGCAGCCTGTAACACGGCGGCCAATGATGTAGCCGGAAAAGTTCTGCGTGACAGATACCTTCTCCTTGATTCGCGAGTGATCGACGGTACTCGAAATGCAAAGCTGACCGTCGGCGCCGTGCAGAAGCATAAACGCAATCCGCTCTTTGCCGAGGACAAGCCGTGGGAGCCGCGATTTGATAATCTTTATGCCAACGTGCTGTACGACGAAGAGGAAAAGCTCTACAAATGCTGGTACAGCCCCTTCATCGTCGACAACTCGGCAAAGGGCATGACACTCCAGGAAAGGAGCAAGAAGCGTTATCGCTCCCCTCGAAACAGAGAAATGGGGATATGCTATGCAGTCTCGCGCGACGGCATCACCTGGGACAAGCCGAGTCTCGGCGTCGTCGATTTCAACGGCAGCAGGGAAAACAATATCGTCTGGCGAGGCCCGCACGGCGCCGGTATCTTCAAGGACCCGCGCGATCCCGATCCGAATCGCCGCTACAAGGCCTTCTTCAAAGGCAAAATGATATCCGTAGGCTTTTCGCCGGATGGAATCCACTGGGGCGGCGCCATAGAATGCCCGGAGGCCAACGTTCGCGGCGACACGCATAACAACGCCTTCTGGGCCCCGACGCTCGGCAAGTACGTCGGCATCACGCGAACGTGGGCGAAGCCTCGCGGCCGGCAGGTCGCCAGGACGTCGAGCAGGGATTTCCTCAAGTGGACCCCGGCAAAAGTCGTGCTCGAAGGCATCGAGAACCACCTGCAAACCTACGCTATGCCGGCATTCTACTACGCCGGCGTCTATATAGGCCTGCCCGCCATTTACAATTCCGACGCCGACCGCACCCACACCGAATTAGCCTGGAGTCCGGATACCGTCAACTGGCATCGGGTCGATCCCGGCACGCCGTTGATCGCCAACGCCGCCGAAAAGGGCCAATACGACTGGGGCACCGTTTATGCCGCCGCGTACCCGGTATTCCTGAAAGACGAAATCCGCCTGTACTACGGCGGCTGCGATGATAAACATTTCGGCTGGCGAAACGGATATTTCTGCCTTGCCACGCTCCGGCCGGACGGCTTTGCCGGTTATGAACCGCTCGATTCCGACAAACCAGCGGTTATTGAGACTACTCCGGTGGTTTGTACGGGCCGGGATCTTCGGATATGTGCCGACGTCGAGAGCAATGGATACGTCAAGGTACAGCTTCTCGACAGCAAGAATAGACCGTTGGTTGCAAGTGAATCTATCACGAAGACAGTGACGGACGGCCCGATAAGGTGGAAGGATGGATTTTCTTTCGACAACATCAAGGGAAAAGAGATCAAGTTAAGATTCAAGTTGAGAGAATCAAAGCTTTATTCGTTTAGTTTCGCGTTGTCGCAACGGCCCGAAACCGATGGCTTTGTCTCCATTTTTGACGGCAGAACGCTCGACGGCTGGCATGCCGTGCCGAAAGATTGCGCTTCGGACTGGAGCGTTCGCGACGGAGCGATTGTCGGTAACGGCAGCGCCGACCGGCTGGCCTATCTTGTCTGGAAGGATGAACGTCTGACCGACTTCGAACTCGAATTTCAATATCGCCTGCCGGGCGAAGGGAACACCGGCGTCGAAATCCGCTCTCAACCCGACCGAACGGGCAAGCGGCCTTTCGAAGGCTACCACGCCGATCTCGGCCACGTCGGCATTGGCCCTCACATCCTCGGCGCGTGGGATTTTCACTTCGCTACGCGCAAAGAGTATCCCTGTCACCGCGGGACGCGCCTGGTCATCGACGAAGACGGCAAGGCACATGCCAGCACAATTCCCGGAGCGCTCACGTTAGCGGATATTCGCCCGCATCAGTGGAACAACGTTCGAGTCGTCGCCCGCGGGAATCATTTCCGGTTCTTTATAAACGGCAAACTTGCTTCGGAGTTCACCGACAACGCCAGGAGCGGACGATTGGAACACGGCGCTATCGGTTTGCAAATCCACGACAAAGGGATGCAGGTCGAATTCAAAGATATTCGACTGAAACAACTCTAAGCGTCCGTTCATGCAAGCGCAAGTCCGATTACCCTGCACCATTGGTGACCGGATACAACCGTATCCAGTCGATTAATATGTGGTCTTTATCATCGGGATCCTGGCCGGAATTAGTGCCGTCACCCAGGCCGATTGTGATTTTCTTTACGGCGGTCAAATCTAGGCCGCCGTCGCTGAACAGTCCGAGAGGGATGTCCCACCGGCGCCACCAATCGGCCTGACACGCATGGGTTTGTGGGTGTTCGACCGCGAAGCTTTTGCCGGAAGCATCCTCAAGCCTTATATACATCGGATGCTCGGTGTTTTGGTGTTCGCCTTTGAATCGTAGCGACAGGGATTCAACGGATGCCACAGTCCAATCCTGTGGACTGACATATGTCCGTGTGGCTTCGGTGAAGAAAGGATCGTACTGGTTTTCGACTTCGAATCGCATCAACTTGTTGCCACTGTCCTCGGATAGAAAGATATACTGAAATCCCCCGCCTATATTATGGGGCCAGGCGGTTTGTATACCGAAATCGTGTTCGTACGAGCCAAAATCATCCACACTTACATAATCGGGTGTCTTAAAGGTCCATGTATAACCGGTGACCGTGCCGGCCGGGCCGACCTGGTCGACACGCCACTCGTAAGTCTGCCCAAGTTCGAGATTGCCGGGCGTATACGTGGTTCCTGTAATCGCAGGCTCGACTTTCTCCATCATGCCGGCCTTTCCCAGCCACAATTCTCTGCCTGTCGCAAATTCCGCCTCGATCCAGGTCAGAGCAGTACCGACGGGTACATTGGTAGCACCGTCGGCGGGACCGGGATTAACCGCAGCCGGGCCGTCTGAGACGGAAAATACATCGTCGAAGGAACTATGGTATCCGACGGCGAAGGCCGGATGGACATTATTCCAGTTCGAGAAGATGCCGCTGGGGCCGTCGGCTAACACGGCATCATGAAGACCAGCTCGTTCCCAAGGATCATTGGCGTTGGTATCGACAAACGTCGGAGTTCTCACGAGCAAAGGGCCGCCCTTATACTCATAGACACTGCCCGTGATGTATACGGGATCCGAACCGACTACGTCCAGTTCGAAGTAGTGGCTCCTGGCATGATCCAGGCCCGGCACCTGCACTTCAGGCTGCCAGTCATCCATGATCTCGTCACTGAGGTTGGCAATCTTGACCAGTTCGATTTTCAGGTTGGCCGGACCTTCCTCATAGTGAATGGTCAGTATATACGTACTGGCAACCATGCCGGGAGCGCCGCTAATCGATCCGTCGTCCATGAAGGAATTTACCCTGGCTGCCAGGCCGTGGTAATTCCACGAAGAATCACCAGTGACATTGAACGTCGCACCGACGCGGACGTCTCTGAAAACATCGCCCGGATCCCCAATAGCGACGCCGAACTGCGAGCCGCCGATATCGGCCGGGCTTGCCTCGTCCAGCGAGAGATAATCGTTGTCATCGGGCCCATCCGATATGGTTGCTTTGAATGTCTTGGTCAGGTCCGGGTAGCAGTCGAACTGCCAGGTGGAAAGGTCGAATGAGTTTCCGTCGAATGTTTCCAGCCAGTTCGCTCTTGCCGTGCCGCATGAGATTCCAATTGCACCCGTCAGTATGGCAACGATCATGAAATGTCTGAATGTTTTGGACATGACAATCCTCCTTCAATGAGTTTAAGAATGTTTAAGCACAAAGCCGTCTATGACAACTTTGTGCACCGAAACACTACTGTTTTTCAAACTCCAGCTATCTAATTTATACCAAATTATTCCCTCCTCAGTCAAGAAGAATCTTAGTATTCTATATGGGTTTATGGGCTGTTTTTATCCGGGATTGTGACGACCTTTGGCGAATGGTCTGGCGGGTCCCGTTCAACACTTTTTCCAGAGCTGGAATTGCGAGTTCGAGACCTCGGAGTCTTATCAACACGGACCATAACGGGTCAAATTTTTTCCACGCCCCGACGTATGCTAAATGCCGGAGATTCTCCGTTAAAGTTGATTTTGTTCGAGCTGAGCGGACTATGTTCGCCCATTTGTAAAACGTCTCGTAGGATCTTGCGTATCCCCGCTCCAGAGTGTCTTTTGACATTTTGGGGTGTGAAAAAACGGCATGACGAGTATCGTAAAGGTCCCAGTCGCGGTGGAGGAGCCGGTTCGAGGCGGAGTATTTCCGGTAAATCTCCGTTCCGGGGTACGGCGTCAGCAGGTGGAAAGTGGCTGTTTCGATTCCTTTTGAGATCGCCCAATCCGTCGTAGCATCGAAAACAGAAGAATTGTCGCCGTCGAGACCAAAAATAAAACTCGCATTAATCATGACGCCGCGTTCATGCAGCATATTGACGGCACGGTCGTATTCGGTGACGCGGTTATGACGTTTCTGGTGTCGATGCATGGCGTGCTGATTGAGGGATTCGAAGCCGATGAAAAGGCTTCTCAGCCCGGATTTTACCGCAAGGTCGAGCAGGCTGGTATTCAGGATAGCGCGGACTGTAGCGGCACCCTGCCAGATGCGGTTCATGCCGATCATGCTCCTGAACAAGGAAGCGGCGAAAACAGGATCGCCGAAAACGTTATCGTCAAGGAAAAAGAGGTGCCTGCCGGGCAACTGCTGAATCTCGGAAAGTGCTTTATCGATTGGATAGGTATAGAAACGGCTGCCCCCGCGAAAGAATGAGTTGCTGTAGCAGAAATCACAAGTGTGGGGGCAGCCCCGGGAAATGACGATTGAGTTGGGGACGAGATATTTTTTGCGTTCGATCAAATCCCGACGCAACGGGGGAAGATTGCATAGATCGCGGGTAGTGGATCTATAGATGCGTTTTGCGATTCGCTTTCGGAAGTCCGAAAGGAAACGAGGCCATGCCTCTTCGGCCGGACCGAGCACTACGGTGTCCGCGTGCCGGAGAGCTTCCTCGGGACAGGCAGTTGGGTGCAGGCCGCCCATTACGACGTAAACGCCGCGCTTGCGGTAGTAATCGGCGATGCGATAAGAGCGTTTTGCTGATGTAACGTATGTTTCAAGCGCGACGACATCGGGATGGTCATCCAAATCGAGCTTTTGGATATGTTCGTCCACGATTTTCGTCTTGTCGGAATCTTTCAGAAAACCGGCAAGGGTGGCCAGTCCGAGCGGAGGAAAAAGGGAATACTTGATCGGGCGGAAGTATTTGGCGTGTGCCTCGGTTAGCGCGGGCAAAATAAATTTGATATACATAATTGTCCGGACCCTCATTTAGTATAGTAAATTTTTATTTGACTTATTTGCGTTGACAATAACTTTGCATTGCAAAGTAAAAAGTCCAAAAAAAATCCTGGGTATTTTTCGCATGATATGTATCAGGCCTTTGTCAGTTGAATGCCGAAGATAGAGGTGCTGAGCCCCTGCTGCGCTTCGTCGGGTCCTACTTTGCTTGCAGCATCCAAAAGCACGGCTTCCAGAGCTTGTAGATAGGCCAGGAAGTCCTTGCGCCCACGTTTGGATAAGGCGACGGTCGTTTGGGGGCGGTTTTTTACAAAGTTTTTTTTGATCGTGACAGCGTTGGCTTTTTCCAGGGCTTTCAAATGGCGGCTAAGATTGCCATCGGTCAAGTTACTTGTCTTCTTCAGCTCGGTAAAAGTAAGCCCGTTAGGTGCGCCCAGAAGATCCGACATAATAGTAAGCCGTCCCGGCTCATGAAAGATGCGTTCCAGGCGTGCGTAAGGATTTTCCTTTGGATCATTCATGGGCTTGTCCTTGTGAGCTTGAAGAACTTTTGATTGTGGCATGAGAGATACGATTTTGGTGGAAGATGTAGCCTCCTATCAATTCTCCAACGCCGAACACTATCCCCATCGGCCAGGGGTTGGTTATACTTATCCAGGGCGCCAGCAGGCAGATAGCACCGCAGGCAATATAGAAAAAACCTAACGGCCATAAAGCCCCGGGTAATGTTCGACGACAGGACAAATTGGTTAATCCGAACAAACACATCCATGTGCCAAACAACAGTCCATACTGCTTATGAAAAATGAGAGTACCGGTTAAGATGCCTCCCACTATCAGAGATGGGAGGGCATCTACCGTGGGTATTAGCCTTCGAATATCCCTTTCAGGCTCGGAGTGGAAAAGAAACCAATGGAGAAGAGCAGAGTAGTTTGACAAAACCGCACACAGAAATACGAAACCCCAACCCGCGAGGTGGGCAAAGGTAGTCTGTGGATACCATTTGGCACTCATAATGAACGCAGCGAGTATAGCGATGATTCCCCCAAAGGCACGAGAGCGTCCTGAATAGCCTGTAAACTGTTGTGCGTTCAGCACGCGCAACTGTAACTGGCGTACCTGTGCCAACGCATCATGAATATGAACAGCAATCATAGCCGATCTCCTTTCTGAGTGGAAGTATAACACAAATAACTTTGCAACACAAAGTAAAAAGCGAAAAAATTTCGGTTCATCCGGATAATGAGTAGGTTGACCGTATTGATCGGGGCTCTGGGGCTGAATCAAGAGAAAAATCGTTTGGGCAGATGGCCAAATTAGGGCAGCCAGGGGGGTAATTTGGACATCTGGGGGCCCGAACGATTTTTCTCGGTTGTTGGGATCGCTACCTTACCTCCGCATTAACCGGATGAACCCTAAATAGTACGTAATAACAAAGTAATTTGTGAGTTCTCGACCCTCAACCGGGTGGCAGCCTCAAAGCCGCAGGCTTTGGGGATGGTAGAAAACTACAGATTTCACCTGCCATGCAATACTATGCTACGCCGGTGTCGTCGCGAGAGGCAGCCAAATATCGCAAGTGCGGGACGTCAATCACCGTTATCTGATGATACTGGTCAGCTCTCTCAGGATGTCGTTGGCCACCCGGATGGTCCTGGCGCTTGCCTGGAAGCCGTTCTGGGCCTCAATCATCCGGACAAACTCTGTGGCCACGTCGGCGTTGGATTTTTCCAGCGATCCGCCGTGAATGGAGCCTGCACCGCCGGTCAGGGCCTGGGTGGCAATGGGCTCGCCGGAGTTGGCAGAGCTGTCGAAGTAGTTGCCGCCCACGCTTTCAAGTGCCGATGGGTTCTGGAACAACGCTATCTGTACGGTAGCAATATCCTTCTTGATACCGTTCGAGAACGCGCCTATGACCGTACCCTCCTGGTCGACGGAGACCGTCGCAAGTCTGCCGGCTTCGTAACCGTCCTGTCCTCTCGCCACCGCAGTGGAGTTACCCGCAAATTGAGTCAGGCCGTTGAGCTGACTGGCGGTGCCCAGGTTAATTGCGACGGTCTGCGGATTCGAGGTGTCGCGTGCAAATGTCACTACAAATTGGGACGTATCGGCGATGGTAGCGTTCAAACCGGAGAAAGAACCGTCGACGGCGGCGAAGTCGATGCCTCTTATTCTTCGATTGTCAAACGTTATGTTGCTGACATCGCCGGTGATGGAGGTAAGCACCATATCCCACTGGTTGGCGGTGCCGGTTCTTGTGAACGCGGCCGAGAGCACGTGGCTGCCTCCCTGAGAGTCATATATGGTGGAATTAACGTACTTGACCGCCTCTCCGCCGACAGTCGAGACCTCGAAGTATGGCGGCATCGTCACCGTGCCGGTGCCGTCGTCGGGATCCCATGTGAGTGCCAGATCCGAGCGGCTATAGCCGCTGGCGACATCCGTTATACGTATTCTGCCGCTGACCAGAGACGCCACCTGTTCGGTGGAGGTAAGAACGTTATTGTTCAGATGATCGATAACGTCCTGTAGAGTGGTGGCGCCCGTGACGGTCAGACCCGCGGCGTCAACCAGGGCATTGCCGCTCGGATCGTAACCGGAAGCCTTAATTGTCGGAGCAGTGCCGAGTGTTCCGCTGAACTGGTCGAGCTGGTCGAGTTCTGATGTCACCAGGGCCGTGGTCCCATTGTTGGTTGTATAAGTCAGGCTGCCCGTCAGAACGTTTGTCGCCGTTGTGGTAAGGATTTCATCGGCGCTGAGATTACCCGCTACGATAATCTCTGACGTGGCTTGTGCCGCCATAGCCACGTCGAATGGGACTCTAATATTGCTGTTACCTGCGGTCTGGAAGCCGTCAGCTTCACCCACGAATCCGATGCGCTGGACATGGTAGCCATTCATGGGATCAACCAGATCCGAGTTTGCGTCCACGGCAAACGAACCGGCCCGGGTATAAAGGTTCTGGGCGCCGTCGCTTGCCACGAAATAACCTCGACCGTCGATGGCCAAATCCAGAGGGCTGCCGGTGTCCACGATATTACCCTGCGTCATGTTCGGCGATATTCCGGCCACATCGACACCGCCGCCCCTTTGTTGAGGGTTGGTGCCGCCAACCGTGGTGGTCGGCTGCGACGCCTTCTTTATTGTCTCGGTCATCAGTTCCGAGAAGTTAATTGTCTTGGTCTTGAAGGCGGTCGTATTGACATTGGCAAGGTTGTTACCTGCAAGGTCGAGCATCTTCTGATGGGCCTGCAGCCCTGTAACTCCGGCTGACAATGCGAAACTCATTTATTGTTTCTCCTTAATAGAAGCTTTTGCAAAACTCCACTGTTAAAGATTCCGATCACAAAGAACGCCAACTGTTTTCTCGTAAAATGGCAATCGGCGTGCCACGTCGGAACAACTTTTATGTTACTATTTGTAAAATCCTGTCTATAAAGCCTTTACGAAGTGTAAAAAATTGCAGGTGTTTTCGACAAGGCATCGCCGGCTTTTTCCGAACCTGCTCGATAAGGACAAATCTTCCAGCCATCCGGAAGATTTTGCCGCAAGATATGGGGGTCGCATCTTAAATATGCTTCATCCGGATCATGCGTAGGTCGCCTGCATAGATCGGGGCTCTGGGGCTGGGCCGAGAGAAAAATCGTTTGGGCAGATGGCCAAATTAGGGCAACCGAGGGGGGTAATTTGGACATCTGGGGCCCCGAACGATT
>Ga0180433_10005724_pt1 | contig 16631 bp, 15 predicted proteins | sample SS_ome_8_FD_132980 | JGI IMG/M metagenome (GOLD analysis project Ga0180433, IMG submission 132980) | Hypersaline lake sediment archaeal communities from the Salton Sea, California, USA - SS_1_D_1 metaG | ecosystem: Environmental > Aquatic > Non-marine Saline and Alkaline > Hypersaline >... | reverse complement strand
ATCACATTAGCTAGAGGAGGAAGCCAGCAAGTAGTTAGAGCAATCATGCTCTCACCGTATTTTTCAAAAATTAATAAAAATGGAATAGGGATATCTTCTGCTATTCAAGCTGCCCAACATGATAGACATTTTGAGATAGCCGAAGAAATTAAAGCTCATTATCAAAAAATATTATCTAGCAATTTATAAGTTACTAGATATATCAAAAGGTAATCTTCCTCTTGTCAAAAAGATAAAGAAAGAGCAATCTGCATTATAATAAATTTCACAATATTCTTTTTCTCTTTCAGGAGAACTGGATATGGGCAATTCAAAGTTATTTTCTTTCATTAATTTCTATAAGCAGTTTTTTTGCTTTTTCTAGAATATCTATGAATTCTTTGTATGAAAATTTCCAGTATTCTTTTTCTTGTGATGAATAAAATTTAATTTCAATATTTTCAATGCCTTTATCTTGATTTAGAGTAGCAAGCGTATTATGTTTATAAACAATATCTATAACCATTCCCTCATAATCTAAATCACTACAAATTCTAATTTTGAAATATTTATTAAAAATTATTTCTTTTGCCATTCTACAAAACCTCTAAATGTTCCATCTTTTTTAAAATAAGCGCCTTTACCATCCGATAAATAAATTTCAAAGCCAATATTTCCATCAGGAATAATCTTACTTGGATTATTCAAAATACTTTCTAGGATTTCTTGTCCTTGTTTGTTAATTGCAGCAGACGGTCCCTTTGGCTGAGGAAAAACACTACCTTCTCTTCCCCCATGTTTTGCTAAAGCTCTACCTGCTTTAGTTAATCCTCCTCTATCCATTTCTTGGCCTGCTTTGGCTAATTTCCCAATGGACATTGATTTATTCTTATTCCATGAAATAGCGCTTTCTTTAATAATTTTAGCTTTTATTGTGTCTTTTGCCAGGTTTTCTAAAAGCAATACTTTATTAGCGTTCCTTATTTGTCTTGCAATTTTTATTGCTTTGATAGATCCAGCAGTAAGGAAAATATCAACTCCATATTTTCCGATTACATATCCTATTATTTCTCCCTTTCTTAAATCAGGCAGTTTATTCCAATCAGTAACTAATTCTTTAAGTTCAGGAACAATAGTGCATAAAGTTTCATCTAGTGGTTGAGTTCTAATATAATCTATAATACTTATGCAACTACTAACTATTTCTTTTGAAACATTAATCGGGTCTCTTACTAATGCCCAAAGTCCATGACTCAGTCCACTTGCAGTAGATAAAAGTGAAGGAAAAAAATCACAAACGCCTACAGCTCCTCCCTTTAACGTTCCCACAATAAAACCTCTTGAGAAGTCTAAAGAAAAACTATCATTAGGATCGATGGGAGTAGACTTATACCCAGATTCTAAAAAATCAGAGATCGCTTTATTAAAATCACCTTTTTCAAAATAACAGGCTGCTCTTTCAAAATATGCTTTTTTATTGTTTGGATCTTTTTTTATTGCCTTAGAAAGGGAAATAATTGCTTCATGATAAAGCCCAATTTCCTCTTCTGCTTGTCCTTTCATAAGATAGATGTTTGAAGGAAGATCTTGTTTTTCTAAGAATTTTTCAATATCGGATAAAAAGTCTAAATTTTTTCCAAGAAGAAAGTAATTAAATCCTCGATAATAATATGCTCCTGCGAATCCATGTTTCTCTATGCATTCTGTATGAATTTGATCATATATACTATAAATCTTTTGTTCATATTGGGTTAAAAGTTGAAGCTTTTGTGTAAGCTTATTGATTTCTTTATTTGATTCTTTTGAAACGTATTTTATGTCATCTAAATATCTTTGAATACATCTTTGTTTGTCTTCTGGCTTCCAATCTTCATATCCTTGGATTCTTTCAATATCTTCTTCTCTATATTCTTTTATTATTTCTTCATTTCTTTGTATTTTTTGATCATAAATTTCTTTCAGATCTCTTTCGAGAATAGAAATCATTTTAGTAAAATCAAATGGATTAGATAGAGCAAATGTTTCTTCCTGAAGGGTTTTATAAGATTCTGCATCTTGTTTTACATATTCGGTGTCTTTAGAATATCCCTTAGGAATGAAATAATCATAATATATATCGTCTTCGTCATAATCTTCATCAGGATAGACATGATCATCTATATGAATATCCCAGCCAATATCATATTTTCCTCTAAAGAATTTGTAACTACTATCTAATCTAATGCCATAACAAAGTAAAACAAAAGATGGGGAATAATACCTTCCCCAACTGGGATCTTCTTTTAAAAAAGAAGGAGTATAAGCCCACGATCCATAATCATTTTTATTGGACAAATCATAATCAAAAACTTTGTAGATACATTGGGCAAAGGCTTTTTGAATAAATATAACTTTTTCATCCATATGCCTTTGTCCACAACCATAAGGACACCTGTCTTCATAAAATGCTTCTTGAGATGAATACAAATAAGAAAAAAGACAAAAAAGAAACAATATAATTTTACTTTTCATTTTATGACCTTTTTAAAAGTCTTCAAATAAAGCAAAATGAGATTGCTCTTTCTTTATCTTTTTGACAAGAAGAAGATTATCTTTTGATTCTTTCTTTTTTATTGATGATGGCAGGATCATATTTGTATTCAAAACCATCCACTGTGATCTTTTGATATACCCACTGTTCGTTGTTTTCTCTCATCAAACGATCAAGCCCCATAAGTAGTCCTTGCACAAAGCCGTATCTTTTCATGGCAAGTTGCATGTAGCGAGAGCTAGTGGGACGAAAATGCGATCTAGGACCACTAATAGGGGATAAGAAGGTTTGATGGAAACGAATCACATTATCTGCAGCCCAAGTAAAAACAGATTGTTTTTTTTCTTGGGTCTTTTCTTTTTTCTTAATAATGTCTGCGTCTTTTCCCCAAGGTTCAAAATAACCTGGTTTGGCAAACAAAACAAAAGGAATAACTAATAAAATTATAAGCTTTTTCATAGCTAAAATGTATATTCCACCATAAAGATGGGAAAAAGTTTTTTCTGTTGCATCAAAGGTCCTGCCTTTTCTTCATAGAGCTGTTCATTATAGAACTTAGCTTCTTCTCCTGCTCCATAAATACCGGAAAAATACCAACCAGCTTCGAAAGTGACACAAATGATGCCAGCTGCAGTATATCCTTTATGAAAGAACTGATATGACGCCGCGATAAAAAGAGAATTCAACAGTAAAGATGTAAAGGCACTTTTTTTTTGACCCAAATAAAGATAACCAGCTCCTGGCAGAAGAGTATTCAATAATTGAGCTCCTGCCACGCTTTTTTTCTCTTTGCTATAAGAGTAGATCATCTTTTGTATCTCTTCTTTATGCTCCATATCTTGAGATAAAGACAAAGCCTCATTAATGTGGCCTTTTTGTAGCGCTGTACTCAAAGAGAGTTTTTTTTTCATATCAGGGTATTTCTGATCGATAGCATTTAATATCTGCTTAGATTTTTTCTCTTCGCCGATTTTATTGTAGCTATCATAAAGTATCAAAAGAAGATCCTTATAAGCAGGAAACGTTTTTTCTACATGAGCAAGCTCGCTTTTTTCAAAGCTATCTACAGCATCTTCGTATTTTTCTGATAAATAATAACAAAGAACAATGCTGTAATCAGCTTGCATGATTCTATCCATCTTTGCAGGAGACATTAGAATTTTAGCTCTCTTATAAGTAGAAATAGCCCTATAAAAGTCTAATTCTTTTGCAAAGGATTCCGCTATAATGAATTCTCTCGCCCAGTCCTGTCTTTTTTCTTCATAGCTAAGTGAAGGAAAAGATGTGGATAAAGACGTGAGATAATTTTCTTCAACTCTATACGATACATGAGGATCTATTTTGTCACTTACTCTATGACAAGAAACTGCCAATATAAAAAGAAGAAAAATAAGATTTAGTTTATTCATCGTCTGGTATTTTTAGCATTTCAACTGTTTCATCGAAGTTTTTCTCTAAACTAGCATTACCAGCATTTTCTCTAAAGAAATCTTCTTGCCCTTCAGATATAGAAACCATGTCTTTGAAAGAATTAATAATATGAGGTCTTATGAAAACAACTAAATTATCTTTGCTATCATTGGTTACAGATTTTGAAAACAGATGACCAATCAAAGGAAGGCCTCCTAGACAAGGAATACCTTCTTTTGTTTTTTGTTTGTTTTCTGTAACCATGCCGCTAAGAACTAAGAAATGTTTATTTGGTATGTGAACTGTTGTATTCATTGAAGCTTTATTGGTGGTGATACCAGTTTGTGATCCTGATGTATCAATAGCTCCTGAAGAATCTCTAACGAGAGCCGTATTATCCAAAGAAATAGTTAAGGTCACTATATCTGCATTGCCAAGAACAGGAGTAAGAACAAGTTTTGTTCCAACATCGCGATATTCTAAGTTTTGTGTTGTCTGTTGAGTAGAGGAGCTTTGGAAATTTGTTGTGGATGATCCCACATAAGGAACGTTCGATCCAATGAAGATAGTAGATGTTTTACTGTCTTGAGTAATGATCTTAGGTGTTAATACTATTGTGGATTCATTATCAGTTTGAAGAGCATTAACCAAAGATCCAAGAGAAATAAATGATTTGCCTTTATGCATAAGAATATCACCGATCACACCAAAATCAAATCCTTGCTGAAAAGGTATATCTGTAGATGTAGGTTTATTAGTCGTTCCATTTATACGCTCTAAATTGTAAGGAAAAGATCCTTCAACAGGCCAATTAGGATCGGTTGGAAAATTGCTAGTGCTACCAGCAGCAGGAACTTTATTTAGCTGAATTTTACCACCCCACTGAAGACCAAAGCTCATTAAATTAGAAAGAGATGTTTCTATTACAAGCATTTCAATGAATACCTGTTTGAGCGGTATATCTAGATTTTTAATCAACTCTTTTAGCCTTGTCATTGTCTCTTGATCACCAGTGCAAAGCAGCGAATTAGTTACTTGTATCCACTGGATTGTATTGATCGCACTGATAAGGGTCTTTTGTACAGCTGCTTTATTTTCTATAAGCTCTTGAGCTATTTTGCGAAGAGCTCCTTGTATTTCATCACCTTTATGATATTGGAGCTTGTATACTAAGAAACTTGTATTGTCGATAGGTTGTATTGACTCTGTTGCAGCTGTTTTTTCTCTTCCTGGAACATCAAAAGTAGAAAGAAGCGTCTTTACTTCTGATATTGTCTTATCATTACCAGTAAAAAGAAGAGAATTTGTTTTTTCAACGTATCTCATCGATTGGATAGTTCGATATAAATCTTGGTTAACAAATCCTGATTCTTCTAGGTGATCAATAAATTCTTTTAAAATATTTTCAAGTGACGGACCTGAATAATACTGAGGTTTGTATATGTAAAATTGATCTGCAGCTGTAACCTTGCCTGGCAGAGCAGCTGCTACATCAAACTTTTCAAGTAGTGGTTTAATCTTTTCAAGGGCTGTAGATGTTCCTGTAAATACTAACGTATTATTAGAAGAATCATAACGGCCGCTGTTAATAGCCGTGATGAAATTCTTATCTGCCATTTTCTCTTTTTGGAAATCTTTAGCTACTGCTTGTAGAGAATTTAATAAACTCTTAGGAGATGCTTTTTGTACATTGTAAACTAAATAAGTAGTTTCGCCTTTCTTCTGGATCTCTCCTTTAGAGATAATATCAATAGTTGAAAGAAGAGTTTTAATTTTTTCTAGTGAAGGTTTATTTCCTGTAAATACTAATGACTGAGACGAAGAAACATATTTCATTGATTGAATTGTTTTAAGAAAAGCTGGATCAGCAAGCTTGGATTTATCTAAGCTTGCTGCAATATCTTCCAATTTGCTTTGCAAAGCTTTAGCCGATAAGTGCTGTGGCTTGTACATGTAAAATTGATCAGCTGCTTTCACGCTTTCTTTTTGTCGAGCATCATCATATTGAGCTATGATTTTCTCAGCTTCATCAATTACTTCTTTGTTTCCAGTCAGCATCAAAGAATTGGTTTCTTTGATCCATCTCATATTTTCTAAACAATCAATCAGCTCAGGATTGTCTGTTTTTTTAGCTTTTAGATTATCTACAAATTTTTCAATGTCTTCTTCGATGACATCACCAGAAGTATGCTGCAATTTGTAGATAATATATGTGGAAGCAGAAGCTATCTTTTCCTTTTGTTTTACTGTATCTATTGAGACTAAAAGCGTTTTAATTTCAGCAAGAGATGCTTTGTTTCCTGTAAATAAAAGAGTGCGAGTTGCAGGTACCCATTTAGCGCTTTTAATCGCTTTAATGAGAGGTGCGTTCACTAGCTTTGCTTGCTGCAAGTTCTTCGCAATGTCTTCTAAAGAGTCGATGAGTTTTTTCCCTTCAACATTTTGAGGTTGGTAACTTAGAAATTGAGAAGCTCCTCCACCGGGAACAGATAAATCTTCTTGCACGTCAACAGTAGTTAAGATTTCTTTGAGCTTGTCTATTGATTCTTTTGAACCTACAAAGACGATGTCTCTTGTAGTCTCACTCCAATGCATGGAATCTATGGTGCTAATTAATCCTGTTTCTGCGAATCCTACCTTTTTTAGATTACCAACTACTTGATCTAAATAATCAGCTACTTCTTTAGGAGATTTATATTTTGTTTGGTAAATAAATACATTTTCTTCAGAAATAGCTTTTTTCTGTACCTTCGCAGGTTGTATATCTATGCGAGATAAAATAGAAAGAGCTTTATCCCCAAGTTTTTTTGTCGTGATGATGTAAATCGTATTACTCAGATCTTGCGGTATTAGATAAAAAGCTTGACCTTGCTTAAGGGGAACTATGAGTTTTTCCAAAAGGCCAATTAAATATTTTGGTGATGCATTCTTTGCCACATAACTTTCAACGACAAGCGGATTTTGTGGCGCATCTAAAGCATCGATAAGTTTTTTGATCCTATCAACATTACTATTAATGTCTGTGATAATGAGTTGATTGGATTCAGGAAGAGTCTGTAGAATCGAGTTCTTTGAAACCATAGCTTTAATCACTGTAGCTATAGCGTCTACCTTTTGATTCTCTATAAAAAAGACACGAGTGATAAGAGGAGCAGTGTCATCTTTTTCTTCTTCTGTTAAGAAAGTAGCAAGCTGTTTCACATCATCATTTTTATGGACAACAAAACTTCCATTTTCTTCAAGTAAAGAAAGGCCATGTATGCGAAGCATCTGAATCAAAGTAGTCATTAAATGATCGGGTGTGATTTTTTCATCGGATACAACAGTGATGGTAAATTGAAGATCATCTTTGTTGTAGATGAAATTGACATGACATACTTTGCTGATAAAACGCATGTATTCCAAAATGGATACAGACTGAAAATTGATCGTATAACCTTCGATTTTGTCATCTTGAGGACGTATCAAGGTATCGATCACTTCATGAAATACTCCTGTCTTTGTCTCTTTAGCGAATAGATCTTCGTCGCTGAAAAAGAGACTCGACAGCGTAAGCATAAAAAATAATAAAAGTGGTCTCGTTCTTTTCATTCAGGATTAATCCTAGCCAATCGTATTACGAAAGCAGTAAAAAACTCATCACCCTTCCTATACTAAATCGTAAGACACAAGGTAAATATTTGCAATCCCTTTCGTGCGTATTTAAGTAGGAAAAAAAATAGTTGATAGTTTTCTTTATGAAAATGCTTTCAAAAAAGATGTGCTAAGATAAACGTCAGTTAGATTTTTCTCAATGCTTTCTTTCTATACAAAGAACGCCTTTAAAGCGTTGATGCATATCTTTTTTTTCTTCTTCAGAGGTTAATTGAAGAATTTTTTCCGCTAAATGAGAAGGAGGATAGGCAAGTAAACTGATAATTTCGCTCTCAGAACTTTGAAGTAATTTTTGTAAATTCACATTTGTTTGCTTTGTAGTGATTAGAAGCTTGTCATGGATATTCCAATTAATAGAAGTTTGAGAAAATGTTAAACCGTCACCTTTGCCTAAAATCGGATTAGGGGTAGTCAAGGGCTTGATTTTGGTAGCTTCTTCAGGGATATGATAAAATGCAAAATTATCGTCCATTGCAAAAAATATTTGATTCATTTCAGGGCGCATTAATAGATAAAGAAAATGGAATTGTGCTTTATCGGCTTGAAAAGACAAAGAATGGTTAACCTTGCCTATTGCTGATTCTGGTTGGATAGAGCTGAGAGGTGCATTTTCAGCTAAAAGCATGCGAAGCATGCCTTTAAGCTGTGCCGTTTGAAATAAAGTACTAAGACCTACATTTTTTGGTTCAGCTAAAAAAAGAGCAAAAGTGTTTTCTGTAAATTTAAATATATCTAAATAAATCCCGGTGAGAGTAAAGCTCTCTTCAAATGAAGCTTTAATATCTAATTGAGGAAAAGAAAATTGAGGAGTCGTGAATAAAGATCTTGAACTTTCTTTTAGAGCATCAAAAACAGAATCTAAATCTTTTTCTTCTTGCTCTTCTCTGTAATTTTTCAAAAAAGAAGAAATATCAGTAATAAAATCTACGATATCTTGATATCTTTTTGTCAGATCGGGATCTAAAGCTTTTTCTAAAATTGGCCGCAAATTTTTAGGTATCAATGAAAAATGAACAGTTCCATGACTGAGTTGACCTGTCACAAGCTCATAAGTGATCATTCCAAGAGAATAAATATCAGAAGCAAAAGTAACGCCACTTGGGTCGAGTTTTTGCTCGGGACTCATATAACTAGGAGTTCCAATCGTTCGTTTTTTTCCAGGTTTTTTGGGAATCTTCTTTTCTTCAGAAAGTTGAGCTATTCCAAAATCAATTACTTTTATTTCACCATTTTCTGTGATTAAAATATTTTCAGGTTTTAAATCCCTATGAATCACTCCATGTGTATGAAGATGACAAAGAGCATAGGCAACTTGTAAAACAATCTCTAAAGCTTTTTTTGTGGAAAAGGATCTTTTCTGAATAAATTGACGAAGAGATATGCCTTGGATAAATTCCATAGCTATATAAAGACCTTTTTCCCAAGGACCTTCACCATAGAGTTGTACGATATTCGGATGGTGGGTCATGCCAATAATATGTGCTTCTTTTAAGAAACGATCTACCACTTCTCGATTTTTTATAAACTTTGGAGAAAGGATCTTTACTATCAAAGGTTTTTGCGTTTTAGGATGAAGAGCTAAGTATAGAAAGCTCATACCGCCCTTGCTAAAAAGACTTTCAATCTTATAAGGACCAATTTGCTTTGGCGAAGGTAAAGCTGCGCCAATATCCGATGTTAGATCAGGTAGGGTTGTCTGCTTTGCTAAATCTTCAACCATAAATAATATTATTGATTAATTTCTAAAATGCGAATTCCCAAAGCTTCTCCTAGATGAACGATTTCACCTTTGCCAATAATTTTCCCATTCACGGTCAAATTAATACTGTCTTCAGGAGAAACGGAAAACTCTAAAAAATTTCCAGGTTGTAATTTGATAAGATTTCCAATCGTCATAGAAAACCTACCAATTTCTGCTGTAAGACAAACTTCTGTTTCTTTGACAGCAGATTCTTTTTCTTTCTCCGCTAGTCCTTTGTCAATAGGTGGAGTTTCTTCTTCTATTTCTTCTATAGGTTCTTCTTCGAAGATTTCTTCTTTTTCTTCTTCTTTAGCCATGGTTTTATCCTCATAATAAAATGCATAATCTAATATTTTTATCTTTTCGCTTTTAATCTTAGCATGCAGAAGGGGAGTCTTGCCAAGAACAATCGTTACAATTCCTTTTTGTGTTTTAGGATCATAACTTGCGCGATCGAAAAGAACAAAATCTCCTTTCTTTATTGCTTTGAGCTCTTCGAAGCTCAGATGTGTTTTTCCCCCTTCAATTCTTAAAGGAAGATCAACATTTGTTTCCCATTCTTTTTCATATAAAGAAGGCATTTCTTTTAATTTTTGAGAAAAACTTGAGCGAAAAGTAGGAGATATTGCTAGTCTGCCCCAAATAGATGTTTTGTTGAGTTTCATCTGTACATCTCTGCAAAGATATCCAGTTTCTTCTAATGAGCCATCTTCAGCAAATTTCAAACTATAAGAGCTCATTTCTTTCATCGATTGAATGTGATCCAAAGATAAAAGACAAAGATAACGATAAAATCCTTCTTGAAGTGGCTCAGATGATAAATCTTCAATGGGAGGCTCTATAAGCATATGTGAAACTAATTTGGATATGTCTTTTTTATCCATAATCCAAAAAAGATTTCCTGAAATTGGTGTCATTACAAGAGCTTGCACAATAGTGTCGTCTGAAAAACCCTCATGTATTTTATCTTGAGATCTCCAAACTGCATCCTTAATTTTTAAAGAAAACTTCTTCTCTTCGAAATGCGATGTAAGTTTTTCTTGCAGTTTTGTAAAGTCAAAAGAAAAACTGGGAAGAAGAGGAATGTTATCTAATTGAAGCAGCGCTGAGCTTACTCTTTTTTTCCACTGAAATTTTTCTTGTTCCATAATTTTTATCTCTTTTTATCTTTTTTCTCTTTTTCGTCTTTTGCTACGCCTTCTTTTCTATGAAAAAGAAACTTTTCTCTTTCATGTTCTGTCCTAAGCAAATTGACCGAAAAATCTAAATTGCTATTTTTAAAAGCAGCTTGCAGGCTTTCTAAATTTTCATCAAAAATAGCAACAGCTCTTGGATTTCCAATAAGTCTTACATTATAAGATTCCGGTGCTGTCGAATATTTTTCAATAACAATACGTGCTCCAAAAAGATCGGATGTTTCAAACTTTGGAGAATTTAGAATCACTTCAGTTGTCGAGACACCTTTAGATCTCATTAATATGATTGTTCCTACCATTTGATGAAAAAGTAGTGGCAAAGCTGAACTTGCCTCTAAATAAGGATGAGCTTTAGCTGTAATTGCAGAAGAAGTGTTTTCAATATGTGTAGGTAGCTGCGCCGGCCACTGAATAGATTTTTTCTCTTTTTTTTCATGTGGAGATGGAAATACTTCTTTTTCTCCCTTTTTAAGATGAGTTTTTTCTTCTGGAACTAAAGCCTTTTTTTCGTCTTCAGCTTTAGTCGGAATAGATAAAAGCGAGGTTTTTGTTTCTTCTTTACTCATTGCTTTTTTCTTCTTCATTTTTTCCATTCCAGGAAGCGTTTCAGTTTTCACTTCTTTTGGATGATGCAAACCTTCCATACCAATAGATTCTTTTTCACCTTTTTTTGTTTTCTTCTTTTTACCTAGCTTTTCTTTTTTCCCTTTTTTGTGTTTTACTTTTTTTGAAGTATCATCTTTTGGCTCTTGTACTTCATCCCAAAATTCAGGAGAAGATGGAAGGCTATCTTCAGGATCTCCACTTTCTGGCGGGGGAGAATAATAAGTTGTGTCATAAGGAGAAGGTGGTTGTGTCTCTTCATTTTCTTCTTCCTCTTCTTCATGAGGAATTTGTCTTTTTTTTCTTTTCTCTAATTCTACTTCTCCAGTTTTTTGGACCATTAGCTCTTTGAAAAATCTAGAATCAGGAATGGAGGTTTTCCTATCCTCAGGACCTCCCGGTGATTTTTCCTCTATTCTCTCTACCATTAAATTATTCCTCTTTTACTGTTTCTTCCTTAAGTACCTTTGGGACCCTACTTCGTCTAGAATCTTGCCCTCTTCTTTTTTCTCCCAGAAATGTACTTCGCTTTGCCACTGTTTTTTATGAATTTTTAATTTTTCTACGTCTTTTTGTTTTTGAATTAAATCAAGTCTTGCCATTTCTACAGCTTTTTCAGCTTCTTCCACTTTCTTTTTTTGCGCATCAACTTTTTTTTGTTTTTCTTCTAATTTTTCATCTACAACTTCAAGATAAAGTTTCATTTGCTGAATTTTATCACTTGTTGTTCCTGTATCTAGTTCGTCTCTAAGCTGTTTTAATTTTTCTTGTTTGTGTTTTAAAACTTCATCTCTTTCCGCTTCTCTTTTCTTTAAAATTTCCTCTTGCTCTTTGAGCTCTTGCTTTTTCTCCTCTAATACCTTTTGCGCTTGCTCAAAGCGTTTATTTTTAATTCTTACAAGTTGTTCTAGAGGATATTTTAGTGCGCCCATAAAGCTTACGTAAAGAGTTTCATGAGAGCATCCATCGTTTGTTTAAATGTGGATTTCTCATTAACTTTCTGTTTTAAAAATTGATTGACTTTGTCAATGTAACGGATAGCAAAATCAGCAGCTTTATCTGAGCCAGGCTTGTATTCACCAATGCGAATCAAAAGCTCATTCTTTTTGTAATTAGCAAGCACTTCTCTGATCTTACCCGCTTGTTTGAGATGCTTTTCATCAATGATAGCAGGCATCACACGAGAAATTGAAGCTAAGATATCAATAGCAGGATAATGGTATTTTTGTGCTAGTTCATTAGATAGAACAATGTGTCCATCTAAGATAGATCTTACTTCATCTGAGATAGGTTCATTAAGATCATCACCTTCCACAAGGATAGTATAAAAAGCAGTGATCGATCCTTTTTCTGAATTGCCTGACCTTTCTAAAAGTTTAGGCAATGTGGCAAAAACAGAAGGAGTAAAACCAGCTCTTGCAGGAGGTTCTCCCGCTGCTAGACCTACTTCCCTTAAAGCTCTTGCGTATCGGGTAATAGAGTCCATCATTAAAATGACGGATTTACCCTTTTCTCTAAAATACTCGGCTATGGCTGTTCCTACCATGGCGGCATTAATCCTAACTCCTGCAGCTTGATCGGATGTAGAGACAATAACAACCGATCTTTTAAGGCCTTCTTCACCTAGATCGTTACGGATGAATTCACGTACTTCTCGACCTCTTTCACCAATTAGAACTATAACGTTTATATCGGCAACAGCATATCTGGCTATCATTCCTAAAAGGGTAGATTTACCTACTCCAGAACCAGCAAAAATACCCACTCTTTGGCCCTCTCCGCACGTTAGGGGGCCGTCTATGGCCCTTATTCCTACTGAGATAGGCTCAGCTATCAAAGACCTTTTTAAAGCCTCAGGAGGAGGCGCTGTTACAGGCCTTTCTTGCTTGAGATCCAAAGGCGGTTTCTCGTCGAGATCTATAGGCTCGCCAAGACCATTTAGAATTCTGCCCAGTAGCTTTTCTCCCACTTTCACATGGAAAGGCATTTTGGTGGGAATAACCTCAGAAGAAGGACCTATATTTTCCATCGTCCCAAGGGGTGATAAAAAGACCTCTTCTTTCGTAAAACCAACCACCTCTGAAATTAATGGAGCACCTTTGCGCTTTATAAGGCAAATGTCTCCCATTTTTACTTGAGGCACTATTGCTTTGATAAGCATGCCTACAATTTCAGTGATCCTTCCGTGAACTGTAGTTAGCTCAACTTCTTCTAAGTGGCTTACAATATCATCGAAAGAAGGATGGTTTTTCATGAAAGCTCCCTATTAAATCTGCATACCCATAATTTGTTTAATCGAATCAACAACTTTACCAAGCAGTACAGAAGAATATTCTAAAGCTTGCTGTGCTTGTGCTATTTTCACCTGTACAAGTAACATCTGACCAGGTTGCAATTGCCCTTTACCTGATGCTACTTCTTCTAGTTTTCTTTTAGCTTCAATGAGCTGATTCTGGCCCGTTGTTACGAAATTCAAAAAACGAGTAATTGGTGTAGCCCCAGCAGGTATAGCCTGTTCAGGAACTTTTGGTACGCCTAATTTTTCTGAAGCAGCTGTTAAATTATCTTTAGCTTCCGTCAATTTGTTTTCCAAAAGCCTTTGATGCGAATGCTTGAATTTCAAATTGGGTGTATTCAAATTCTTTTGGATTGTACGGACCGTTCCTTCTGCAGTATTCACCTGACCTAAAAGAGATTCAATCGTAGGGGACTCACCAGTTGGAACTCCTGTTTTTGCTAGCTCCATAGGAGTTACAGCTTGAGGTCCCGTTGTCTCATCTTTACCTGGTGCTTGTTCCATCTCAGATTTAAAAGCACTCTTGTCAGGTGGTATTTGTTGCTTCTCTTCAAAACCACGAGCAGGTTCTATAGGCTTTGATCCAGGTAGGTCGTCTGGCATGCCTGGCGGTTCTTGAGCCATAGTTTACCTTCTATTTTTTTGGTTTGCGAACTTCTGCTGGTGATGGCCCTTTTTTAATAAATTTTTCCACAAAATTTATCGCCATTCCTGACAGTTTTTTTACGTCTTTATCTTTATCTTTTTCAGTTTCATGAAGCAGCTTCTCTCCTTCTGTGACTTGATTAACTGTCATAGATTTGCAAATACCAAGAAGTGCTTTAGCCATATTATCATCAGGCTTTACTTTTAGAGCTTTTTCTAAAGAGTCAATTGCTTTTGTAAGCTCTAACTTATGAAGATAAAGATATCCAAAACCAACTAAAGATAAGGTGTTTTTTGGATCTAATAGCTGAGCTGCTTTAAAAAGCTTCACTGCCGCATCTTCGTCCGCTTGGTTCACTGCTATGAAACCAGCCTCTGCAAAGAGAATGAAATCTTTTTTATATTTTTCTAACATTGTTATTTTCCTTTTTTCTTTAACTTATCATGTGACTAACAAATTATGTTGTTCTCTGGTTTTGCACGGTTTTGTTAATCATACTATTTACCTGCGCAATAATATTCGAAATAGATTCGCCTACTTGCGTTACTTGGCTCATGTAAAACTGTACTAGCAAAAACTTACCAGGACGTGCTGTTGACATCGCATCTGATAACTTTTTAACTTCGCTCACTACTTTTGATTGTAACTGAATATATTTTGTTACAAGTGATCTAAAATTTAATGATCCCCACTCTGACATAAAATTTTCTCCTTATGATTTAAGTGCTTTGTTAAGAACTTTTTTTGTGGCTGTATATCCGTGAAGAATCACCCCTAAATCATCCAATTCTTTTGAGCTTTTTCCTTCTCGAATTTCTTTTTTCACTTCGTGAATATGCTCATCGATTTCATCGAGCCTTGCTTTTGCCTTTTTTCTATCTTTTTTTAGTTCGGTTTCTAGACCAAACTCAAAAGGCTTTTTCTCTTTTTCTAAGCCATACATGTTAGTTGCTCCTTTTTGTTATTGACTTGCCTGACTATAGTTTATTTTATATTTTACCTGATCTTTTTCAAGAAGAATTGCATTTTGCTTAATCGAGGTAATCTTCATTCCATCGAGGAGATCATTTGTGGCTAAAATTAGCCCATTAATTACAACACTGTAATTTTCTCCATCGAATTTTGCGTAGCCAGTTACGCTATATTTTTGTGATAAATCTATTCTTGCTGTATCAGCACTAGCCCCAATGGCTAAATTAGTAATTTCTCGCACCCCATGTAGGGATTTAATATCATCTAAAAATGTTGTAAATTTGCGATGTATTTTTTCATCGTATTGACCTGTCAGTATAACATCTCCGTTCGTCACACCAAATGATATTCCATCAAACCCTTCTTTTCTTAAGAGAGAACTAATTTGCGCATTTAAAACATCTTCGATTACCACTTTGTTTTCTAAAAGTCCTATGTAGGGGAAGTTCATATTTAAATAATCAGCTAACTCTTCTGCTTCTGTCGTCGTTTTAATATAACCGGTGACTATAAATTTTCCTGGTTTTGGAGAATGAACAGATACACTACGCCATGCAGGATTATCACTTAAAATGCCGTTGACATTTTTCCAAACTAACTCATCAATGATTACATTATCATCTATGCTGCCAATATAAGGTAGCTGTTTTATATCATGTAGCATCTCTTGTTTGTCAATGGATGTAAGTACATGTCCCATTAAGAAAAGATTTTCAGATCTTGGATTATATGAAAAAGTAACAGAAGGATATTTATCTAATGTCTTAGCAATATCTTTTGTGACATCTTTAGCTACAAGCTCAACATCATGAGAACTGAAAAGAGCAAAAAAGCTTACAACAGAGATCAATAAAATAAATCCAAGTGCGCCTGCTGTAATCAGATGTTTAAATGGTATAATTTGTTCTCTTCGCCATGCGCCTTCTTTTACTTCTTCTTCAACTTTTGCAGCTACCTCTTCTTCTTCCTCTTCTTTGATAATAGCAGGGGATGGCGTGTAAATGGTTTCCGCTTCTGCTTCTTTGTCGACAACGACAAAAGTTGTTGTTCCAATCGTGATTAAATCTTGTGGCGTTACTCTTGTTTTTTCAGCCGTTGGTCTAGAGTTGACATAAGTTTTATTTTTCGATCCCAAATCTTCAATCGTCATGATTTTATTACTATCGATCGTTAGATTGGCATGATGTTTGGAAACGCTTAAATCATTAAAAGCGATATCGCAAGTATTAGGATCTTTTCCAAGTAAATAAGTTTTATTTGTCTCAAGCGCGAACTCAGCTCCTGTGTTAGGACCGGACAAAACTTTTAAAATCAGCTTTGGCTCTTCTACTAAAGGATAAATTTCTCCCGGCTCTTCTAAATCTTCAAAGATTGTATCGTAAGCTGTTGTTTCTTCTTTGACGGGAGCTTCTTCTTCTTCTTCAACTTCTTCTTTTGCTTTTTGCTTTTTTGCTTTTTTCTTTGCAGGTTTTTCCATCTCGCCAATAGATGGAGGTTCCATGTCTTCAAAAACTGTATCGTAAGGACTTTGTTCTTTTTCTGGTGTTTCTTCTAAAAAAACCGTTTCTACTCCAACATCTTCTTCTGGTTTTTCTTCTTCTTCT
>Ga0180433_10005722_pt1 | contig 16632 bp, 18 predicted proteins | sample SS_ome_8_FD_132980 | JGI IMG/M metagenome (GOLD analysis project Ga0180433, IMG submission 132980) | Hypersaline lake sediment archaeal communities from the Salton Sea, California, USA - SS_1_D_1 metaG | ecosystem: Environmental > Aquatic > Non-marine Saline and Alkaline > Hypersaline >... | reverse complement strand
TTTGCTATACCTAAACCAGCGAGCTCACCTATTGCCGCTTCACCTGCGGCCTCAACAGGCTCTTCAAATACCTGTCTAACGGTTTTTGGCGCCTCCTCCGGAAAAGCAAGTGATTTGATAAAATTCTCTAAAGATTTTCCTGTCGCCGCACCTGCGCCCGCGCCTGCGGTTGCAGTTAATGGCGCCGTTGGCCCGCCACCGATACCGCCCAAGATTCCGCCAATTAATCCGCCAGCAATCGGTAAGCTTTCTGTAGCGCCCAAACCAACCTCTCTTAACGTAGGAGGACTGCCTGGAGGTAATTGTTGTGCTGGCTCTGCGGGGATATCGCCAAACTGACTCTGTGGTGTAATCGCTAAAGGTTGTGTTGGATTAAACGGCTTTTCTTCAAGCCGCTGTACTTGTTCAGCGGTGAATGTACGTTTTTGTGCTTGAGGGTCTTGTCTTTGTTCTACCATTTCTGGTTTTGCTTCCCACTCAAACGCCTCTGAATCGCTAAATATTCGTTTGCCTTGGTTATCTGTAACTCTAGGCATTTTATTCCTCCACCCATGTCCCATCGGGTCTTTGTATAACCCTTATGGTTTGGTTTGGGTTATCTGGGTCAACGATTACTTTTGATTTAGGCGCCTGCCGCTGTTGTTCTTGTGCGCCCACTGCGTCCATAATCTGTTCATCAGTTGGTTTTTGTATGCCCTGTTGTTTTAACTGCATAATTGTCTGTCTTATGCCCTCTACTCTTTGAGGATCAACACCTATATCTAAATCAGCCACCCCTTTTAAAATCTGGCCAAACTCGGATCTTGTTATGTCTGCAGATAACAGACCTTTTCTTTTCATCTGTATAAATGTTTTAAACGCCCTATTCTTAGCTAGAATCTGGCTGATATCTTCTCTTTCACCCGGCATTAAAGAGATATAAAACGCTCGTTCCAGATCGCTTGCCGCCGCGCCCGAAAACGTATGTATTATCTGCGCTAGATTTAGACCTGTCATAGTTCTAAACTCTGTTATCTCTGGATCCCCTTGACCTAAGAACCTTGTCTTACCAGCCTCAAGTAAACCGCGCGCCCTGTTTAGTTTAGGTGCTAATTTTCTAGCGTCTTGTTCGATCTTGTTAGCTATGTCTAAAGAGATATCTAATTTTTCGACCTCATCCCTGTCTTTTAATATGTCTTTTACTTGACCACGAGCTACCGACTTTTCTATCTCCCTTTCCCTTAACTCTTTTGTAGTGAATGGGATCTTTCTAGTACCGACAAATGTTCTTGCCTGCTGGCCCGCCTGTGCCCTAATCTCAGGTGTTATTGTCATAGATCCGCTAGTATTAAAAGGATCTATTAATTGTATCAACGCCGGATCTGTTATCTCAGCACCTACAGGATAAGACGCGATTATCTGTAAACCAGATTGGCGCTCTTTCGCCATACGCTCAGCCTCACCTTTAAACGCGCCCAGCGCTCGAGGGCCTAAGCCCTCCTCCTCTGGCGCCGCCTGCACCAACTGGAACGGCTTTTGTTGTTGTATAATAGACGGATCAAACTCTGGCGCCTGTTGTAATGGCTCCTCTACAGATAAATCCTCTGGTGCGGGATCAGCCATCGGCCGATCCGCTAACGTTGCTATCCCGCCAGCCGGGGCAAACGGCAGTTCGCCTGTAATTAAGGCTTCGCGGCCCTCAGGCGTAAATTTAAGACCACTTTTGCCTTTGCCAGCTAAAGCGGCCTCCTTTGACAAAACATCAGCCACACGCTTTCTGCGCTCTTTTTTAGCCTCTTTCTTCTCTTTTGCCTTGAGTTTGATCTCTTCATCGGCGGCCGCAAAGCCCGCCTCAAATCCTGACCTTAAGCCTTCTGCTATCTGATCCGCAATACCAGGGCTAAGTTTTCTTAGTTTTGCACGTTTTATCTCTTGATCTAGTGGATCTACAAATGGCATCTTCGCCCCCTATTTACCAAAAAGTTTTGTGCCCAAAGACTTGCCGCCTTTTGCCGCGATACCTTTAACAAGGCCACCGACAGCGCCTCCGACAGCCTTTTTCAAGCCGCCAAATAGACCACCGCTTCGACCGAACTTCACCTGTGGAAGAGTCCCTAACGGCAACAACGACTGGGCCTGCCCTAGCACCGCCGCTTGACGTTTTTCCGGCTGGACAAACAACTGACTTATCATCTGTTCGCGTTGTAGTGGGTTATCTAGACCTCTTAGCTGACGGTTGGCCCGCATACCTGCTTGTCGTACGCCAAGGCTACCTAATGAGCTTATACCGCCGCCACCGCCTGCGCGCGCAAGCTGGGCCTGTCTGGCCCTTATCATTCTATCTCTGTCTTCTAAAACGTTTGAGCGCTGTTGCTGTAGATATCTATCGACCGCGGCCGCATGTTTAGGCATTCCTCCCGTTCGCGCCTGCTGAAATCTTGTGATCAAATTGTTGGCCGCAAAATTTTGCAGGCTCTGTAGTGTCCCAGCTGTTTTACGAGCCAGTCTTGCGTCGGCACCTTCGCCGCTGCCAAACAAAAAACTTTTTAAACCCATTATGAATCTCCCATACAAAAAATTGTCATTGTTGCATCAACCCCTGATCCCGATGAGGTGGTGAACACCCTTAAAGTTAAACTTGTCGCGCTTGTCGCGTTGATTGAAGCCGTAGTAGAGGCAGTCGTCGCGCTCGCAACACACATCGGAGTCGCAGAGAATTTGCCTGTTGCAACGGTCGCAGTTGATGCTCCTACTGCCGTATCTGCTAAAGAGGCTATCCATTCGCCAGTTTGTGAACTCACGGTAGGGGTGCCGCTTGTAAAGTCTATTACAGCCATATAGATAGCCTGTTGAGCTTGTGCGCCTATCTGTGGTGGTGTTGAATAGACGTTTCCTTTAAATACGTTCTGTACATCTTCTATGTCGCTGCCAGCGTCGTTATAGAACCGACCGATCACCCTGTTACCTGAGCTATCATAACCGTCATTGTTCGGGGCCGAGGTGCTAATTAAAAGCGCAAACGAGTCGCCTGTCTTTACATAGACATAATAAACAGTGGCGCTAGTTTCACTCGAACAGCCCGAACAGCCCCAGGTGACGCTGTTATCTGAGGTGGTTGTATGATATGTGCCGTTGACCGCAATCCTACATCTTCCAACATTAATAGTTGCCGCGTCCGATCTTGTAACAACACAGCCCTCTATAGGTGCGTTTAATAACACAGAGAAATCTGTCGTGTTTAACGCCCCGGACTCAAGTGTTCCGTCTGTCACACACCCGCCATCAAACGCGTTATGTGCAGCGTAGGCCGTATTATGGTCTGTATTATATTTGCTAGATGTAAGCACGCTATTAGCGCCTACATCTGTTCTAGAGATTGTTGTACATGTGCCTGCTTCCAAGTTTTTAGGAAAAACTACTAAAACCAGAACACTTAAAACTAAAACTAAAAACTTTTTCATATGTCCTCCTAATTTAGGTTTCCATTCTTTATAAACTCTAATTGCCATTCTAAAAGCTGTAATGTCGCATCCATTCTGTCTTGCTCCATCCCAACCATTATATTAAAGCCTGTCTGGTTTAAATCTACCTTAGCGCGTACCCTTGCCCTATTGTCCGCAAGTACATCTACATCTAATCTCGATATATCTAAAGTAAAGCCCGACTCGGCGGCCGTTAAATCTAGTATTTTATTCTGACTCGATTGTCGTTTAAAGTTGACAAACGTCTTTATCGTTAAATCATTACTGCTGGCCTGTTGATCCGATATAACACCGACATGAAGGTCTCTAAAGTTGTAGCTCGATGATAAATCGTCTTCAGGTTTCCAGTTGATATATATATTGACAGGAATCGTTGTTTGTGTTTCTGCCTGCAATTTATCTATATCTAGCTTAGATACATCTAAAACAAACGATTCAACTGTGCCGTCATCGTGTCGTTCGTTTGTTACACTGTATTGATATATATATTCGTCGTCGTCACCTATGAAAACTTTTTCGTTGCCGTCATTATCTTCGCCTGTGTAGGCCGATCTTGCGACCAGCTGTAAAGGTAAAAACCCGTCTATATCGAAATGATAGTTATAACATTTGCTATAGCTTGTCGATGTGCCTTCGCTTATCCATGTCATGTAAGAATCAAATTCGCCGTAATAGACGCTAAAGGCGTTTAATATGTTAGCTTTATTAACAGAGAAACTTTCGCCCGCTGTTCTGAAAATATCGTCTATATCGCCTTTACCTAAAGTGTCGCGTTTAAGTTCGCCGTCGCGTATATAGCGCCAGCCCATATCGCTCATAAAGTATATGTTGCCGTCTTTGACGTGGATAGTTTGATGACTGACACAACCTATATTTCGATCGATAACCATAAAAGTTTCGTTACCTGAAAGATCACGATAGTAGAGATGACAAGAACGTTTTTTAAATATCACAAGATACTGGTTAACATCCGTGCCCGTAAATGATCCGGTCGCTAGCCCCGTAACAGGCCCGCTGCCAGGTACAAATAGTCTTATAGCTGTGTCTGTGTCGTCCCAGCCGTCGGGCTGGTCGGTGTTTGAGAAAAACACATCGCTTTGGAATGTGGAGTTCCCAGATGCAACTAATCTTCTATTAAAGATAGTAAAATATTTTGCCCCGCCCGCGACCGGCGCCGCGTTTGCTATAGGCGGAGTCTGTGTTGAGGTCACCTCATCGCTGAATACAAAACTTGAGGTGCCGTTAGCCACCTGACCTATATAAAGATAAGAGCCGTCGTCCTCCTCGTTTCTTAGATAAACGTTGACGTAATCTACAAGCGCATGAGTGGAGGTCGGTATATTTGATACGGTTATCTCACCACCAGCGTTTACCGAGCTAGAGGCCGCACCAGCGTTTGATTCAAAATCTATGTCTGAACAATAGTAGGTAAGCTTACATACATAGTCTTTAGTAGGCAGATCCCCCGTCCCTGTATCTGTGATAGTGGGCGCTGTGGGCAGTGTCGATATCCCCAACTCCTCAAACGTTGTGCCGTCATATGAATATAGCCCGTCACCATGTATAGCCATAATATGTCTATTGTTCATAGTGACAGCGTCGTGTCGTTCGCCTGTTGTTAGACCTGTTTTTAATGGTGATGAAGTGTTAAAGTTTCCTGTGCCGTCATCGCTCACCAACTGTGTGCCCGCTTTTGCTATAAGCTTTTTGGTATCGTCTGCTTTGATATATTGGCTGATACTATCAATCGGGCCGCCTAGAGGCTGTACTGAATATTTAATTTTGCCCGGCCTGGTTGTAAGTTTGCCTTGTATATTAACAAGATTTAACGAATCAAAAAGATTGTCGCCTATATCACCAGATCTATAAGAGATACCTTTATTAAACTTAGCGCTCAGTAAAGCTCTTCCGTTACGTAATGTCATCGTACAAGATATCCTCTTGTGTTACCCACAACATCTCTTGTGTGTTGAGCGCCGTATCTAGTTTTTGCCGCATCACTTATCATCTGACTTAACAACGTTTCGTAATCGGCCTGTGTTTGTGATGCAAGCGAGCGTTCGCGATATTCGTAGCCCAAAGCTAACACGCCCTTTTTGAACACACGTTTAAAAAAGATCGGCATCGTCGGCACACTAGTAGACTCGGCATAGAGACGCGATGGGAATTTGATATAACTAAATTTCATCGTTGTCGTTGCATCCGAAGGCGCTGGGTAAACTACTATCTGGTTATAATCACGATTAGCATAGAACTGTGGGCTGCCTGTCGCGAAATCACCAGGATATTGGAACCTTAGTTCGTCTTCCGTCTTATGAATAAGCTGGCGTTTAGGATCTAATAGATACGGATCTCCTATAAGCGCCCTTATACCTACATAATCGGGAGGCTCAACCGTAGACGTAGTGTCTGATGTAATATCCAACGTGGTTGTTGTGTTGTCCGCAATTGTTGCAATATACACCAAATCGGCCGAGTCTTTGCTGACATATATTTTTCTGCCAGTAACTGAAGACTCTGTAGATATCGGTATACCTGACAACGAAGCTGTTAAAAACCCGCTTGTGGTTGTCACACTTGATGAGCTCGTTCCCGCAGGCGTTTCAAACCCATCAACATCGCGATAAAAAGTAACAGCGAACGCGTAGCTAGAACCTTCAGCCAAAGCACCCGACGCGCTTAACGTGTTGGTTGCCGCAGTTGAGGGCTTTGCTATATTTAGTTCCTGCACCTCTGCGCTTTGTACAAGCGTTTTTTCGCCCTGTACACTTAGAAAAGGCCATTGATAGCGCGTGCAAATATCGTCTTGTATATCGTTCATCCATTGAAGCACTAGCGCCTTAAACGAAGTGGACGTATCACCTAATGTCGTTGACAGTTCGGTCTGTAAATCTAGACCATTCCATGCTGCCATCTTAGTTTCCTATAACTAAAGCATATCCGGTAGTAGAGTTAGCAAGATCTGCTACGTAAACTGTTCCAAACGCTGAGTCTTCAGTGCCGTCGTCACTATTTCTTGCAGGTGTCCCGTTAATCTCCGCTGAAGTTGTTACTGGGATAAAAGTTGTAACGTTTTTCAGCCCCGTTGCCCATGAAGCTGTAGTGTCACTTCCACCGATTGAAAAATTCCATTCTTGGTAAACTTTGTTACCGATTTGACTTTCATGAACTTTAGTTGCAGTTGTTGCCATAATTGATTCCTTTCGATTTGTTAATTAAACAAATATATAATAACAGTGCCGCAAGCCCTATAGGCGCTATATGCAGCGTAAAGTTGCCAAACATATTAGCTAAAATAGCTATAACACAAGCAAACAGCGGGGCCTTTAAATGTAGATCTTTTATTTTGAAAATATCGTAAATGAATTTAACGAAACAACCCATACCGAATAGCCCCCAAGCCCAAAGGATTTCAATATATTCATTATGAGCATACGTAAAAAGTTCTTTACATTCTACACAAAGATCACTTGCGGTGTAATATAAATTCCCTAAGCCTCTACCAAATATTATATCCCATATAGACCATGATAAATAGTTATCAATCAACACGGCCCATAAAATGTATCTGCCTTTATCGTCAAAATATGTTTGGTTAGCCAAGACAAACACATATATCGCTAGACCGATACAAATTGTCGACGCTAACGCAAAAACCATAGCCTTTTTTCTTAAATATTTAACGTATGTGTAAGCGATTAAAGCCATGATAAACGCACAAACACTCATCGCTGAGGTTGTAAGCCATATCGCCCATATGATAGGCACAAGCGCGATACGTTTCTTTTCAAAAAATAATGGCGCAAGAACCGCTATATACGCCCCTACAAGAGTCTCTTGGCCAAAGGAGCCGACCACTTTCTCTGTCATAACGAAAGGGTTATAGATATTAAAATCAAGCCCGTGATTTAAGAACACCAAAAACACCTGTATCAGACAAGAGACGCGTAGATAATTTAATATGACGTTTATATCATCGTCTATCAGATCATTTGATAGCTGGAAATAAATCAGACAAAACGCGCTAAACACGACGGTCTGTTCTATCACCGCCGCCATGTAAAAGTTTTGGTGGTTAAGCCAGCCAACTATAAGCATGAATACAAACAAGAAAGAGAAGTTTTTGGACAACGCCCCCCTGCTATAAAAAACACCCAAGGAAAGGATGGCCAACCCAACCACCAAATAGTTTCTACATACACGTATATCGTTATAGCTGTTTGCTCTAACGTAAAGTGGGAGTAGCAACGAAGCTACTCCCCAGTAATGTGCTAAAAGATTTCTCATGCCCTTAACGGAGCATTATAAAACCTTCTAAAGATCCTGAAGCTGAGTTTGCATCTAATGCAACGCCGACCACGTGGCCTGTTCCACCGTCAACCCTTGCATCATACGCGCTCGCTGTCATCTTTTGACCCGCAGAGATTGCGTTATCTTGACCGTCGGCCAAAATGAAATCTGCAAAACCGTAAGTTTGACATCTGCAAACCGCGCCGGCTGAGCAAGTGACTGCCATCACACAGATAGGCACGTCTGTCGCGTCAGTTGTTTTTAAAGCCGTTACGCCGTCATCTGCTGTCGCGCTAGGCTTCATTAAAGATCCCTTAGCTACTGATGAAGCTTCGCCATTAACGACGTTCATATAGACCGCTTCTGGGTCAGAAGTGTCTTTAGAGCCGCCAATACGCAAAATTTCAGCGTTCGCATTAAGGGATATAAGACCGATAAGGCCCACCAACATAACTAATTTTCTCATAATTTCCCCCTATAATTAATCTTCTATATCAGTCAAAGAACCCTGATATCTTCTACCATTACATACCAAGTTTCCGCACCAGAATATTCTTCCTAATGTGGCCGCTTGAGATTCAAGCTGTGTCATTTTTTCAAACTTCATATCACAGTTTCTGTGGACATATAGTTTAAGGAAATTGAGATTTAGTGTGTAAAGAGTGTCCTCTTCGATGTGGTTATCAACTACTACAGGAGTTCCGTTAAAGAATGCGTTTACGAAACCTAATCTTGCCGCCTCTTCGCTTGCTAATCTTTGATGTGGTTGGAATAAACTCCACATTACGTCAAATACTTTTTGAGATGCAATAATCAAGTTGGGTTTTTGCATATCGAAAGTACAACGCCCGATAACTTTTTGGATTAATCCAAGAGTTAGCGCTTTATCAGTTCCAGAGTTGTCCTCAACGTTTGCAGCCCATTCTGCCAGATCAGCTACAGCGATCCCACCGTAGGTTGAGCTTTCAGATAGAATTGCACGAAGACCTGTAATCTGTTTTGTGGTCATTGCGCCAGTTGAAGCAGTTCCGTCAGAGAAAAGACCTAATGATAGGTTTTCTTTTAGATTATGCTCAGCAACCATCATTTTTGATGCAACAAGCTTAAGTTTAGCCGCATCGCCGTTATTTTTTAGTTCTTCAAGACTACTAATTTTAATAGGCTCATGAAGCTGTTTCCACTCAAGTTCACATGCAGTGATATCATCAGTTGGAGATGTATCTAGTACATCAAAATCACTAAAGAATCCGCCCGCAGTTGGTTTAGAGCTGATGATAGGAGCAATGATTTTTGTTCCGCCATCAATCACTTCTTTTTGTTCATTTAATTTACGTAAGAAAGCTGTTCCGTCATAAACTTGGTTCACAAGTTTCTTTACGAAATGCTTTTCAGTAATCGCAGTTATTTGGTCATATGTTAAAGCCATTTATTATTCCCCTCCAAAATGGCAATTCTTTTATCTTCTAGACCAATTTACCCGTGACAATCGCTTCGGCTATCTGCGTATATCCGGTGTTTTTATAAAAATCATTATTATCTATTTCGGATCCTATAGCTTTACCAGCTCTAGTTTGTCCTATTGTTTTCGCAGTTTTTGTTTTAGCTTTTGCCCTTGCAAGCTTGGATTTACTTTCAGCTAAAGATAGTAGCTGGTCGCTATACATACCTTTAAAGATATCCTTTAAGGATTTATCTCCGTCTTGGTTTGCCCATGCCTCAGCCACTTTCTTCTCATCCCATTTGAAGCCCAATCTACCAAATTTAGCGTTAGCCCATGAACGTAGATCGGTTAACTCTGATTCAAACGAAATCTTGTCTTTGTTGAGCTCTATCTCCTCCAACTTTTGGCTAAGTCTTTTGTTCTGTTCAGCTAAGTGTGTGAGTTGAGTCTCAAAAAACGGGTTCTTCGTCATCTTAGAATAACTGTTAAACGATTCGCTAATCTCTTGGTATTTCTCAGGATCGGTCTGTTCTAAATGATCTAGAAAATAGTCAAATTGCTTTTTCAAATTTAATTCTTCTTGTACAGACGTCTGATATTCTTTTACCTGATTAAGGTGCTGTTCCCTTTCAGATTCAAACGCCCTTTTCTCATCTGCTAATTGCATCGTCTTTTGACGATAATCTTTTTCTTTCATGTAACCAGCTAAAAGGTCCTTCTTGGTTACCTTCTCACCCATCACCTCGAAAAGTTCTTCCTTATCGCCTTCGTCTTTGCTTTCTTCTTTTTCTGAAAGTTCTGATTTAAGTTCTTCCAAATCATCTTCCGATACCTCTTCATCAGTATCAGATGCGGCGAGCTCATCTTCATCCTCGGCTTCGCCCTCTTCCTTTGTTAAAGCCTCGACATCAACCTGCGGGCCCTCGCTGTCAAGATCAACGCCCTCCATGTTCTTTAGCTCTTCTACAGGCACCTCGTACCCTGAAGTCCCTACACTTGTTTGATCTAATACGCTTGGTTCCGCCTCAACTGGAAGCGTCTCCGCCCCTGTTTCTTGTGTTGTGTTCTCAGCCATAAATCCTCCTGACTTGGCTACTGCACTACCCCCTGGACTGGTTGGGCGGCCGCAAGATCACCCTGTGGTGTTGTCTCGGACGGCTGTCCTTCTATTTGTCCGGCGCTAGCGCCTAGCTGTGCTTTGAGTTGTTCGTTTTCGCCCGCCAACGCCTCAAGCTGCATACGCATCTCATCGCGTTCACGGATCTTGTTCAATATTGTCGACTTAAATGGTAAATCATTTAAGATAACAAACGTTTCGGCATCAATTATACCTTGTGCAAGCAGATTCTGTGATTGTTCTAAGATCACCTCTTTACTTAATCCAAACGTTGTGCCTGGACTCATACGTACTTCGTATTTTAGATCTGACATTTCGTCCGGATTAAATACTTCTGTTGTCACCTGCTGGTTATCATCGAACACTTTAAGGATTCGTTCGGTGTTCCAATACTTCACAATCCTAGACGCTGTAAGCTTACCAAGCCTTAGCATAGTAAACTCTTCAAGCATCCTAGATTTTAATCTAATTCTACCGATGCTTTGTTGTTGTAGCGCCTCGATCGCGCGACCACTTGTCACGCCAACGGGTCGTCGACCTTGAGTTGCTTCATTTATACCGCTTATCTGTTCGATGTTTTGGATAAGCTCTACTTGTTTAGCATTTAGTTGTGGTGAGACTGTGCCTGGGTCTAATCGTCTAACTTCTGTGCCTTGCTTTTTAGTAATCACAAGGCCCTCTTCGTTAGTTAACGAGTTAGCATCTACCTGGCTTTGGTCGTCTTTCACCCAACCTGTGTTGGTGTTCAAACGAAGCGATTTATATTCAGCCCAATGTAGGTCGTCGTACGCACGTTGTGGTGAAATGATGTTTTTTACTTCACCGAAACCATAGATGCGTTCTTCTTCTTTATATGCATAGATCGGAGCGATAGGATACATTCCATCTCCTACAGGGTTAGAATCGTCATAAACTATCATATTGTTGATTCTTAGGATCAATCGTAGTTGGTTGTCGTATTTAGGTCGTTTACCGTCTGGGTTAGATTCCAACATCACACGGTGGGTTTGTATAAGGTCGTCTAACATCACTAAGAAGTTAGAGATTTCTGGGACATTAGTAATTTCGTCACTAATAGGAAGTGTTATTTCAGATTGATCGACACCTAAGAACTCAGATAAGAATCTTGTCCTTGACATATCTAATATCTCAATTATCTCTGCGTGATCTATATATTTTGTCACATCTGGCACTATACCTTGAGTTAATTGTTGATATTCTTCTTCGGCCATCTCCTCGGTCTCTTCTTTAGGTATGGATTGCATTGTATAGTCTTTCTTCCATATCTCCCAAAGATACGCCATGTCGTCTGGCCTGAACGTGTTTTCGTCTGACGTTGTGAGATGAAATCTGTGTTCGTCTCTTATAATTGAATCGTCACCTACAGAGACTACATCTATATCTTCTGATTTAATCTTGCCTTTAGTTTTAGGATATAGTCTTTCTAAGTCATCGATTCGCATCGGCTGTTTGATTATACAATAGCTCATCTCATCTATATGAGAAGCTGCGGGATCTAGATACACATGCCGCCACGGTAGATTCTTTATCGTTATCTGTCCGATACCCTCTTCAGCGTCTGGATCGAAATCGACATAAAGATAGCCGTTACCTGTTTTTAAAGCTGACCTTACGCCCTGTGAAAGCTTTAGATCGACGTTGTTTATATGATAAACGTAATCAATCGCTTCTTTCATCACGCGCGCTTTTTGGAAATTCTCTTCTTCGATGGCTACAACATCAGTTCCAGGCCTACTGTCCGTTAATACCGGTGTCTCTGATTCGATAATAGAAAACACCCAATTGTTAACAGGGCGTCTGTTATCTATCGTTGTGCGTTCCCAATGTTTGCCATCGTAGAACTTTTCATAATCTAGCCAATCCTCTTCAAATGTTTTGCGATATGTTTTCGACTCTTCAAATAGGCCGTCTATTTCTTTAATTAATTTCTTATCACTACCCTCAATCGTTTTGTTTGAGCTCGGCATTTATTTCCCTCACTTGTGATTCTGTGATGTTTGAGCCCATCGCGCGGGCTTCTTTAACTGCGCTGTCGTCTAAATATGTCTCTTTGCGAGGACGTCCAAGTTCTAGCTTTTCGTTGCCAACTTCTACTAATCCTTGACGCTTTAATTCCGCATCATACTCTTTCTTATTACTAAAATGTTTCCCTAACATTCTATTATAACCGCAATATCGATCGTTGACATGTTGTTTTCTTACACTATCGCTTGTCGATATAGAATGGATCGATTCGTAGCCCTGTTCGCTACAATGTATCATCGCATCCTCTATTCTCTCAAACCACTTCGCGCCTTCAAACCATTGCGATCCGGTGTTAAATCTAACGTAGTATCTTTTCTTCATTTCTTTTGATCTAAAACTATCCCTATATTGCCGTTACGCTGTTCGATCACTTTGTTAGCAAAATTTATATCTCTTATACCAAAATATACTAACACGCTACCGATACCGACAACGACCGTGCCTATGATAACAAACAATATACCCCTAGATTTTCGTTTCATTATCTCATCTCCTGATTAGATTCTTTGTTAGGGACGACCGCCACATATTCTTTAGACGGAGCGTAGTCTACCCAGCCAGACTCTAATGACCGTGCATCTGTGGAATTGGCTTTTCGTTCTTTTTGTCCAAACCAATAACCCATAATAAAACACAGTATAGATAAGCAGGTATACATGCCAGTAAGAATAGTGGTAACAATAATAAAAGAATAGTCGCCCATAATAACTCCCAAGCTTTGTTTAGTTTCTCAATCATAATGCATTCCAGACGCACGCTCCATGATTTTCATGCGCTCTGCAAACGTTTTGTTATATAAACGGCCCTTTGTGGCCTCTTTTTCTGGATTAAATGCGCCGTACTTGTCAACCTCGGGAGTTTGCTTTAATGCCTGTACTGCTATACAAGCACTAACCACTAAATCTTTGCCTGTCAATTGTACATCCCCGTTGGCCTCGACCTGCAAGGTGCGCATCTCTTTATACAGTTCAATATCACGTATTTTTAGGCTATTATCGCGCACCACAGCCTTAAAATCATCTAACATTTTCATCTTAGTTTTTGATGTTGTGCGCCACCCAAGCTTGATCTGTATCTTATCGGCGATCTCATCGTGTACTTCTAGTTTATATATATTACTGTATTGTAGGTTCTTGATAGCAGCCAGTGTAGCATGACCATGGTTATTAATCTCAGGTGCTAAAAGCGCATCGTTATAATGTCTAGCAAGCGCTACTAAATATTTACCGAACAGATCCGGATCTATGTGGCCTTTGTATTGTGCGACTTGTCTAAATTGTTTATCTAATACAAACGCTGTGCTATAATCCCCACCTTCAATTCCTTCAGCCACATCAGCACCGATACAATATGTGTTACCTTTTAATGGTGGTTCATATATCTTTAGGCATCCACCTAAGCTTTCAACAAATTTGCCTTCGCTATCTAAATCCCCGACCTTTATACTTTGTTGCACCCTTTTCTTCTCAAGCCACGCTATATATTGTGTGACGTATTCAACATCAAATACCGGTCGACCGGTGAATATGAACGCTTCATGTATTGATGAAGGGTACTCTTGCTTAAATACCTCAACATCGCCATGAAAATCGTTGTCAATCTTATGACGTCGCCATGCCAATTGATTGTCGCTAAGCTTGTAGAGGTCCTTTAAATCAAGCTCCTCTTCTGTAGGGTCAATCAAAGCTCGATCTAGACTATATTCAGGACTCTTAAACCAGGGGATAAATACAAGCTCAAAATCGTTCTTCAGATCGTTTGAGCGCATACAAAAATCGTAGAAAAATTTGCCGTCGCCATCCATACCATTAGCTGTTGATTCTATGATTATGCTAGTGCCTGGCCGATTAGCAATCGATTGGGTTAGACCGGAATAGGTCTCTTTGGCGTTAGGCCAGAACGCTAGCTCAGATATATGCAGATTATGTACTGTAGCAGATCGGCCGGCGGTCTTCTTGCCCGCGGTCTCAACCACGATCTGTGACAATAACCCAGGCTCCTCATCTCTTGTTTTATCGTCTGGGTTCTCAAATACTAGCTCTTTACGATTACTATATCGTTTTAAAGGTCTAAAGAACGGGTCGGTAAAATCATAAAACCGTTTACACATATTAAATATGTTATCTGTTGAATCACTATCATGCGCGATTATGAGCGATTTAACGTACGGATTATGTATGGTTCGATGATAAACAAACCCAGCTGTGAAAGTAGAGATACCCATCTGTCTTGCTTTTAATACAATACAGCGAACAGGCAGTTTATTCTTTCTCTGTTTGTTGATAATGTTCCATAAATACTGCTGGGCTTGGTTATGATAAAACCTTACTAACGTACCCTCTTTAGTTAATATTCTTAAATGATTTGGGGCGAAAGAAGTATAGTCATCAAAAAAAAGACTCATGACTTATCCACAAGCTCCGCGTCCTGTACTTCTAGGTCCCCTTTATGCTTTGCGCGATATTGTCTTACATATTCATCAAAAGTTATCTTCTTTTCTTCGGTGATCAAAAATTGACGGTCGGTCTGCTGAAGTAGTTGTTTCCCAAGCCAAATCAGCATTGGTACTGATCCTTCACACGCTTTCTTATATTGCATTCTCCTTATCGAGGACCTACCTTCAGATTTGCCTTTCTCTATCAATTGAGAGAAACGCTGTGTCAAGGTGTCCTCACTTACCCCCACGATATCCGCAATTTCTTTATTAGTACAATGTATTCTAGCCAGGTCTCTAACTAATTTTTCATCAACTGGAATTGGTTTTCTTCCGTCAGGATTTGTGGATAAGCTAAACTTTTTTTCTTTTTCTTCCGTCATAATTTATTTTAATCTGTCTGTTCATTGTCTGTTATAGGTTCAGCTTTTTTTCCGCTGTAGTTTTCCCACCTTTTTATTATAACGTCTATGTAATGAGGGTCTATCTCCATCATGAAGCATCTTCGTTTAGTGTTCTCACATGCAATCAACGTTGAGCCAGAGCCTCCGAAGAGGTCTAATATTTTTTCTTTTTTATAATCTTCTAAAATATCTTTAATTAGCCCCACTGGTTTCTGTGTCGGGTGTATCTTTGTACTCAGTTCTTCTCCTATACTGCCCTCACGAAACCAACCAGTCCAAACATGTTTGTATTTTTTTACTGAAGTTCTATCAAAGTCTGTCCAAGCCAATTCACAGTCGGACTGCTTCCCAGCAGAACTTCCACCTTTCATATTGTCCCCGCGCTTATCCCACACAATCCAATGAGAGCCTTTTGGAAATAAGTGACACAAAAAGTTGCCTCCCCAAATGATTTTATTACATTCGAATTTAAGTAAAAAGGTGGCGTCAAACTCTTTATCGTCTGCTATTACTTTTTTGTATTCTTTTTTATATCTTCTGTCTTGGCCCATCAGTGTTCCATCGTTTGCTACAATATTTATCCCATATGGCGGATCAGTAAAAAGCAGGTCTACCTTCTGCCCCTTCATTAGCTTATCAACCATCTCTTTATCTTTGGCGTCTCCGCACATTAATCTATGATCGCCAAGCCGATATATCTGTCCAAGCTTGCTTTGGGGCTCTTGTATGACCTCAGGTACCGCATCTTCATCTTTATCTGGAGGCAGCGTATCAACCCCGCTTACTTTGAAGTCTGGTATACCAAACAGGTCCAAGTCAAAGTCAGGCCCCAGGTCCAATGCAATACTTTGTATCACGTCGTCGTCTGATTCCGCCAGTTCAGCTATCTTATTGTCGGCTACCATATCGGCATATTCCATGTCCTCGTGTTCGTAGTTTTGATAATCGCAAGGATATTGTTGATAGTTTAATAGTTTAGCGGCCTCAAGTCGTGCGTGTCCTTTAATTATAAGTCCTGATCTATTAGATATAACAATGGGTGCTCTTATGCCCTGCATGTTCATTATCTTAGCGAGCAGTTTAATCTGATCTTCAGAATGTTTATTCGGGTTTCGAGGATTCGGTTTAAGGTTGCGCAGATACTCTAACTTATTGTAAGCACACATTATTCTCATAGCGTATGTCCCTTTACACGGTTATTATACTATCATAATCTTCAATGCTTGGTTTTTCGTCGTTATACTTAATAAGCGCTCCGGATAATATAACTTGAGCCAACATATCTCTAAGTATTTTAGACGCCCATTCGACATCGGTTCCTGTGAAATCGGGCGGCTTGGGCTTGTATGCAAGTAAACATTCAAGTACTTCTTGAACATGTTCATCAGCTATTTGTATCGGCAGGCTTGCCATTTTCGGTCTCCTTTTCTAATAGTTCA
>Ga0180433_10005720_pt1 | contig 16634 bp, 13 predicted proteins | sample SS_ome_8_FD_132980 | JGI IMG/M metagenome (GOLD analysis project Ga0180433, IMG submission 132980) | Hypersaline lake sediment archaeal communities from the Salton Sea, California, USA - SS_1_D_1 metaG | ecosystem: Environmental > Aquatic > Non-marine Saline and Alkaline > Hypersaline >... | reverse complement strand
CGAGACGGCCACGCCGCTCACGCTCCCCTCGACGAAGCGCTTCCACAGGGACTGCCCTCCCCGGTCGAAGGTGCGGACGTGGGCCTCTTTCTCGCCGGCGCCAACAACCAGACGCTGACCGTCTGCTGTCAGCGCCACGGTCCACACTTTGTCGTCCAGCTCTTCGCGCCAGAGCAGATGGCCTTGCCGGTCCAGTAGATAGACCTGCTGGTCGCTGGAACCGGCGGCGACGGTGTGCCCATCGGCGGAGACGGCCACAGTGTAGACGTCAGCCTCCGCGTGATGTTCGCCCAGCAAGTTGCCGCCCCGGTCCAGCACCAGGATCGTCTTGTTGGCAGACCCGGCAGCGACCGTCTGGCCGTCCGCCGATAGTGCCGTCGCCATCACCCAGCCCGACCAGCCGAGTCCAGGCGTCTCGCGTCGCCAGAGCAGGTGTCCTTCTCCATCGAACAGCAGCGCCTCGTGCCCATCTGTTCCCACAGCAACCGTGCGCCCGTCGGCGGCCAGGGCCAGGCCCCAGACGGAGGCCTCCAGATCCTGCTGCCACCGGAGCTGCCCGTCGCCGTCGAAGGCGTACAGTCCGCGTCCCTTCTTATCCCACGGGCGGGTGCTGCCGGTGCCGGCGACGGCGACCTGCCCATCGGCCGAGAGCCCCACGCGCCAGGCCTGGTTGCCCACTTTAGCCGACCAGAGCGTCTGGCCGTCCTGGTCGAGGCAGGTCACTCGCTTACCGAGTGTGCCGGACAGGATGCGACGTCCGTCGGCCGAGACGGCCACGCTAGCGACGGCGCTGGCGGCTCGGTGTGACCAAGCGTGTTCGGACGATACTTCTGTCATCTCATCTCCTGCTTTGAAAACCCCTCGCTTGTACTGGCGACTTCAGTCGCTCTTCGCCCCAGACGACTTATGGAAATCAACAGAAGTCGAATGCCATCGAATGACGCCACTGAATGAATTCGATGTCTGATACGGCAAACCCGTTGAGAAACGGGTTGGGACGATTGGTAACGCGTTTTGAACGCGTTTCCGGTAGCAGGCCGTGAATTCATTCACGGGCCTTTCTGCAGCAGCCCCAGTATAGTGCAACCTAGCTAGAAGGTCAATTGACGTTCGCCACATCCCACCTGACCACTTGACCAGGGCACAGACTCCCCAGCCGTCCAGGCCCAAGACTCCCCGGTTGGCCGATGCGCCGGGGAGTTTCCTGTGCTACACTTGAAGCGTAAGATGGAGCGGCAAATCGCTCCGCAAGAAAGAATCCGATGGAGAAAAGGAGCAAATTTCAATGAACGCCAAACAGTTTACTCTATGTGTCGCTAGTGTCGTCATAGCCCTGTCCGTCGTGCTGGGCGGATGCAGCCCGGCGCCCGCGTCGTCCGCGACGGTCGAAACGTCCGCGGCAGCGCCTGAGGAGGTCGTGCAACGCTTCTACGATTGGTACGTCGGCGAGCCGGGCAACAAGCTGGCCGATGGGGCCTACCGGTCGAGCGAGTACCTGACTGTTGAGTTCGTACAGCAGGTGGATGAGATCATCGCTTCGTTTGACAAAGGTGGATACGATCCCTTCCTGTGCGCCCAGGACGTACCCGGCAGCTTCACCGTCGAGGAAGCCGTCGTGTCGGGCGAGGAGGCCGCCGTCGCCGTCCACGAGATATGGAGCCCGGACACGGAGTACGAGCTGGTCCACGACGTCGAGGTCACGCTGCGCAAGGTCGACGGAGCGTGGAAGATCGCCGGCATCGCCTGCGCCGCGCCGGAAGCGGCGGCGATGGCGCCGGAGGAGGTCGTGCGAGGCTTCTACGACTGGTACCTCGGCTACATCGGGGATCCGGCCGCGGAGGAGATGCGCAATCCCCTCGTCGACGGGGCCTACCGGTCGAGCGAGTACCTGACCGAGGACTTCGTGCAGCGAGTGGACGAGATCATCGCCTCCTTCGACAAGGGGGGATACGATCCCTTCCTCTGCGCCCAGGACATCCCGCGCAGCTTCACCGTCGACGAGGCGGCCGTGTCTGGTGAGGAGTCCACCGTCGTCGTGCACCAACTGTGGAACCCGGGCACGGAGTACGAGTCGGTCCGCGACGTGAAGGTCGCGCTGCAGATGGGGGATGGGGCGTGGAAGATCGCCGACGTCACCTGCGGCGTGCCCGAATCGACCTCCCCGATGCCCGAGGGGCCTATGCCGGTGACGCCCGAGGGGGCTGTGGAGGGCTTCTACGGCTGGTACCTGTGGTACGCCCGGAAGGCGGGTAATCCGCTGGTCGACGGAGCGTACCGATCCAGTGAGTACCTGAGCGAGGCGTTCGTGCAGCAAGTGGACGAGATCATCGCCTCGTTCGACAAGGGTGGATATGATCCCTTCCTGTGCGCCCAGGATGTGCCCGAGAGCTTCACGCTCGTTGAGACGGCCGTGTCGGGTGATCAGGCCAGTGTAGTCGTCCAGACCAGTTTCGAGGGCCACGCCTTCACCGTCGAGCTGAGCGAAGCGGACGGCCGGTGGGCCATCAGCGACGTCGTGTGCGCCGAGCCCGGCGCCGGTGACCAGGCGCCTGCCGGCGCGCCCCTGGAGGAAGGGCCTCGGGGTGAGGTAGACGTCGCCGACTGGCAGGTCTTTGAGAACGCCGAGTACGGCTTCCGGCTGCGGTATCCCACGGACTGGACCTACGAGGAGCTACCGCCGGTGCCGGAGGGGATGGAGGTGCCCGAGGGCATGAAAGCCCTCAAGCGCGTGCTGGTCTTCGCGCCCCAGGGCTGGGATGGCGTGGCGCCCCCGCTGAACGTTGAGGTGACCGAGGGGACGGAGGAGGAATTCGGGTGGATGTACGCGCCCCCGAGCTCGACCGAGGACGTGGAGATCGGCGGTCGCCCGGTGGTCAAGGCGGTGGAGGATCTCGGTCAGGTGCAGGTCGTGCACTACATCTTCCACAGCCCGGCCGATGAGAACGTCCGTGTCGTCGTCACCGATACCATCAGCGGCTTTCCCGACCGCGTGGAGGGCCACGAGGACGTGGCCGAAATCGTTGGACAGATATTGCCTACTGTGGAGTTCATCCAGTAGCGCCGAGGTTGCCTGCGATAGGGGCGAGGGTTCGGAGACGGACCTTCGCCCTTTTTCGTTGTCCCGTCTTTCGTCTATTGCCTGGAAACCTGGTCACGTGACCAGGTCAAAAACTCCCCAGGTGGCCGATGCGCTGGTGAGTTTTCCCTGCTATACTGGGGACGTAGACTCGGATCACATTGGGCGATCAGCCCAATCGGTTATGAGCGAGGGAGTTCGAGATGGACATCATCACCGTCATTGTCATACTGGCACTCGGTCTCGCGGCGAAGAACCTCATTGTCCGCCAGATCCAGGATAGCGCGGCGATCGAGGAAGCGACAGCCGCTCGGCTGCCTCGGTGACTTTCAAAAGCCTCTCTGCTGCCCGGTCCACGGTGGCTCCGCGCCGGCTTTGAATTCCTCGACGCTCGGTCCTCCCAGGCGTCGCAGCCTCCACGTCCCGTACAGGTAACTGATCACCAGCAGTACGATGGTCGCCGGCCATCCGGTCAGCAGGTTGGCCGCTGCCAATAACCCGGCGGCTTCTTCTTGAAACAGGCTGAGTTGGAGCACCAGCCGGGCGGCGAAGAAAACCGCCCACAGCCCGGTCACTTCGCTGTAGGCGGGGCGTACCTGGGGATGCCAATACCATTCCAATGGCCAACGGCGGTAGATGTACGACGTCCAGGCCACGAGGGGCCGGCCAGCGACGACGCTGATCAGGGCAACGATCACGGTCAGGCCGCCCGTGACGATCCCGGGGAGAAAATATCCCTCGGCTCTGCCGAGCAACCGCGACACCAGGATGGCGAGGACGACCGCGCCCAGACCGCCCAGTGCGTACCGCGCGGATTGGCGCCTGATCAGGCGGACCACGGTGATGGCCGCGGCCACGAGGAGAGAGCCCCACGTGGCGTATTCGAACCCAAGCACCGCGTTGACGATCAGGAAGATCGCCAGTGGGATGATCGAATCGGCCAGGTTGCCCCGGCCGGCGAACACCGTACGAAACTCCTCGATGATCTCCCGAGACTTGCCTGTTTTCATCTTCGCCTTCCGTTCCCCAGATGTGGGGGGACTGACGAACGCATGTATATGCCTGCCCAACCAGATGGCCGGCACCCACGTTCAAATCGCGGACTGTGGTCCGCTTCAAGCTTTCAAGTGATAATCTTGCGTCAGAGATGAACCTGTCGAGCTACTCCACCTCTGCCTGGGCCTCGAGCTGGGCGACGATGTCCGCCTTCAGCCCCTGGTGGAAGAGTCTGGCGCCGAAGTTCTCCAGCTCAGCCACGACCCGATCCACCCACTCGTGCTGGATCAGCGCGAGGATCGCGGAGCTGCCGGGCGTGAGCCCGTCCTGAAGCTCGTGCAGCATCTCGTCGGAGAACCCCATGTCGATCTTCTTCGCGGCGACGCCGCCGGTCGCGGCGCCAGCCGCCGCGCCGACGATCACGCCCGGAGGACCGCCCAGCAATCCGACCAGCCCGCCGATGATCGCCCCGAAGAGCGCCCCGCGCCCACCGCCGACGTCCTCGGTCTCCCGAATCGAGACCTTGCCGTTCTCCTTCTTGACCATCACGGCAGCGTTGACGACGGCGATGACGCCGTCCTTGTCCATCTGCCGCATGTCTTTCAATACCTGGCCCGCCCGCTCTTCATCGTCGAAGGCCGCGACGACCAACTCTACAGGTCCTATCATAGGTGTGTCTCCTTTCGTGAAAGTTTCCAGAGACTTCGGAAGTCTAAAAATAGCTCTCTCCGAACAAAGTTCGCCTGAGAGCAGTCTCGACCTCGCCCACGCAGTGTGCTGTGAAGACTTCCGAAGTCTACGTGCTATCGAAATCTACCTGCGGCGGCGTCCCCGCCCGCCCAGGATGAATATGTAGTATAGCAACGTCGAGATCGACTGCGTCAGCGCCGCGACGTAGGTCAGCGCTGCTGCGTTCAGCATCTTCCGTGCTCCCTGTCGCTCGGCCTGGTTTGCCAGGATGCCACTCTGGTCCAACAGGCGCATCCCCCGCCGGCTGGCGTTGATCTCCACCGGCAGCGTGATCAGGGCGAACACCGTCGCAGCGGCGAAGGCCGCCACGCCCAGCCACGCCAGGTTGACCAGGTTGAGCAACAGGCCGACGAAGAACAGGATCGGTCCCAGCCAGGAGGCGAAGTTCACCACCGGCACTAGCCCAGAGCGCACGCGCATGGGAAGATATTCCTGGGCGTCCTGTTCGGCGTGGCCCACCTCGTGGGCCACGATGGCGAGCGAGGCCACGGATGGTCTCGTCGCCACGCCCCGAGAGAGTCGCAGTACTTTGCTGCGCGGGTCGTAGTGGTCGGACAGCTCTCCTCGGGTGGCTTCGACCTCCAGGTACAGGCCCGCCGTCCGCATCAGCCGCCGGGCAGCATCGACTCCGGTGATCCCTGATGCGTTGGGCGCTTGCAGGTACTTCCGATACCTGCGCTGCACCATCGACTGGGCGATCAGCCCGAGTATGAGCGCCGGCAGCGCAAAGATCCAATATGTTGGATCCCATCCAATAAACATGCTCGTTTCCCCCCTTGGTTACCACCCAATATTTTCTCAATTACACACGACAACCATTAGAACTCCACACGCAAAGCGTTAGAAATTCGTTGGATCAACCCTCGGTGTAGCCAACCAGCGCGATCGCGCGCGGGCCGGTGTGCACTCCCAGCACCGGGCCGGTGACGTTCATGAGAAGCTCGGCTGGTGCGTATTCCCGGCGGATGCGCTCGGCCATCACATCCGCGTCCTGACGGGCGTTACCGTGCAGCACCGCGACTCTCAGCGTCTTGCGCGTGTCCAGGTGGTTGAAGAACTCCTCGTAGAGTGCTTCCAGCGCCTTATTGCGGGTGCGGACCCGCTTCCCGGGCTCCACGAGCCCCGTCTGATGGTTGATGTATACCAACGGTTTGATCCGCAGCATGGTACCGATAAAGGTGGTTGCGAGCCCGATCCGGCCGCCCTTGTGGAGATATTCGAGTGTGTCGAGACAGACGAACTGCACCATCGTCGCCCGGGCCTGGGCGGCTGCTTCGACCATCGCCTGTGCGTCGCCGCCGGCCTCCCGAGCGCGGGCCGCGGCCAGCACCTGCCACCCCACGGTCATCGTGGGGCCCTTCGAGTCGATGATGTGGGTGGGGGTCTCGGTCGCCCTCGCTGCCTGCCTGGCTGTTTCAATCGTGCCGCTCATCGCACTGCTGACGGTGATGACCACGATCTCCTCGGCGCCCTTTTCTATAGCCTCGCCGTAGACGCGTAGGAAGTCCTGTGGAGTGGGGTGGGAGGTGGTTGGGAACGCCGGGTCGCTCTCCAGCCGCCTGTAGAATTCCTCGGGCTGGATGTCAACGCGGTCGCGCAGTGCCTCGTCCCCCCAGATGACGAGCGAGGGAACGATGGTGATGTCGTATTCTTCGATCAGGGCATTGGGGATGTCGCAGGTGCTGTCGGTGATCAGGGCGGTCCTGTGATCGGGCATACGTCTCCTTTTCGTGTATATGGTAGGATTGGGCGAAACCCACGCCGCGGCGGTGCCACGGAGCTGGATTCGTGGCGCTTGACCGTAGGCCGCAGCGATTCCGATCGTGCGTCTCCTCGTTCGATATGTATATTGTGCATGTAATGTCTGTTTTGTCAAAGCAGGGCAGATTTCAACCCCGAAGAGGGCTTTGTATCCTGCCCGCAGGACAGGCCTTAGCGCGGGGACTTGAGCCCCACGCGGGCTACGAACCATTTTGTCCTTGGCGGTGAGCCGGGGATCAGGATGGCTGTCGGACGGAACCGCACGGTGGCGCGGGCGCTTGCCTGTGCTTGCCAGGTGCGTTATACTCCCCTGATTCTCTTCATGTTCGTAGTGCGCGCTTCAGCGCCGACTACGAACGAAATCTGACGTTGTCGAAGTCGGTGCGTACAAACTGACGAATCAAGGAGTATTATGGGAGAAATTGCTGCGTTGGTGACCTCCGTCTGTTGGTCGCTCAATTCAATTCAATTCACGCTGGCCGGCCAGCGGGTCGGGTCGCGGGTGGTCAACCGCGCCCGGCTGATTCTGGCGGTATTGTATCTGTCGCTGGCTCACGTGCTGGTGCAAGGGGAGCTGTGGCCCATCCACGCCGAGCCCTTTCGCTGGGCCTGGCTGGGGCTGTCGGGCGTGATCGGCCTGGTGATCGGGGATGCCTGCCTGTTCCAGGCCTTTCTGTTCATCGGACCGCGCCGGTCGATGCTGTTGATGACGCTCGTACCTGTCATCAGCACGCTGCTGGCCTGGGTCTGGCTGGGCGAGACGTTGCGCCCGGCCGAGATTGGCGCGGTGCTGTTGACCGTCGGCGGTATCGCCTGGGTGGTCTCGGAGAGGCGGCGGGGCCAGGCCCAGGGAGCGCCGGCCGGGGACGACCACCACTATGCGCTGGGCGTGCTCCTGGGGCTGGGAGGAGCGTCGGGCCAGGCACTGGGGCTGGTGACGGCCAAGCAAGGGCTCGTCGGTGGTTTCCCATCCCTGTCGGCCACCGTGATCCGCATGGCCGTGGCCTCGGTTGTGATTTGGCTGCTCACCCTGTTCCGTGGCCAGATCGGATCGACGGTGCGCGCGCTCAAGGACCGCAGGGCAAGCCTGTTCATCGTCGGCGGCGCGCTGATCGGGCCGTTCATCGGCGTCTGGTTGTCGATGGTGGCCGTCCAGCGCGCCCCGGTGGGCATCGCCTCGACGCTGATGGCGCTGAGCCCCGTCATGCTGATCCCGCTGGACCACTGGGTCTTCCACGCCAAAATCAGCCCGCGCTCCGTCGCCGGCACGGCCGTCGCCCTCGCCGGCGCGAGCGCCCTGTTCCTGATGTGAGACAAGACCGGCTTTCGCATGGGCCTTCAACGACGTTTGTAGTGGCCACTTTGGTCGCTTGCCCGCTCTGCCTAGATGAATTATACTCTGGATGGCAGCCCTGTCTGTGGAGCGAGAACGGATGAGGAAGGATGGTCTATCAGCGTCACTACCTGGATGCCTTGTCGCGTGTTCCGGGACCCAGCGCCCGGCATATCGCCCTGCGGGTGACCGCGGCGGCCGAGCGGGCGCTGCGCCAGGGCCATCCCTGGCTGTTCGACCGGTCCGTCCGCCAACAGAGTCACAGCGGCCGGCCCGGCGACCTGGCCGTCGTGTTTGACCGCCGGTGCCGCTTCCTGGCCGTGGGCCTCTATGACCCTGGTTCGCCGATTCGGGTGCGCGTTCTGCAGCACAGGGAGCCGGCTCCGATCGACCAAGATTGGTTCCGCGCCCGGCTGGCGGCCGCCGCGCAACGGCGAGCTCTCTTACGCGAAGGGGACACCACCGGCTATCGGCTGATCCACGGCGGGAACGACGGCCTGCCTGGCCTGGTGGTCGACCGCTACGGCCAGACGCTGGTGTTGAAGCTGTACACGCCCGCCTGGGTGCCCCACCTGCGCGACGTGCTCCCGGCACTGGTCGACGTCGCCCCGGCCGAGCGCCTCGTCCTGCGACTGGGGCGGGCAGCACAGGCGCAGCCGGAGCGCCTGCACGGTCTGAGCGATGGCGTGGTTCTGTGCGGTCCGGATCTCGACGGGCCGGTCGTGTTTCGGGAAAACGGCCTGCGCTTCGAGGCCGATCCGGTCCGTGGGCAGAAGACGGGTTTCTTTCTGGATCAGCGGGAGAATCGGGCCCGGGTGGAGGCGTTGGCCGATGACAAACGGGTGCTGGACGCGTTCGCCTACACCGGCGGGTTCTCGGTATACGCTGCGCGGGGTGGGGCGCGGGCGGTCGTCAGCCTCGACGTGAGCCGGCCGGCGTTGGCGGCCAGCGCCCGTAACTTCGCGCTCAACCGGGGTCATCCGGCTATCGCGGCGGCAGCGCACGAGCTGTTGGCAGAGGACGCGTTCGAGGCGCTGGATCGCCTGGGGCGCAGCGGCCGGCGCTTCGACCTGGCGATCGTCGACCCGCCCGCATTTGCCAAGGAGGGGGCACAGGTGCAGCAGGCCCTGTCGGCGTACGCGCAGCTCACGCGGCTGGGGTTGGAGGTGCTGCGACCGGGCGGGACGCTCGTCCAGGCGTCATGTTCGAGCCGGGTCGATGCGGACGCGTTTTTCGCCGCGGTGAACCGGGCCGCTGCAGATGTGGGGCGCCCGCTGCGCGAGATCGAGCGCACCGGCCATCCGCTGGATCATCCGGTCGGCTTCCCGGAGGGGGCCTATCTCAAATGTCTCTTCGCCACCGCCCCCTGATCTATTGGTAGATTGGTACATTGGTAGATTGGTAGATTAGTACATTGGTAGATTGGTAGATTGGTACATTGGTAGATTGGTACATTCGTAAATTGGTACATTCGTAAATTGGTACATTCGTCCATTCGCCCGCCATGTTTCTTCCCACGACCCCTCAGGAACTGCATAAACTCGGCTGGCCTACGCTCGACGTGATCCTCGTGACCGGCGACAGCTACGTCGACAGCCCATACGTCGGCGTATCCGTCATCGGAAAAGTTCTCCTGAACGCCGGGTACCGCGTCGGTATCATCGCCCAACCGGACATTCACTCGCAGGCCGACATCACCCGGCTGGGGGAGCCGGAGCTGTTCTGGGGCGTGACCGGCGGCAGCATCGACTCGATGGTGGCCAACTACACCGCGACGAAGAAGCCGAAGCGGTCCGACGACCTCACGCCCGGCGGGCGGAACGATCGGCGCCCCGACCGCGCGGCCATCGTCTACACCAACCTGATCAAGCGGTACTTCAAGGACACCCGGCCTATCGTCCTGGGGGGCGTCGAGGCCAGCCTGCGCCGGATCGCCCACTATGACTACTGGTCCGACAGCGTGCGCCGCTCCATCCTGTTCGACGCCAAGGCGGACCTGCTGATCTATGGCATGGGTGAGAAAACGGTTCTGGCGCTGGCCGAGCGGTTGAGGGCGGGCGGTGGTGTCGAGGACCTGCGTGGCTTATGCACCATCTCGCACGATAAACCGGAGGGCTACGTCGAGCTTCCGTCCTACCGGGAGGTCGCCGGGGACAAGCGGGCCTTCATCGATATGTTCCACACCTTCTATCGCAACACCGACCCCCTCACCGCGGTGGGTTTGTGCCAGAGGCAGGATACGCGCTATCTGGTTCAGCATCCGCCCGCGCCCTATCTGTCGCAGGAGGAGCTGGACGGGATATACGGGATGGATTTCGAGCGCGCCCAGCATCCGTATTACGAGAAGCAGGGAGGCGTGAAGGCGCTGGAGACGATCAAGTTCTCCATCGCCACCCACCGGGGATGTTACGGCGAGTGCAACTTCTGCTCCATCGCCGTCCACCAGGGCCGGACGGTGCGCTGGCGCAGCGAGCGGTCGATCGTGGCCGAGGCCGAGCGGCTGACCGAATATCCAGATTTCAAGGGCTACATCCAGGACGTCGGCGGCCCGACGGCCAACATGTACGGATTTGAGTGTGGGAAGAAGCTGGCGCAGGGAAGCTGTGCGGACAAGAGATGTCTCTACCCTGAGGTCTGTCCCCAGTTGCACGTCGACCATGGGAGACAGATCGCCCTGCTGAGGAAGCTCAGGCAGGTCGAGGGGGTCAAGAAGGTCTTCGTCGCCTCCGGCATCCGCTACGATCTGCTGCTCGCGGATGGGAAGCACGGACGGCGGTATCTGCGGGACGTGGTGGCGCACTACGTGTCGGGCCAGATGAAGGTCGCCCCCGAGCATACAGAGAATCGCGTCCTGCGCCTGATGGGGAAGCCGGGCGTGAAGCCGCTGGTCCGGTTCAAGAACCTGTTCTATCGGCTGAACCGGGCGGCCCGCAAGAAGCAGTTCCTGAGCTATTACCTGATCGCCGCCCACCCCGGATGCACCGAGCGCGACATGCGGCGGTTGAAGCGATTCGCCAGCCGGGAGCTGAAGGTCAGCCCCGAGCAGGTTCAGATCTTCACCCCCACGCCCTCCACCTATTCTAGCCTGATGTACTACACCGAGATGGATCCCTGGACCGGCGAGGGGATCTTCGTCGAAAAAGACCTGTCTGGGAAAGAGAGACAGAAGAACATCGTGGTGGGGAGAAGGAGAAGCCGTTGAGCGACGTGAATCTTCTGGAATGTCCCAACTGTGGCGGCACCGACTTCGCCGAGATCGCGCCGAACAAGCACCGGTGTGCGTATTGCGGGACTGTCCTGACGACGCCGGAGCGGGCGTCCGACCTGGTACCGTGCCCACATTGTGGGTTCGAAAACGAGCGCGGCGACCGCTACTGCAACCGGTGCGGCATAGCGCTGGCTGGCCAGGCGCCGATCAGGGGCCTGAAGTCCGATCCGGCCTACGTCAGCATCCTCGTCACGGCCGTGGGCACGTTCATCGTGCCGCTGCTGGGCGGCGTCGTGGGCCTGATCCTGGGGTACAAGGCACTCCGGGATGCCCGCGCCAGCGACGGCAAGAGCGGCAGCGAGAAGTTGGCCAGGACCGCCGTCGTGGTCGGCTGGACTGGCGTCTTGCTCGGCGTGTTGCCGCTGTGCCTGGTCCTGTCGGCGTCCAGCGCGCAGGTGGGGGTTTCAGCCTGCAGAGGTCTGTTCGACGCGGTGTTAGACATGCTGCCCGCGGGCCTGGGGGGATGAGCGGGGTGACGCGAAGACCTGATATCTGTATCTTCTCAATGAATCGGGGTAGGGGCAGGTCTTGTACCTGCCCAAGAAGTCGACCACGAGGGTTCGCCCCTACTTATTGAGACGATACTGAACCGGCTGGCGGCTCGGCCAAGAGGAGACGCGCAAAATAGGGAGGAGGAGAATGCTGAGAGTTCGAGATTTTGTGGAAGCGATGAAAAATATTCTGGTCGAACGCGGCATCCAGCCCCGTCTTGGCTCTGGAACCATAGAGGAGGCTGAGGAAGAAGTCAAAGAATTGCGCCATTACTTCGAAGGGCAACCATGAACGTCATCACCAACACGACGGTGCTATCGAACTTTGCCGCAGTCATTCTCGCATTACGCCGTTTCACGCAACACGCAACACTTTTCACGTCCACTCCCCCAGCTTCCTCGCCGGCGCCATCAGCTCGCGCCGGATGCGCTCCCCTCCTCTTCGCCCGGCCGACCACCTCACCAGCGCGATCTCCCCGTGCTGAATCTCGACCCCGGTGATGTAGCCCGGGTACAGGCAACTGCCCGTGTTGAAGTAGGGCGGCCCCCCGTGCCTGGCGAACGTCGGGCGGTGCGTGTGACCGCAGACGACGGTCAGACGGTTGGCCTGCGACCACTCGACGATCCGCTCGCGGATGCCTAACCGGTTACGGCTGTCGTGTGGCTGGCTCGGCGGGCTGCCCACGGCAAAGACCTGCAGCCGCCTCCAGACGTGTCGCGCCAACGGCCGGCCGATGAAGTACAGCCGGTCGCTCTTGAAGTCGGCTTGGTGCCCGTGGACGACGAAGATCCGCTGCCCGGTCCGGGCGTGGCGCAGCACCAGCCCCTCGTGGGCCACCATTCCCTCTTTCTCCACCCGGTCGCGTCGGCTGCCCTGGATGTCGTGGTTGCCCACGATCAGGTGCAGCCGGCTGCGCCGGTCGAACTCGTGGAGCAGGTCGAAGACGCGCCCGTGGGCCCGCCGCACGGCGCTGAACCGCCGGTTCTTCCACAGCTCGTCCCCGTCCCCGACCTCGATGTAGATGAACCGCTGGCGATAGTAGTGGGTTAATGCGTGCAGGAACAGCTCCTCGTTCCGGGCGAACCCATCTGCCCGGCCGTTGTCCCCCCGGTGGCAATCGCTGAAGAAGACGATGCGGGAGGAGTTGTCAAACGGGACGCACCTGGCCAGCTCGAAGACCTCGGTCAGTCGCCGGTGAGCCAGCGTGCGCCGGATGTTGTGCAGGGTCTCGCGATACTGCCGCAGCAACGTCCCTGAATGCTGCGGCCACGTCCCGGCAGTGGTTTGTATCACGACCATAGTAGAGTTCGAAAGACTTCGGCACTCCTGGGACGCCAAACCCCCCGTCGTCGATAGACGGGGGGCTTGGGTTTAGCCAGGCTGATCGATTGAAATCAAGCGCACGTTCCAGGTGCACATCCGCCGCCGCACGTGGCGCAGTTGGGTGCCAGTTCTTCCTCCGTCGCCGCTCGCAGATCGGCGACCTTCGCGCGGAAGTACAGCGTCTCGCCCGCCAGCGGATGGTTAAAGTTGAGCAACACGCCCTCGGAGCGAACCTCGTCTACGTACGCAATGATAGCTCGCCCGGCGGGGTCTCGCATGCGCAGCCCCAGCCCGGGCTCGAGTTCGAGGTCGGGGGGAAAGACGTCGTGCGGGAGCACCTGCGAAGCGTCGGGATCACGCACCCCGTAGCCATCGGCGGGTTCTACCACCACATCCTTCTCCTCACCGACGGCCATGCCGTACAGTGCCTGTTCCAGCCCGGGGATGATCTGCCCCCGACCTTGCAGGAATTGCAGGGGGCCGCGGCTATCCGAGGAGTCGATGATCTCTCCATCGTCGAGACGAAGCGTGTAATCGAGACTGACGACTATGTCGTCTGCCACGGTGAGTTTTTCCTCTGTCATTGGACCACCATCCTTATGTTATGTGCCCGTCGGCGGCGGTTGGCTGCCTGGGATCTTTTTGTCCGCTAGCGCCAACGCGGTCACGTACTGAAGTACACGTTTCCCGTGACTGGCAAAAAGATAACCACCCAGACGTTGTAAGTCCGGGCGGTTGTTTGCCACGTCATCCGAAACGGCACTTACGTTATCTACCAGTGGATAGTATACCTGAAATCCGGGAACTGTCAACGTGACGTTGCGGCCATCGAAGGGGCGCCGGGAGTTCAGAAGTGGCGCGCTATTGCACGATGCAATCTGCACGGTGCTCTTTGTGTGTTGGCACCGAATGATGATTGTATTCGATGGGTGTGTGATAGACGCTTGCCTTTTTCATCAATGTGTACTATACTGTAACGTGAGGGTGACCGCCTGGATCTTGCGAAGATGAAGACGACGAGTTCGGCTGTGGTCAAGCGTCGCGATCTCTCCGGCGAGCGAGCCGGGGGGAGCGCGTGGCGCTGCCATCAGAACCGCTTCGACCAGCAGGAGGTCTCCCACCGCGTCGCTCTCAAGCGCCGTCGCCGGCCCGATTCCCCCGACGGCTACGCGCGCCCGAACTCTGCCTTCACCCATTCCTATATCCTCGCCGCCGGTCAAGAGCGGCTGGCGTTCCAGCGCACCAGACTGGAGGCTGACAGGAGGCACCGCCCATGCGCTTCATGCACGTAGCCGACGTTCACCTGGGCTACCAACAATACGGCTCCAAAGAGCGCTTCAACGACTTTAGCAAGGCCTTTCTCCACGTCGTCGACCAGGCCGTCGAACGACAGGTAGACTTCGTCCTGCTGGCGGGCGACCTCTTCGAGAAGCGCACCGTCGACCCGTTGGCCATGCGCGTCGCCATCGAGGGGCTGCGGCGGCTGCGCGACGCCGGCGTCCCCGTCGTCGCGGTCGAGGGCAACCACGAAAGGGCCTACTACCGCGACCGGTATTCGTGGGTCGACTTTCTGGACGGGCTGGGCTACCTGCACCTGCTCAACCCGCGCTTCGAGGACGGGCGCGCGGTCCTGGAGCCGTACGGCGACGCCGGCGGGGCCTACGTCGATCTGTCCCCCGCCGCGACTTCCGACCAGGGGGCCCGCGTCCGTGTCTACGGCATCAAGTACTACGGCGCTTCCACGGGCGAGGTCTTCGGTCTCTTCGCTGACGCCGTGGCCAAAATGGACCACGCCCGGGTGGATGTTTGCATCTTGCTCTCCCACGCCGGCCTGGAGGGGCAGTTGCCCCACTATTCGGGCACGCTTGCGCACAACGACCTGGCCCCCCTGCGGGAGCACGTCGATTACCTGGCCCTGGGGCACATCCACAAGCCCTGCGCCGTGGATGGGTGGATCTACAACCCGGGTTCGCCGGAGACCTGCAGCATGCAGGAGGTGGCATGGCCGGAGCGGGGCTACTACCTGGTCGAGATCCAGCCCGGCGGCGACCCGACCCACCGGGCCGAGCTGGTCGTCACGCCGCGCCGCCCTTTCCGCCGCCTGCGCCTGGAGGTGGATGCCCTGACCGAGCCCAACGCCGTCTACGACGCGGTGCGCCGGCTGATCCGGCGGGAGGACGGGAACGTGCCCCGCGATCCCGCCCCGGTCGTCGAGCTCACACTGGGCGGCGTGCTGCCCTTCAACCGGTTCGAGCTCGACCTGGACTACGTCAAGCGCCTGCTGGAAGACGCCTGGGCGCCGCTGGTGACCCGGGTGCGCAACTCAACCACCCCGGCGGCGTTCGAGGTGGCGGTGGACGTCGAGGCCAGCCGGCCGCAGTTGGAACGCAGCATCGTCCGCGAGCTCCTGCAGCGGGACGCCCGCTTCCAGCCGGCGGCGGAGGAATGGACGCGGGTCGCTCTCGACGTGAAGCGGTTGGTCCTGGATGGCAGCCCGCCGGAGGCGGTGATCGACGTCCTGCGCCGCGCGCGGGCCGAGCTGATGGCAGAGCAGACCTTGTAGGTCTAGTATTCTGTCAATCAGTGTTGATGGGTTCGTAGTAACGACTTCAGTCGTTTCTGTCGCTCAGCGAGCGACTGAAGCACGCCCTGAGCGGCTCAACGCAGTTGAGCTTGCCGAAGGGTCGCCACTGCGCCCCGTCAATTTATCATTGGCAAAGCACTAGGCACCGTGGCTGCCAATGCTCCGGTGTATCGGCTGGATGATTGTATAGGCTCGGGGAGCGCCCATGGGGACCTCCGAGGTCTTGAGGGAGACATTGGAATGCAAATCACCCAGGTCGACCTGGAGAACGTCAAGAGCTACCGCCACGCCAGCGTGGCCTTCACCGCGGGCACCAACGCCATCTGCGGGCCGAACGGCGCCGGCAAGAGCACGCTGCTGGAGGCCATTGGATTTGCGCTGTTCGACTTCCTGCCCACCACGCAGGGCCAGTTCGTCCGCGAGGGGGAAAAGACCGCCGCCGTCACCGTCCACCTGGCCGACGACGACGGGAGAACCTACCAGGTGGTGCGCAAGTGCGGCAGCAGCGGCCAATACTACGTCTACGATCCCGAGATCGGCCAGAAGCTCACCGACGGCAAGAGCGACACGGTGGCCTGGCTGTACGAGTTCCTCGGGGTGGACGATACGGCCGATCTATCGGCCCTCTTCCAGGACGCCGTCGGCGTGCCCCAGGGGTTGCTGACCGCCGCGTTCCTGGAGACGCCGAGCAAGCGCAAGGACACCTTCAACCCGCTGCTGCGGGTGGACGAGTACGAGCGGGTCTGGGGCGCCCTACGCGAGCCGCGCCGCCGGCTGGAGGGGGCGATCAACGCGCAGGAGAAGCGCATCGCCGGCTTCGAGGCCCAGGTCGAGGCGCTGCCCGGCTGGCAGGAGAAAGCGACCGATCTGCAGGCCGGGATCGAGACCGACGAACGGGACAAGGCCGCCGCCAGGGCGAAGCTGGATCAAGTGACCCGGCGCAAGGAGCGCCTGGAGGTGGTCAAGGAGCGGTTGGGCGCCCTGGAGCGGTCGGTCACCCAGGCCCAGGCGGAGGTCAAGACGCTGGAGGTACAACTCGACGATGCCCGGG
>Ga0180433_10005719_pt1 | contig 16634 bp, 17 predicted proteins | sample SS_ome_8_FD_132980 | JGI IMG/M metagenome (GOLD analysis project Ga0180433, IMG submission 132980) | Hypersaline lake sediment archaeal communities from the Salton Sea, California, USA - SS_1_D_1 metaG | ecosystem: Environmental > Aquatic > Non-marine Saline and Alkaline > Hypersaline >... | reverse complement strand
GTCCAGAAGCTATGTCTATTGCCAAAGAATAGATGAAGCGACCACTAATGCGGTCGTCCTTGTTTAACGCTTTTAATTGGTTGCGTACATCCGAAATAAAATCTCCTACAGTTTGTGCCATTTTACAAATATACTATTTTTTGAGGTTGAATGCAAATTTATTTCATTTGTTGAAACAAAAAAAAGAGGGCGGTGAAAACCGCCCTCCAAGAAAACCACAGGTGAAACCAACAAACCTTGTGGTTAAATCAAGAATATGGAATTACTATGTTTATGTATGTTGAATATATTGCATCTGTGTCTGTTCCAAGATTTCCAGAAGGTATGTCTAATGATACTGTCGCAAGTGTTGAACTTTTCGTAATGTAACCAGAAACTATATCCTCTGGACCATTATCTGGAATATACTTGAAATTTAGCGGATATTCCCAAGAAAGTCCGAGTGCCGGAGTATTTCCTGTTGTAAATGAAAATATTGAAACACTTAATGAACCAGTCACAGAAGTTTCATCCACAGAGTTAACCTCGACTACACCAGCTACTTCCACTGTATTACTTAACGGGTCGAGCTTGTAATACAATGTGGAGTTAGTTGTTCCTTCTGCTTGTGCGGAATTGATAACATTCGGTGAGTCATCGCCATTCATCATTGTTTCTGTTGTAGTTGGCATTGGTTTCCACCCATCTCCGCTTAGCATTGTAAGAGGTATTGAACCGTCTTCGTCTAAGTCTGCATGAAAATCAACCTCCCACGCACCAGATACATACATTGCTGTGATAGTGTGTGTTTTATCGGCAAGTGTTTCAGGCAACTGTTTACCAAAAATTGTTATCGTGTTTCCGTCTAAATCAATGTCTGCTTGATATTTAAAGTGGTATAGTGTTCCATCTGAAGGTGTACCATTCGGTTGTATTGTCCAGTTTGACGTGAGCGTTACAGAGCCACTACTTGTGATGTTATACAAAGTAAAAGGGTCTGTTACATCCAAGTTTTCAGCACCCCCTCCTGCTGTTAAATTGATGTAATATGTATTATTGGAAATCGGCATGTCTTGATTTTTTATTTTGAATAGCTTTTTAAAAGCGCAACAATTTTTTTAAAAAAGATTTCATTATTTTATTCGTCTTGTCACACTTGGATATATAATAAATGTGTTTGGTGTACGTTGTGGTAGTGCTCCCGTAACTGGTGTTACCCCGTATATTTCTATAGTAAAAGCATCCGAAAAGTCCAACGTTGTGTCTACTTTTTGGGAAACAAATGTCGACTCAGGTGTCATATAGGCTTGTCTGTACTGCCTAACCGCCATTTGTTGGCAGAACAAGTTGGCAGATTGGGTTCTTGTCAATCTTAATTTGTGGTAAATGGTGTGGTCAAGTGCGTCGGGTTGTATCAAATACGGAGCAAGGTCCATACTTCCTCCATTATTGTCTTTTACCTTAATATAATATCGTGGAGCATTTAGGTTTAATCCGGGAGAAAATTGAATTCCGGTGTCATCACCATCAAAACCAATGTTCAATTCAACTTCCACAACTTCTCCCACATCAAACGGTCTAAGCAAATCAATTTCTCTAATTAATTCTCCGTTTGGTCCGTCGGCAGCCGTTGGGGCGTATGTGTCAGAACCACTCGTAAACACTTCAACATATGACCCAAGGTTGTGCTTGACCCAACCACCATCATACACATACATGTCGTTTCTGTATGAATCAAATACGTGGGTTCCATCACATTGAGGTATAGCATCACCATAATGGTCGTTTCCAGTTGGTGGCACTGTATCGGTGCTTGAATCTACGTACCACAACTTTCCTTTGGGGATATTAATTGTTGTGCCCTCGTGGTCTGTTATTTCATAATCACACGAGTTGGTGGTTACAATAACATTGTCTATTTCTGTTTGAAGTGTGGAAATATCTGAAGCATTGCCTGAAATATCAGAGGTGTTTGTTGCAATGTCTGCTGTATTTGTTGCAATATCAGCAGTGTTTGTTGCAATATCGGCTTCGTTTGTTGCGATGTCTGATTCGTTTTGACAAACTTGTGTTTCCATGTTTGCCAAGTACTGTTCTATTGAACCACCTGTTCCAATACAAGATGTTCCAAGACCAGATAAATCTATTACGGAAGAGTTTTCTTGAATGTAATCAATTAACTCATCTATTACTGTATCGTATGTTGTTCCCGCCGAAAGACCAAGTTCAGATACAGCGTTGGTTAGCTTAATGCATTCATCGTTTAAAAACGAAGTGCAGCCAACAACTGTTTGATTGCAGTCGTTGCAAGGATTTTGTTCTTCGCATGGATTACAAGGATTTGCCATAATTAATTATTGATGAAATAACTCGCTCCTGTCATATAAACAGTAATTGTTCCGTATGGGGAAGACCCGCTAATAAAATCGTAATCCAACACTACAGCTCCAACAGAGCTTATTCTAAGTAGCCCTACTCCAAAATGTGTTCCCCCTGTATCTCCATTAATATAGGAAAGTGTGACGGGAATTTTAACTTGTGCGTCTGGTGTTGGTAAAGTGAGTAATGATGTAATAACACTACCAGAAGGGAATGGGTCGCCAGATGTATCTTCAACAGTAAACTGTCCATTTAACAACACTTCATCTTGGCAATTTGTGTAATACTGTAGTGTGTCATTGTCTGTTTGTGCAATGGCATCTGTCCAAGTTATTTCTTCGCACTCTGAATCAAGGTTGCACAAATATTCATCAATTGCAAGAAGTACATCTGAAAGCTTTGACCCATCTGCTGCATCTAAACACTCCAACGCTGGTGTTGAAACACAACGAGAAGGTAGTATAATATCACAAAGTGTAGAGTCACACTTTTCAATTGTTACTTGTGTACATGTTTTACATACTGCCATTATTCGCACGTTTTATCAATGAGTACTTGGATTAAGTCTTTTACGCTATTTATTGTAATGACTTCTCCACAAGGGTCTGTTCCAAGAAGACAGTCGTAATCAAAATCTTCCAACTTTAGGCACTCACACGCTTCTAAAACAGTTACTCTATCGTCAATAGAGCATACTTCATCGTTTATCGCTTGTGCCCAATCTGTTGCTGTTGGATTTGAGGGGAGTGTAATACAATCCAAAGTCAGGTCTTCTACTCTGATTCCTTGTGCCGCAATTTCATCATAGATGTCTGATACAACATCATCCAGACCAGTACATGTCTCATCAGCTAAACCTGACCACGCTGGAAAATCGTATTCAACCTCAACACAAGGAGCTTGAACAATCTCGCCACACATGGTACTTAAAATATTATTACACTTTGCCACTATGATTTACTTTTTGTTTATAATCTAACACTGCTTCAACTAAACTCTCTGCCAATCCAGAAACACCAACTTTCTCAAATGCTTCTACATCTTCTTTTTCATCGCCAAAAAACGGCTCGATAAGAGCAGCGGGGGCTTTTCCATAATGTAAGCTTTTTCCTCCGCGATGTCGTTTTGTAACAACTTTTACGCCTCTATCTTTAAGTTTCAACACATCAATCATGCTGTTTTGCAAACATTCTGCTAATATTAGGCTTTTTACACTACCGCTTGACAACGTTTCTGTGCCATGACCAATTCGATTTGACTTCGAATCAAATGCGTTGAAATGAAGTTCTATGCTCAAATCTGCACCCCAGTCATCTACTCTATTATACACCTCTTTTATTTCTTTTGGGTAGGTAGATGATGGTTTTCTATAAAATATCTTAAAATCAATGAGGGGGTGGTACATTTCTTCTGCCACCTCAGTCATTAATTCATATTCTGTTTTGCCAAGAATTGTTGAAAAATATCCTTGGTTTTCTTCATTGTGGCCGACTACAACAGCCACTTTTAATTTTGGTTTTTTTGTTGCTATTTCCATAGCGGTCGATTTTGCTAAATCTTTTATTTTTTCTATTGCCTCCACTCTAATATTCAGATGAAAGTATTGATTTTATTTTGTCATATCCTGCTTTGTGAATACCTCTTTCTATTTCAGTGAATGGTTCTGGATAAGTAGTTGCTATGCTTGAATATATGACTATATCGTTGTCTTTGTTAATTGGTCTTCTGCGCATGATTATTTCGCTTCGCCTTCGCGGGTCACCTCGTCAATCTTCCGCTCCCATGTTTTGAGCTGGAAGGTCAGTAGTTTTCGAATCGGGCGCACCACGTACACCGATGCCATACTATCGACCCCGAGGGCCACCTCGAGGTTCTCAAGTATAGACACCAGCTCGACGTAGCACAGCGCGATGATGACCACGTCCATCACATAGGGCAGAATGCCCGACACCATTCCACTACCGGTCGCGGCCTGCGCGATGATGACCACGGCGAACGCCGCAGCAATCGCCGCACAGTACAGCCCCAGCTCGATGAGCTTCGTCTTGAGCCGTGCGCTGACCACCTCGACGCCCATTCGCTGCGCCTTCGCGACCCCGGTGACCCAGTCAGCGAGGGCCAGCACGAAAAGCATCAGAATGAGCGCCGCCAGCGGGTTCTCCTGCGACCACAAAAGCACCGCACCGGTCACAGCCGTGCCGATGCCCGTGCCTTTCAATATGGTGGCCGTGTCTGTCATCCAATCGGAATGTAGGTATACCATTTCTTGACATGCAGCACTCCCATCAGTTCCGCTTTTGGTAGATTGCGCCCGTAGAGTCTCTGTAGAGGCGATAGATAGGCAGACCAACCGTGTCGATGGGCAGGTTCATGAAAAATAAAGAGTCCGACGATACAATACGCACGTCCGGCGCCTGCACAGCCGCGATGCTGTCGGATCGCAATATTGCCTGCTTGAAGGCCAGCAGGTAGTAGGTGCCGTAGAAATTCGGCCCTTTCTGCACGACGCTTGCAGCTCTCGCCAACGCGGTGTTGTAGTATCCATAGGCGATATTTCCGCCTGCCAGACGCGCGCGCAAACCCACAAAGCCGCAGCACGCCGTGTCAGTGTGGAAGTCAATTGAATCGTCGACGATGGTGACCTTGCTGTCAATTTTAAGGGAATCTCCGCTGAAGTTTACAACATTGTTGAAATTTGCAGTACTGTCCACAACCAAAACATTAAGGTTAGTAGTATCAAGTACTTCTAAAGACTTTTCAACGTTTAGGTTTCCGTTGACTGGACTTCCTTTTCTTTGGAAAGTTGTTTGCGCACTTCCAACAACTACTGCCGCAAAAAGTGTTAGTGTTAAAATTAGCTTTTTCATCCTATTACGATTTTTCCAGTAAATGATGAGCCAAAAGTCACTGTGATTTCGGTTGGGTTTGTGATGCTATCAAGTTCAATTGTGTTTGGTGTGACTTGTTGCAAGGTAGATGTTTCCCACACCTGAACAGTTGGGATTAATCCGTACAACTTCTTTTCTGAATCACTCCATTCGATTGTTACCGAAGTAACATCTTCAACACTTACCACTTTTTTAGGCGGCAAAATGTCGTTTAAAATACATGATAGCTTTACACTACCCGGAGATTTTTGTCTGTTTGGATTCAAAACCCACTCCTGAGGGATTTGAACATCGCATGTTTTTCCGTTACGTGTCATATTAGTAAGTTTACTCGTTCTAAAATTGATTCTGTTATTTCAAAGTCACATTCCAAATTTCTTCTCAGCATTCTCTCGTGTGCTTTGATGACTTTGTATTTGCTCAAATTATCTTTGATGCAGATATCAAAGCGCAAGTTTTTTAATTGTTCCACCCCCTCCTTCATATACCAAGCGTCAATGTCACAAAGAACAGATTCAAGTGTGTGTCTATGTAGGTTGGTGGAATCCATCATTTACATTTGTCTACGCAATCTTCTAACTCTTCAATCATCTCTATTGCTTGGTTATACAACTGCATTGCTCTATCGACATTTCCATATCTTGTGTGAGCATGGGCTGTATCCAGTAAAAGATTTGCTTTGTCATACATCTCTAACTTTTCAGTATCAAGACTGCATGGTGAAGTGTCGAGTCCAATTAGAATTTTGTCTAATCGAAGTGCTGCTTTTACTGTGCGCAAATAATACTTTTGCTTCGAAAACTTGTCTCCTTCACAAACATATACTGTAATGCAGTACATTCCGTCTGGTAAGGCAGCCAACTTATCTTTGCAGTCAGTACACGTTATATCCAGATTGTTGGAGTTGAGTATGTTGACCTTTCCTTTTTGGAAATGGTTTGTAACTGCTCTTTGTCTCCCCGGAATTATAACGTCAATGTATGATGGCTCTACATCCAAGTGTTCCCATCTTGAAACATCCACAACACCCATAATGCGAACATCGTAGGTTGGTTGCACATAAAAATCAATAGATGGTAGTAAACTGTCTACAGTAGCCACTCTTTTGTTTGTTTTATAGTTAAAAGGGGGCTTTTTACACCCCCTTTCTACTCAATTTATCTTGCCTTAAACTTGTGGGGCTGAAAGGTTGCCTCCTGCAAGTTCGTTGAAGAAGTCTTGGAACAAGTCATCAGATGCTTGTGGGACAACGAACTGATATCTCAGTGTCTTGTTTCCTCTTGCGCCATTGCCTCCCTCATAACGGTCAGTCTTGATAGATACCGTGTAGACATCGTACTGTCCACATGGCTCAAGCAAGCTCTCTGTTCCGAAAAGGATTCTTTCAGAGTAGTCGTGAGGTGAGCTTACTCCAAGCTGATAGTCAAAGGTCATCTTCTCGCGCTCCCAGAAGTTGATACCCCAGTTGTCACCGCCAAAGTGACGACCGTGACCAGTTCTGGTTACATCGAACGGACGAGTGACGTACTTGTATCCAACTCTCAAGTTAGATGGTGCTTCACCACCAGAGATTTGAATCTTAACATGTCCAGCCGGAATGTTTGCAATTCTATCACTCATTTCCTTTGACGTGCAGAGGGCTTGCGGTTTGGCAACCAACTTGATTCCACACTTACAGTCGGTTGGGTATTCGCCGCCAACTGCTGTAATTGTCAGGGTGATATCTGAAGCATTGACCTCATCATCAGCAACGATGTTTTCGTTTGCAATCGTGATGGTATCACCAACTGCGTAACCGCTTCCTGCGTTTGTGATAGTGATGCTTGCAATTGCTCCACCAGTGGTTCTGGTTACATCGAACGTTGCACCAGTTCCAGAACCAGATGTGGTAGAAGCTACGCCCGTGTAGGTTTCAGCAGAAGTTTGAGTTGCTACCGTAATTGTGATATCTGCTCCTGCGCTTCCGATATCAGCATCAGCAATCGTGATGGTGTCGCCATCTGCGTATCCTGTTCCCGGCTCAACAACGACAACCGTATCAACTGCACCGGCAGCGTCACGAGTGACTGTAAACGTTGCGCCAGTTCCAGAACCAGAAGATGTAGATGCTACGCCTGTGTAGGTGTTGTTTGCTTCGCCGATATCGGTTGCACCGCCTGTGAATGTGAAGGAAAGAGTTGTTCCACCGCCCGTTGAAGTGAATGCTGTCAGAGCACCTTCAGCGGTGTATTCTTGCCACTCAACAAATTCAAAGTCTTCAGGAGCTTCAAACTCGTGCTCAGGCTTAGAGCAACCGTCACATACTGGCTCAACCGATTCAACAACAGCCAAGTAGCGTCTGCGGCAGTTTGCTGGGGCAGGGTCGCTTGCTTCGGTAATTGTCAGGTCTGGGTAAGCTTCTTGAACTTCTGTTAAGCGAGAATCACCACACTCAGTGTCAGAAAGGTCCAAGTAGTAGGTCTTCTCAGCAACATCGCAAGTCTCACCAGCCGTCCAAGCAACCGTAGAAGGTTGAGAATCTGGAACACAAACTGAATCGCGCTGACCTTCGTACTCATACTGGAAGGCATCGTATGCACTTTCCATACCTGAAATGTCCGTTGCAGACAATTCATTTGAAGCAAGGACAACAAGGTATTTCCCTTCGTCTCCTTGGCGACCAAGGAATGTTACATCAGCCGTAGAGTTGAGTGCTGAATCAATTCCAGAAGAAATATCAGAGCCAGCGTCATTTACGTTGAAGATGTAAACATATCCACCACCAGTTTCAGTGTAGCCAGTCGGGCAGTCGCAATCAAACAGGTAATCAGAAGAAGTACGTGGTTGGTATGCAGCTGGAGATGAAGCAGCGCGTAGTTGGTAAGTAGAGGTAGAGCCTCTTCTTTCGATACGAGCTACATCATTTGCTGGATACTGTGCTTGGACAAGGGCAAGTGCTTGAGCATCACCGAGGTCACACAGTTCAAGAGTGTAGTACGTTTGAGTAGAAGAAGGGGTAACTTCCGAAGTACAGTCGAAAATAGTGTGTACTTCAACGATTTCACCCAGCTTCTTTCCAACGCGAACTTGAGTGTTGCGAATTTCTTCAGCAAGCTCTGAAATTACAGTCTTGCATGATGTGGGTGTGCAAGGTGTTGGGCAATCTTCGCACTCGTCAGGGTGTTCACCGTAAAGAGCGTACTGGAATGTGTGAGAACCATCGTGGTAGCCAAGGTAGGCCATAACTTCTCCTTCCAGAGTGATTGCAACAGTTGTTGCTTCACCTTGCTTGAGACCAATGGTTTTGTTTGAGTCGAAACCATCGTATCCTAAAATAACTTCGTCATACTTTGGCTCTTTGGCTCGGTCAAAGGTAACGTCTAAAACGTCTTCTTTTCCGAAAACAACAGAAGACATTGGTTTTGAAGTCAAGTTTCCGTCATTTCCTTTGATTCCGCTACCAACTTTGAGAAGGAATTTTCTACGGTTGGTTGCAGACCCGTAACCATTAACAGCAGAAGCACCGTTTTGGGTGCGCTGAGTCTGGTCGAAAAGTCCAATTTGGCCTTTGGCCAATTGCAGTGACCCTCCGCTTGTCATCGGAGCAATCTCGTTCAGCACAAAAAGCTGACTAATGGGCATTTGATTCGTGTTCATAACTTATGTTTTTGTGAAATTAATGGTCGTTTAAGATTCTGTCTTTGTTTATTTGTACTTGGTTTGGGTCTCCATACTGCCTGAAATAACTTTCAGCGCACATGGAAATCACTTTATCTATAAATTCGTTGTCTAATTCGGGGTCAACATTGGTTGATGTCGTTGAGCCGTCTATTTTGATGTATCCTTCGATATCTATGTCTTTTGGATATCGGTAGTAGGTCAAGTAAACTTTATCCACAGAAAAACCTTCGTCAAAAACTTGTATTTTTCCGCCGGATATTGTCATCGGAGCTTCGCGAAATTCTAAAGAAGATGTCGCATTTTTGTCTCCAATAACCTCTGAGTAGTTGAAATCTTTAAACTCCCAAAGGTTTACTTTTATGTCTTTGCACTTCTTGGTACTCACTTTGGCATAAGCACTTGAGTATTCCATGAAGTCTTCGGGCAAATCGAATTCGTATCTATCTCCTTTCTTTGTCCCTGTTCCTAAATCTGCTTGAGAAACAATGAGTTCTTGGATTTCTCGTATGTCATCATCATTCTTATTATCTAAAATGAAGTTGACTCGTCTTACTTGTTCCTCGTTGTAGATTTGGACAAATCTCGGCTTATCTGCGGTTACATTGTTTGACTTAAAGTTACGATTGGTCTTTAACAAAAACCTCGTATATGCCGTTAATATGTCCATCTATGGATTTTTATTCGCTGTCTTCAAGCAGCGCACTATAAATGGCTTCTGCCTTTTTAGTTTGTTTGTTTAAGAAATACTCGACAATTTCTTTTCGGTTTCTGCCCAATTTGGCATCTTCAAAGTAGTAGTAACCGTCTTTCTTTCTGTTTAACCGAATACCCATGTTCTCTAACACAATTCGATTAATTTCAATTTCTCTGTCCGAAGCCTTTTCAAAAGAATAGATTGCTTTTTCTAAGTTTTCGGGCTTTTGGATAAAATTGTGGAACGCTGAAGCAAATACATTTTCGTCTTTGAATTTGCTTGTCTTTAATCCTCTATTCATGTGGATGTAGTATGCCACAGCTAAGTTGAAGTCTTGTTTGATTTTATCCATCATTGTTTGGATAACCTTCATTTGCTTAGCAGCATTATCCATTTTCTTTTCTTCAGCATCCTTAATGTTGATAAGGTAGTACTGAGTGTTTGGATATTTTGCTTTGTCCTTCATTTCGCATTCAGGAGCAAGCTTGTTTCCACGGAGTGCAAAATACAGACGAAGTCGAGTGTCAATATCGTCAGTGTTTACAATATATCCATGATAAAGAGGCAGGTCGTATTGAGCCAAAAACTCATACTCGCTCATACCACTTCTTTCAAGGAGTCTTGTGTAATATGTTTTGAGGTCTTTTCTTGAGTCAAGAATTTTCTTAACCTGACTGTCGCTCATTCCAATAAACTCCTTTGATGTTTTATCAAACCCCGTGTCGTAAGAACGAGTTGCTTCATCATAGTAGCAGTTTGCCATAGAATGTGTTCCAGCTACAAGGTGGTCTCGACCGTTAATTTTGATTTTTTTCAAACCTTGAACCTCTTTTGCTCTACCAACAGCCTTTAATTCTTCAGGTGTGGTGTCGTTTGGAAGTTCTAAGACTTGATAAATGGGCCAAGAACCTGTTTTACCAGTCGAATACTGGAATTCAAAACACTCCGTGTTAATCATAATGTTTGGTTTTAATTTTTTGTATCGGTGCGGACACCGTTTTTTGGTTGGTTAAGTTGGGTGCTTTTACACACCCAACTCTATTTTTATATTCTTAGTGTTGAAACTTACGCCCCAACAGCTTTCTCAATCATAACAGCGCGACCTTTATCTGGCATCCATGCTTCAACGCCACCCCACACAACAAACTCATCTCCGAAGTACGTGTTGGCGTGGGTTGCGCCTTGTCCAACTCCAATTCCCGGACGGGTTGAGAAGTTGACTTCTGGAATACCTTCTGCTTTGACCATGTAAAGGTTCGGGTTAGCAGAAGCGCGTTGGTCGATTGTAACACCTTCTGGAAGAACTTTCTTATCCAGAACGTTTGAGTACATTGAGTCAGTGACATCCCACATGACCAGTGACCAAGAACGGCGGGTTCTACCTGCTTGATATCCTCTTGCAACATAATCGCCAAAGTCATAATCAAGCGTTGGGTCGTGCTCAATCTCTACTTGACCAATTCCGTTCAAGAAAGCAGAGCCAATCGCGTAAGACTCATACTTTAGGTTGTAGCGGTCGGTTCCAGAAAGAACTCGGTGAGGATTCAGAGCCTCTTGGTCAATTGTGACCGGAGTAGTGTTTTTGAACTCAAGGTCAAACATTTCGCGAACCAAGTTGTAGGCATCGAAACCACACTTAAACTTGAGTTGTCTGTGCTCTACAGGAATTGTGGTTCCGTGATAGATTACGTTGGCTGCTGTTTGAATGTATCTGCGAAGTTCCGCTTCGTTTGAGTAGGTGAAGTGGTTGCCTCGTCTGAGTTGGTGATACAGACCCTCGTTGCGAAGTTTCGCAGCACCAGCGCGACCAGTAACAGTCATTCCTTTTGAGAACATCAGTGATGTAGCTGTAATCTTGTAGAATTCAGCCAGTGCAAGTCCTTCCATTAGGTCAATGACTTGAACAGATGATGGGTCGAGCTTCTTTCCTTTCATTTGTCCGAAGAAGAACAAGTCGTTGTCTCCGAAAGCAGAACGCATTGCTTGAAGTTGGTTGGTAAGACCCTGTGATGCTTTCTCACCAACTTTCATTTGTGAAGCCATTGTGCTCCAAGAAACCATTGTAGAGCGAGGGTCGCCCATTGTGTAACGAAGTGTTACTTTGTCGTGGTCGAGAGCATATGGAGAAACACCACCAAACTGAGTATCATACTCACCTGTAATGTTGTCAATCTTGTAAATTTCGGTGCCTTCTTTGAGTTTTGAAGGCGGGAACCAAGCTTCTGGGTCTTGTGCAGAAAGAGTAACTGTGTGGACAAATCCATCACCTTCGTCAATGATTTCATCATCAGTTACAATGACTTGCTCTCCGTCAATTGGGTCGTAAGTCAGAACGTCACCGTGACCATACTTGTGATTCAGTTTGATTTCAAACGGAGTGCCGTCAATGCCTGGATAGTCACCCGGAGTGGCGTGTTCTAAAACACAAGGTGGTTTGACATCCATTGCGAGGTCATACTTGAAAGAACCACCAAAACCGTTTACGTAGATGATGTCTTTGCTTTTGAAAAGGTCTTTTAAGAAAGGAACCTTAACGATTTGGGCATTTTCCCAAAGCTCAATGAGACCAAGTGAACGCTCATCTTCGCCAGCATTAGCTGCGCGAATTTTGCGTGAGTCCATTGCATCAGCACCTCCAAGTTGTTTGAAGATGTCTGCCTTTTTTGTTACTCCAACAACCCGCGAGTCGTTAAAGCCTTGTCCTAAAATACTTCCTTTAAAAGTTGCCATCAGTTATGTTTTTATTATGATTTGAATATGTCTCTAAATCCTACTTTTTGAGTTCTTTCTTTTGTAGAAGCAGAGTCTTTTGTTCTTTTTCCAAGAGTTAGCTTAAACTCTTTTGTTTCTTTGTTAGACCTTTCTTTTTTAGATACCTTCTTTTTGTAATCTTCTGGATTCAGTAAGAAGTTGTAGAGGTCCGCAGCCATTTCTGGGTTTTGTCTAAGTCCCAAAAACAACTTGTCTATTTCTGCCAAACCAGTCTCTTTATCAACGTTAGTGTAAGACTTGGTTATTTGGTTGGCTTGCTTTGTGTCCAATCCAGAATCTTTGAGCGACTTTTTCAAGTCTTTTTCATACTGCTTAATTCTTTCTTGGGCTTCTTTTGCAGCTTGTTTTTGCTGGGCGATTGTTTGTTGGTGTGCTTTTTCAAAGTGTTCTTTTAGTTGCTCACCAGCCTCTTCCGCCTCTTCATCAAAACTCATGTTATCAACAGCCGCTTTGTATAGTCTTTGAATATCTTTGTCTTCCAGACCTTTTGCTTTGTGGTAATAGTAAAATGCTTGCTGCTTACCTTCGTCTGTAGACGTATCAATATTTTGGACTTGTTGTAGAGCTTGTTTACTTTGGTAGTAAGTGTCTAAATCACCACCATTTTTTCTAAACTCCAAGTATTCTTTGTCAGCATCGCCAAATTCAGAAAGGATTGTTTCTCTGACTTGGTTGTCTTTGTGCTCTTTTTGAGCTTTTCTGATTTCATCAAAGTCCTCTTTTGTAAGTTCTTCGATATCGCCAAGCTCTTCGAAATCTTCCCAAATTCCCTCATCAATGAGTTTTTTGGTCAAAGACAAATAGTTGGTATTAGGACCACTCGATGCTTTGTCAATCTTATCTTCTGTTTCTTCTGGTGTGTCGTCCCCGTCAAAGTCCAACTCAATATCGCCGTCTAATACAGCTTCGATTTCATCTTTTTCTTCGGTTTCTACTTCACCAGACTCATCCTCGGTGTCTGTTTCAGCTTCTTCTTTTTCAGAAGTTTTCTTATCTTTGGGTTCTTCTTTTTTTGGTGTGGGGTCGTCTTGAGTTTCCTCATCACCCATGTCCAATTCTATTTCGCCCAATCGTACAGAGCCTCCAATGTCCATATACAGAATTTTGTTGGTTTGTGAAAATTTGGTTTTTCAACCACTTGTGCTGCAAATATACAACCTCAAACAAGCGATGTCAAGTAAATTATTTTATTTGTGCCGCTGTAACTTTTTTTGTTACAATTATTTTTTCATTTCGTGTTTATACTTATTCTCCCTTGCTATCTGTAGCTTTGTTTGAGAATCAAGTTTTTTGGCTTCGATTTCTTGTTTCTTTAAGTTTAGCTCTTGTTGCTTTAATGCGTAGTCTCTTTGTGATTTTAAATCATCACTTTGTTTTTGCATTTGAACTTCCTTTGCTCTTTGTTCTAAGTTGCTTTCTTCCAACATTAGTTTAACAGCTTCTATGACATCGGCAACTTGGTTTTCGTTTCTATCCTTATTTTCGTCAAATCCAAGTGCCAAAATAGCTTGTCTTTGGATATCGAGTTCGCCTTTGAGACGTTCTTGTTCCATCTTGTATTGATGCTCGATAGCAAGTTTTCTTTCTTCAGCGGCTGCTTGCATCTCGATTTGCTTTTGTCGCGCAAGTTCTGCTTGTTGTCTTTGAAGTTCTGCTTCTTTCTTTCTTATTTTAGCAAGTTCTCTGATGGTAGACATTGAATCTGATGAAACAATTGTTGCCATATCCTCCATTGTCTTTTCAATAGTGTTATCTTCCATAAAGACTCTTTTCATCAACTCAAGCTCTGACCTGCGTTTTGAGTTAATATTTGGATAAATTCTAAATCTGCGAAGAGGAAGTTTATCATCTGAAAGAGATAGCATTTGTTTTACGCCATCTGAATCTGTGTAGTTTACTGTAACATCTCTACCAGATTTTTTCATCTGTTGTGCGATATTGATGTGCATCTCGTGTGATGCTATTTCAAATGTCGTAAATTTGTCAAACCACATTTCTGTTTGAGAAAAAGATGCATCTTGAGATACTTCGACACCTGTTGCTGTCTTTTGTTCCACAGGAAGAAGCATTCTTTCTGGTGATAACCCAAGTGCTTGGAATGCTTGGATTTTGTATGCGGTGGCAAGCTGTAGTTTTTGCAACATTGCTTGTGTCATATCCATGTTAACTGCTTGCAGTTGGTTAAATCCAGTACGAGCTTCTTTTGAGTTAACAGGCATCATCCCAAGTCTTTTGGCGACTTCTGTTATTTTTTCCAGTGCTTCTTCGCCGCCGAAATCAACTACTTCTGAAGGAAGGTAGGCCAAATCAAACAAGAAAATCATACCCATTTCCTTTGTCATGTAGTCTTTGGCCGAGTTCATGGTGATGGTGTAGTCAATCTGATATGACTCCACTCTTGAAATAAGTGAGCCTCTTTCAACAATTCCAGTAACAGGCAGATACACATCGTAGTATTCACTTTCGCCTCTTATCTGGTAATCTAAAGGCTTTATATCAACATAGATTGATTCAGGTAAATCTGTGTTTTCATTTCTTATCTTTATCCCCTTCCAAACTTCTGGGATATAGGACCAAACAATTGTGTTTGCTTTTGGTTGTGCCTCGTGTTGGTCAATTGTAACAGTTCTAAGCTGCTTAATTCCTTTTTCGCGGATGTATTCTCTAAGTATTTCATCTGTGACTCTGATTGTCTCTAAGTCCCCTTCTTCGTCTTCTATTGTAAGAAGCCCAATTCTTTTTTGAGATACCCAGTATGCTTCTGTTACTGTAATTAGGTCTTCTCTTACGTAAGAACCATCGTCCAGAGGTATTCCAAGATTTTGATTAAAGTTTGGAAAGTACCCTCTATACCCAAAATCTACTCCTGTTGCTCTTTGTGCTGCTCCAATATTTTCGTATCCAATGTGATGTGGGTGTGGAACACCACGAAGAGTGCCACCACCTTGTCTAACAACGTCTATAATATCGTAACTACGCTCTGTTGCATAGTCTTTCATGTTTCTGTCATCAGACCTTGTTATTTGCCGAATTTGCTTTTCAGTCAAAAGATGACCAAAGTTTCTTATAACATCGTTTGGACTAAAATTGTGGATTCTTCCAACATAGTCTCCTTTGTGTACATGTCTTTCTTGGTCGGTGAGAGAATGGAAAGTGTTTAGTGGAGACCATCTTTCTGGCTCAAAAAAGTCATATCCAACTCGCCAATGTCTAAATGTCTCTCCTGTTACAAAGTAATCTTTTAAGTTATCTCTTGTTATATCTTCAAGATTATAACGAATTTTGTCTTCTTCTAACGTTTTTTCAACCCACTTGATGTAGTTGGGTTTCCAACTTGTTTTCATAAACTGTTCAATATGTGCAGGTGTGTTTTCCTGCTTGAACTGTTCTAATTGTTGGATGTATGCTTGCTTTTCTTCTTCTGACTCAAACTGATTTTTGAACGGGTCAACACCCATTCTTATGAGTTTTGAGTTGAGTTGTAGCTGCAAATCTGCTTGCACAGCTTGCATTAATCTTTCTGTCTTAACTCGTGTGTAGTCATTAAATGAGTAGGGGTCTTCGGCATGAATCATCAACCCGTCCGGCTTTTTCATATACTCTCCAATAAGAGTATTGACAACAGGTTCTAAAAAGCCATAGTGTTCTATTTCAAACTCCGTACCTGCTTGGTTTGCATAATAGTCAGCTTCAGATAAAAACGCCGAAGAGTTTGACACCTCGGCATAAGAATACGTCCCATCAAGAAGCCTATATGCATCTTCATATCGGGCCGCTTTGTAATTTACTTGCTGGATGCCAATAGACTCCATTGCATCCATACACGCTTTCTTCCAATCCTCATTCTTCTTTTTGTCTGGAAGAGCTTGAGGTGGAAGTATGGAGTAACCAAGTGTACTGTATGGAAACTGACTATAATCTGCTATCATATCATGCAAAGATACAAAGTGAATGGGGGTAAATGCAAGTTTCTAATTTTTATTGAAATTTTAGTATCTCTTCTTGAATCTACGCCTTATTTTTTGAGCTTTTGTTTTGGCTTGTCTTTTGTTTGACATGTTCATGGCTTGATATTCTTCGTAAGTGTTTTTTCTTTTTGCGCCAATTTTGTGAATTGTCAATTCTTCATCCCAAATCAAAGCGTGACCAAGTGCTGCCAATCTATCGTAGTTTTTGTAGTTACCGTACTTTATGATTTCTTCCAATAGCATTGGGTCAGGTATTGTCTCTACCCAAAGTGCTGTAATAGGGTCTCCGTTGTT
>Ga0180433_10005718_pt1 | contig 16637 bp, 18 predicted proteins | sample SS_ome_8_FD_132980 | JGI IMG/M metagenome (GOLD analysis project Ga0180433, IMG submission 132980) | Hypersaline lake sediment archaeal communities from the Salton Sea, California, USA - SS_1_D_1 metaG | ecosystem: Environmental > Aquatic > Non-marine Saline and Alkaline > Hypersaline >... | reverse complement strand
TATAATACAGGTATATCAACCAATTTTGGAAATTTCCAATGACGACGGTTTACGACGGTTATTTACGACGGTTACGACGGTTACGACGTCGTAAAACGTCGGATGTCAAAAATGAACTTTTTTTGCATACTGGATATTTCAACTTTTGACCAAACGACGGTCATTTTGCATCCGACGTTTTACGACGTCGCAACCGTCGTAACCGTCGTAACCGTCGTAACCGTCGTAACCGTCGTAAAAAAAATATCGTAAACCGTCGTAAAATTTTTATGCTTATATTATGCTTGGGGTTTTGTTATTTTTGGTCATATATGTTCCAGTAGTAAACCAGACCATAAAAAGTGTATCCGTATTCATTGTTTATAGATGATACGCATCGCGCGGAAGCGGCGAAAACTTGAAGAGGACAGTCCCAAACTCCAAGCCTTGACTTTGGTTCTTCAAGCGGGTTACCTAAACTATAATGACCAGATCCCCATCTTTCTCACCAACTCAGAATGGCACAACCGACGGGAAGATATGTATTACTGGCCCGCAAGTATTGATGTCACCATTGACCGTCCAATCCGCCATTTACCAAGTCTTTTACACCGGCTGGAATGCAGAGTTGCAACAACTGTAGATCATTTTGACTATAGTTGTTTGGATGGCATGAGTATCACTTCATTTTCTGAAATCATAAAAAATCCTTATGATTTTGAAGACACAAAAATTATTCCGCTGATTCCAATGCAATATTATTGTGTGGCTTTTGAATTGGGGCACTTTCATCACCCTTCACTATTGAAGAATTTGGACTTATCATACGGTACAATGTCATTTCCACGTCGTTTGTATGCTTTTCGAAACCTTCGGCATCTGTCCCTTCGATTTTTTAATAGTGGACTTGTGGATTTACGCCCACTAAACAAGCTCAAATTTGCAAATCTTACAACAAATGGCAGAGGCTTATTACTTCCACAAGGCTTGGAGCACCTTACTCTGGATTATGACGAACGATACGATTTTATGGCGCACCCATTACCAACGTCTCTTGAATATCTCACGCTTCTGCGTGATGGTGGAGATGTAAAGTTGAATGGCCTGTTACACTTGCAGAACCTGACATACCTCGATATTGCTGAACAACAGAGCGTTAACCTTGCGGGCATTGAGCACCTGAGGAGTATGAAAACACTGTGTCTAGATGATGTCAAAAATCTAACCTCTGAAAATCTACGTTCAATATCTACATTGCCACACTTGAGGAGGATTCGGATTTATCACACTGGTTTGTCAATGGATCTCGTCGATGAATTTTTGAAGCTTCTGTCGGAGCAACATGGTCACAAATACATTTACGAGGCCGGGGGTGTTATTCGGCGATTGCAAGCCTAAACATTTCCACTTTCCCCAAAAAAAAATGCCATCATGTGATCGAATGCTACGGAACCTTACGCACTATATCCGTGGCGCCAAGAGAGCCGGAGATCAAGAATTAGTGGACAGCCTTATCGTGCAAAGATACAAGTACAGGGAGTATCTTCAGTACATGAAACTGGCACACAACGAACTCTCCACTACCTTCTCCGAGCTGGAAGTTGAACTTATCGTACAATACATGCGCGACCAGCATCCTATTTATGTTACATTAATAAATGTTCAAGTTAGATGTCTTCCCAGCCTTGATAATGCTGATGTATAATGAGCAGATTATCTTTCATCTTGAGCGCCAACCATTTGTTTGGAAGCTTGGAGTTGGCGTCTGGCACTCTGTACACAGTATTGTACCTGTCCTATATCGCATCTCTGCAGAATTACAGACCTTAGAACAATCTCCGATGGAATCTAGATGTCACAAACAAGATTTACACCAAGTGGCACTGGGTTTCAGCTTTATTGAACTATCAGCGATCTTTTCCGAGCTAGAAACAGCCCTCGTGTGGTCATACCTTCAGTAAAAAAAGGTATTAACGCTCTGCATAATCGGCCTCTTTTTTGCTGGTGTAAGACCATACTTTAGCTCCAGGTCCCTTACGAATGATTGATCCCTTGGCTGTTCTACTGTACTTTACATCGCCTCTGTAATTCATAGGTGGTTTAGACCAAATAGTAGTTCCCTTCTTTGGCGTAGGTGACCTAGAACGCCGAGACTTAGCCTTACTCTTAGGACGTGAAGCTTTGGTCTTAGCCTTGCTTTTAGCTTTAGTCTTCGGTTTCGCGGACTTGGGACGGGTTTTTGTCTTTGCTTTTGTCTTAAGGACAGTTACTGGTATCTTTTTGGGCTTGGTTTTCTTAGGGGCCTTAGTTTTTGGCCTTGCTTTTGGGACAGTTACTGGCGCTGCTGCATACGGGGCAAAGCCTGGTGCTGCCTGAATAATAGTAGGAGATATCTTTTTGGGCTTGGTTTTCTTAGGGGCCTTACTTTTTGGCTTTGCTTTAAGGACAGTTACTGGCGCTGCTGCATAAGGGGCAAAGCCTGGTGCAGCCTGAATAATTTTGGGCTTGGTTTTTTTAGAGACCTTGGTTTTCTTCTTGGCTTTGGACTTGGATTTAGTTTTGCGTTTGGCTCTTAACCAATACTTACATTGTAACTCTTTAGGTATTTTGGATTTACCGGTGCGTGGATCCGGAGGCACAGAGGTACGGATAGAAACCCCGGCTGATTTGCTAATTTTCCGCAACAAACCACATGTTAATTGAAGATAATAATCGTCTTCGTCTTGTCCCGGCTGTCTAGGAAAGGGATACTTATTCTTGGGAATCACGTTCTTAACAATATCTACCATAAATTCTTGTCTAGGTAAGAGTTCGGCATCCTTGGCCAGTTGCGACACCTTTTTACCTAGCGTTGTAAAGGTAACCGTTGGGTAAGTGAGAACCGGTATACCTTTCTTTCCTACATCCACTTGCCTTGCCTTAATCCACTCCATTAATCTACGTTGAAGTTCATGTTGTTTGAACACTGAGTCATCGTCAGCATCGTCATCATCTCCCACAAAATCACCACCTAAAACCATACCAGCCTCTTTTATGCCTTCATGTGTATCCTCAACCATATCTTTGAGAAAACCTCGTATATCATGCTGATATTTGCGCTTCAACGTGGGAGATTTGTCAAGAGCTCGCTGGTAGAGTGCTTTTAATTGCTTCGTTGATGGTTTGTACTTAGGGTTGTCTTCTTTGACGTTAATTAAAAAGTCCCGAATAATAATATGTAATCGGTCGTTTTTGTTTTCGTCCTCGATAATTTCATCAATCCAAGCCGGAACTTGAGCTTGAATCTCGGCGTGTGTAGGCATGTTTTTTTTATTTAAGAGTTTTTTTTGGCGAACTTTTATGGAGATTCCATTTGGGGATCCATCACATTTCCAATGGATCCCATAATCATTGAAATATTAAACAAACTAAGTGTCACTAGCGACCTCACACAATACAAGGCTAAGGTTACAACCTCTGGTGGGGGCACTCTCTTCAAGAGTTGTACTCGATAAGAATCGTTTTGGAACATGCCCATAGGTACTATGTTAACATTACCTAAACGCAACCTTAATAGATCTTTACTTAACGTGGTACTCTTACTTAAGTCACTCTTGAGCTTGTGCTGATCTAGCATCCATGTGTTACCTTTCTTGTAGAGTCTGTATGGTTTTTTGCGCCCGCAAAATCGGATGTAAAACTCTGGCTTGCCGGTCTTCAACAATTTAAACCTAGCCTCGGCGATCAATCCTCCAATGCTGCTGTGCCACTTGTAAATAGGATTGCTGTGGTGGTATAGTTGCATGATTAACCCAGGAGCTACACCTATACGGGTTAAGTTTTTACTTTTTCTCTCAAGTCCTTCGTCTACAATCTGTAGTGCAATGGTGTGTAGAATAAGCCGTGATACAAACCTAGCCTTTGTGTACATGGTCCCCAGGACTTTGCCATCATCGTCAAGGACATACATCCTAGAATGAATAGGTGAGAAGGTTTTAGCCTTTAAGGTTACGCGTTGCTTTCCAGCTTTCATGACAGATTTACAATCTGGTAAAGTTCGAACTCCATAGTAAATGTTGGACATGTTTAATTATTGGATCGCATAATCATTAAAATGCTGGGACCTTCACAAAATAAGACTTCCCAAAAAAAAATTTAATAATTAAAAACAACTCTACCATGTCTGAACGTAATCACTACTTGGACTGTAAACACATACACCGTCAATCCGCGTCCTTTGGCTCTCTCGAGGCGGCTTGTGCTCGAGTAAACAATTTACAGGTTTGTAATCAACTTGTTGACTGTGATGGTAACCCCTTGATAGGCCCGACTGATGGTTGCTTTATAGTTGAGGGTGCCGCAACCATCAATGGTCCTCCAGTTTATGGAACGGCTGAAGTGTGTCATGATGAAGTATTGAGGTTTTATTCACAAACCATTGACATCAACGTGACTGATGGATCCGCTTTTGTTGGTCTTGAAGTTCGACCCTCTTGTTTTGATGCTATTGTGAATGGTGTGGATAACGCCAATGCTCGATTATTTCTTACCATTGAAGCTGCTGTTTCTGCAGGTCATCAAAACATTTGTGTTGTGGTGGATACTACTGAAACAGTCCAGATCAATTTGAGCACTGGACCGGTGCGTCTGTTTTATCATCCTGGAGTGGTGACCACCCAGGGGGTTTCCCCTCTCTTTACCTCACCGGGATCTGAGATTCTGGAAATTCAGCACGGGACTTTTGTGATGAACAATGCTGGGAGTTTTGGGAACACACCGGTTCAACCTGATGTGTTATTCGGTCAAGTGCGTGCCAAGTTGTACAATTGTCACCTTCGTGGTAACAGCGCTGGAAGATTTGATATTAATACTTTGGGTTACCCTGTGCTGTTGAATGCTTGTGTTTTTGATTCACCTCAAAAGCCCGACATGACAGTGTGGGGGAACATTCGACCTGATGCTAACTTAGTGTCTTCGGTCTTGAATTGTGAATTTTATGCTCCATCGAACCGTTTGGTAATGTTGGGATCCAATATTCATGTCGACAACTGTCACTTTGATCAAGCAGAGATCTTTGGTGGTTATGCAGAGACTGGTTTTCCAAACGAAGGAGCCGAAGATGTACAGATTACGAATTGTAGCTTTAATATCCGAGAAGTTAATGGTGCCTCATCAGTCGAACTTAAAGATATCTGGGCTACGGGAGATGCCTCTGTGATGTATTCCCTCCTTTTGGCTGAAAATTCTTTTCGTAGCGTGTTTACAGGAACTGAAAATCAAGCCATGATTTCCTCGCAGCTGGATACCTCTGGTTCTAAAATTATTAATAATGTTACGAACTATAACCGGGAGGACCGTCCTGGTGATGCTCTAGCAGATATTTTGCTTTCTAGAGGATCAACTGCTACTTTTGGTGACATGCTCATTTCTGGCAATACAGTCCGAAATATTATTTTTGGTGGTGCCTCAACTGATGCGATTCGTATTAATTCAACTCGAATCACCAACAATTTCATTACTGGTGAGCTCCGTTTTGGCACAAACGTCACCAGCGCTTTAATAACAAGAGAACTTGTGATTGCAAATAATATTTTTCGGACCTCTGTATTTAAGGGTTTTATTGTTACTCAAGTCTCGACACCAGGACAGGCTAATCTTAGTGAAGCCCAGATAATAGGTAATCATTTTGATGATAGTACCGCCAATAATATTAACATTGATGGTGATCTTATCAACTGTGCTGTTACCGGCAATCGTTTCGCCGGTTTATTTAATATCATGGGTGATGTCAACAGCTGTAGATTTTCAGACAATAAGTTTGGCGGCGGAAATGCAGGACTTACCTCAGGTTCAATCATTATTAGTGGCAACTGTCAATCCTCACAATTCTCGAATAACAGCATCGTTGGACATTTTACAACGGCCAGAGGCATCGATGTGACAGGGACAACCTCATTGTCGACGTTTACTGGAAATTTATTGACCCACGTTGGTGGTGGTCCCGGAAGCATTTTCACAGGCGCCACTTCGCAGAATAATCTTATTGTGGGGAATCGTGTCATCAACCCGCTGGCCACCAACTTTGCGGGCACCGATGTTCTTGCTTCAAATCAATTTGTATAATTCCGGGGTTTGTAATCTTTCCAGTTCTCTATCGTTGGTATCCCTACCAGAAAAGGGCTGGCAGGGCATGGGACACTTATGCACGGGGACTAAACACTGCGCATGAAACTTATTACCACAGGAAGTGTGACAATATTGTATTGGTCCAACATCACCCTCAAAGCTGTCTAAACATATCGCACACTCGGTGCACGAATCTCGTGGTGAGACTGTGTGTTCTGGTGACTTGGTGTTTACTGGTGACCTCAAGTCCCAAAAGTTATTGAATAAATCCCCCACCATGTTAATATTTACACTTACAGTCCTGCCCCAATTCGGTGTAACTAGAGAGTCCTCTGCTCTAGACATATTCAAAGATCCTGATGGTTAATACTCACTAGGCTCTAAGGCAAATGAATAAAACATATACCCACGCAAAGAGAGAGAGAGAGAGAAATAATTTATAGAAACAATGATATTAGCGGGCTAAAAACCCATTGAGAAAAGCAAATTCTTTTTCGGGAATGTCAGTACCACCCATATAGTCTGGGAGCTTTTCTCGGTTGCCCCGGCGATACTTGATGCGACGATAAAGGTAGATCAGCGCATCGTTGAACCCTTGACGCCGCCCATGCTTCTTACCAACCCGGTAGGCCTTGGGAGTCTGGGTCTCCATTGCCGTGTCGTAACCGGCCTCATAACCCTCATATTTTCCATCTGTCCAGCCTTCCAGGTATCCGGCATCCTGCCCATACCGAAAACCTCTTGCCAAGCCGATCTCTTGTCCACGATCGGCACCCGCAAGAAAAGATCCGCGATGTCCCTTGGGACAGGTCACTAGAACTGGGCGCGCGGTAAGCCTTGGAAAGGTATAAGTTACCTTCTCATCGTAAATATCCCAGGATTTCTCGTATGAGCTGATCATATTGTTACCTTTGGGTCGACCTTTCCACGTTGCCAACGCAGGAATAAACGTTAGGAGGTACTTCATGGCTCCACTATCCTTAAGACCAGCCTATAACATATCAGTTAAACATCATAAACAAGAAAAGGGAGTTTACCATGTGCAGAACAAAGATGATGTCCACATCCCAATAGTGCCAGGTAGTGGAGTTGAGCTCTTTCGCCACTAACTCTCCCTCCCATGTGCTCGGATATTCATATTCTCCGTAGGGAGTAGGGCATCGGAATGGAGAGCGGGGTGGGGAAGTTGGAGAGTAGCTTGGGGAAGTTGGAGCGTAGCTTGGGGAAGTTGGAGCGTAGCTTGGGGAAGTTGGAGAGTAGCTTGGGGAAGTTGGAGCGTAGCTTGGGGAAGTTGGAGAGTAGCTTGGGGAAGTTGGAGCGTAGCTTGGGGAAGTTGGAGCGTAGCTTGGGGAAGTTGGAGCGTAGCTTGGGGAAGTTGGAGAGTAGCTTGGGGTCTTAGGTGAGTATGGTGGAAGACATTCACGTCTAAGCAACATTCTTCTACACGCAGACAACATTAAAAGAAAAAAACGATAAGGGGAGGGTACCTAGGGTGTGCGCAGGGCGTCGAAATGTGACGGCAAACACAGTGGCCTCTGTACCTTTGAGCTTATTTCGGCGTTGCCGGGTATAAATTTATATATTCGCCTAAGACCAGCATATATTTTTATACCTAATAAAGCCGGACATTACCGTTTTTTATTTGGTCATTGTGCGCAGTTACAATTTTTTTGTAACATGTCAGCTTCCGACCCCGAAGACAAGAATTGTGAATTGATTTGTAATATTTGCCACGATCATGTGACTTCTCCTGTCCAAAGTTGTCATGGCCATGAATCAATTTGTCACCCCCAATGTTTACTGGCGTTGGTGCACAACGAGATGTCGTACTTGACTTTCCGAATTGGTGCTGATCGTAAGCATAAGGCATCTATTAATCTCAAGTACGAGAATAAGTTACCGTGTACGCTTGTTGGAAGACAATGTGAGCATCGCCGTCTTTTGAAACACCTGGTAGAAGTCCCAGAGAACCCTTACTACAATCTACTCTCAAGGGCTGGGAAAAAAAGAGGGAAGTTTGTTGAAACATGTCCATCTTGCAATCAAGAGTTCGAGTGTGGAACTCAGTACGTTAGGCATGCGTTCACTACGGATTGTTTTTCGTTTCATCGTGCGTGTCTTGGTTGTATGAGAAAGGATTTCAAGTCCGCTGAAGACCTTTGCGAACACGTCAACGATCATTGTAATCAGTTCAAGTGCCATCTCTGTAGTAATTCTCCGCCGATGAACGTCGATGAATTGGGGAAACACCTCGATAATCATACCTTCTATGCTGAAGAAGCTCAATTACTTCCCGAGTTGAAGGATATCGAAGGACAGCTCATGATCCCTTTCGATATCATGGTTAAGTGTTTCGAAATTGTCAAAATGAAACATAATTTGCGAGAAATGGTTCAAAAAGCTTTCCCGGGATTGAGAAATCGAACTCCTTCACCTGCGGGATTGAGAAATCGATCTCCTTCACCTGAATATTAATTCCGAATATATATTTGTTGTGTTTCTATTTTCCCCCTCTCCTCCCATCTTTATTTTGACGTAAACTTATAAAATGTCCGTGTCTGTTCATGATAGCAAAGAGTGGACTGGTGCTGAAACTTTGTGGCAAAAGGTTCCAGGTGGTCTTTTTATTGTCCGAAAACGTATATTTTACTGGATATCGTGGCACGATTATAACATTGAGTTTTTTTGGAACAGGACATCCATGAGCCGTACAACATTAAGTTAATTATCCTTTACGCTCTTCCGCGATGGTCAGATCTTGCCGACGCGTAAAATTATATTTTATTGTAAGTAAAAAAACCTGAACATGGGCAATCGTCAAGATGTTGAGTCCCAGGCCCAAGCTATTGTTATACCTTCAGAAGTCGTAGGTTGTCAGTTTTATTTACAAGCTTCACCCGAAGAAATGCTGAAAGAGGCCCAACGGCGCAATGTCAGGGCCTGTACTTACCATGGAGGCCACTGGTACCTGGCTGATCAGCCTTACGTGGATGTACTCCGCCTACCCGAGTCTACTCTAACTGCCGAGCATCAGCATTGTCGAAATCCGGCCCTGAAGCGTGAATTGCAATACATTAACACCTCCAAAAATTCTTTATCCAACCCAGAATTTAAACAATTGGAAAGACGAATACGTATCTTGAACCAAGCTTGGACCGGGGGGAGTCCAGTTTGGGGTGGCGCCTACGAAGCTCGCAGTCATGATGACATGAATATGATGCAGCATATTGTTACTGACCTGATCTTTAGGACCATATTTCAAATATTAGACCCACAGACTCCGGGCCACTTTTCACGTACCCCATATGAAAAAACCAATACGTTCACGTGGGCAGACTGGAAAACTCAAGACAAATCAAGGGCTTTGACTTTGCTCAGAGAGTTTGTGGATGTAAAATCTGTGAAGCGTACTTTGAAATCCTTGGCGGGCATTAAGTTAAAGCGCAAGGTATCTTATCCTTATGGTGCCATTGTTCTGGGTGCCAGACTGGTCCTATTGGCAGTGGAGGGGAAACTAGATGAAGCGGATCGTATGAAGCTCTGTATGCATTATTACTTGAAGCTAAAAGAGGAGGAAGACGAAAAAGTTTTGACAGCTCTTAAAGAAAGTAAACAAAGAAAGCAAAGGGAGAAGGTTGAGGCTTTCGCAGAGAAGAGACGTCAAGAGGAAGAACACGCCGACCTGGAAGCTCAGCGTAAGTTTGAAGAACGCCAAAAGGCCTGGGTACAGCAAGTAAAAGAATGGGAAGAAGAAGAAAAGGCTGCCGCCAAAGCCGCAGAAGAAGACACACCCACGGATACTGAAGCCAAGTCAAAGCTGTTGGAAGGTAGAACTTTGGATAACTCTACCGATGACCTTCTGGAGTATTTGGAAGATCTGGAAGACGAGGCAGATATGGAGAGCACAGAGTTCAAGCCCCCGGAAGTTGTACTAATGAACAAATACGTATTTTTACCTGAACCTGAGTACTGGCGTTCACTTGAAGCACAGCGCAAGTTTAATGATGAGCATCGTGTAGTACGATACAAGGATTTAACCTATGAGGCAGACTTTGACCAAATGCGATGGGTTCTGTCACGGGTCCCGGCACGCAAGAGACGTAAGACTAAGCAATAAATAAACTACAAGAAGCCCACTACATAGGTGTAGGATTGACCCTCAATCATGTGCGGCATCGCCGTGTCCTTTAGCCAGCAGGTTAATTTGCCTTTTTGCCATGGTTTAACTTGGGTCTTATACTCTGGTAGGCGTCTAAACTTGAGGATCGTTTGCCTAATTCGTTGTAAGAATAAAGCACTTTGAGGATAGCTGTCCTGCTCCTTACAAAGGTATGAAAAAATATTTTTTGTAGGACACTGACACCACCACCACGAAGAACAATAGCCACATCTTGCCATCCGACACGGGATCCGAAACATTTCACAAAGGATACGGACAGCGTAACGATAGAATGACCTATCAGCTAAGTCTCTTAGTTCTGCACACTCTCTGGACCACCAATGATCCATCGCTGTTGGGATATTATACAGGTACTCAAGGACCAGAGTGGTAGATGTATGGCCCACACAAGCTTCCAGGATTGGTCTTTCCAACTTATCAGCATACTTAACGACCTTTTTATAACCCTTGCAAGTCTTGCGCCGTTTGTGGCCGCGCAAATCCGCAAAATGCTTATAACACGAGAGACACTGTCGTTTGGGTCGTTTTTTCCGGACTTTACCAGTCTTCTTGGCCTCGACTGCCATCATTTTTTTATAAGGTTCTCAACAATAAAGATAAGCAGTCCAAACATGCCCAAACTATATTTTGTTGCATTAACGACGCCCCTTATTCTTCTTCTTGCTGTAATGTACACCCAGACCAATCGCCGTTCCTAGAACCACCACAATGGCCACAGCAATGAGGGCCCACTGCCAATCCGCTAAACCATCAGCACCCTGATCCGCAGACCTAAAGGCAAACCGAGTTCCGGACTCACCAGCATACGCTTGCCTAATTGAAGGCGCTGCCTCTTGTTGACCTTCAATAATGTAACAGGTTTTACATTCTCGATCCCAGAATTCACCCTCGGTTCCTAGAATAAACCTGTTAGTGTCTTTTGGATCCGCAGTACTGGAGTCGACAATAGTTAGGCGTCCACTCGCATAACATCCAATCGTCCAGGCCATAGTTTTAGAGTCTAAGCCCGCGAACTTTAAGGTCCCATCATCGGCATTATAGGTCCAAAACTTACCGCTGTACCCGACCTCAGCGGTTAGGCTGGCCATCACATGACCATCACCCGTAGCCTCCAGGATCTGGCTCCCATCACTAGTTAAAAGAAAGTAATTACCACTATTAATTGACGTTGGATCTACCGCAGGTACAGCTTCAGTTACTTGCCAGGCCGGTGTTGTAATAGCATCACACAAACCAATACGTAAATCTGAGGGTTGAATACATTGCCTTAGCATATCGATGTACACAGTATCATCACTTAACAAAATCCGGGTGGCATCATCCGAGCTCGCGCTGAGGTTACCTCCCGCAGTCAGGTATAGTGGAGTAGCAATATTCACGACAGACAAATGACCCGTGGGCTCATCGTAGTGCCAGTACTTACTCTCATCCGTGGCACTAACCCATGTCAAAGTCTGAGTGGATTCATTAACCCACATCGTCTTAGTGTCCTCACCAACACTTCGGATTACGTAATTCCCAGTCGGCTTAATATCAATCGGAGGCTCTGCCCGGCGTTGCATCGACCAATTCGTAATCGCCGGGCTAGATCCATCCACTTGGGGCGTAGCTAATTTGGTCTCGTCCGGGATCATGTAGAGGCCACATTCCCTTAAGTACAGTGAGTCATCATTAGGATTAAAGACTTGTGATCCTTCAACATCTGCCAAGTTAGCGCTCAGATTGCCGCACGGAGTGGCCGTAACGCCAAGACCAAACCGATCCACAGATAAGAAAGGTTTAAAGTTGTGATTATCATAGGTCCATACCTGCTGTAAGTCACTACGATCCTGGTCCTGCCACGCTAGCCCGGTGTCATCCACTAATGTGAGACACTTATTATCGTTATTACAGATAGAATAATCGCCTGAGGCTAATAAATCTGTGGGTCCGGCTTTATACTCCGGGAAAGAGAACCTCTCAGGGCCTGATAAGCAATCTACCTGTCTAAAAGTAGTTGAAGTCATTGTACAAGGTGTTTTATTTTTACTATTTACCAATTTTTTTTTTTTGTGGTGGCACCCGAATAACTTTCCTTAACCTTGACAATATTCGTGAACATAGGCTTCTACTTTATCAAAAGCGCGCTCTGCATGTGGTAAATGTGCCAAAAACGTGGAATAGTTACCAAACTGGTACTGGTAACGATTCCACAAATAAAAGGCTTCAATCTCTTGATTTAATTCGATCTCTTCTTCACTGGGTTCTGTAGAGTTTACATGCTTGGGGTAACCCTTATTATAAATACGATTAGCAATCTCTGCATAGTTAATCTTCTTAAAAGGTTGATCCCCTACAGGGTTCACATGCTTAGTAACTTCATACAAGTGCTTGGCAAAGTTGGAACCTTCAATAAATGGTACTAGGGACCGATCCTTAGAATACTTGAGGTATTCCTTCCAATAGATAGCTGTTAAGGCCGCTGAGGCAAGAACTTCATTTAAGCTGTGTCCACCATCTGCATTGAGAACCATAAAGGCAGACAACAGGAACAGACGAGTCTCTTCGAGGGTCATGTTGACCCCAGAGAATAGCGCTGTCCAGATCCAGTAATTCGTGGACCCGGAAATGCCGCATTCAAGAGGTACAAACTTTCGGGCAGATTCATGCTGGTACATTCCTTGTAAAGGGTTGACCAGGCAGCGAGATCGCCCTGGATGCACCCAGGCTTCTTGGATATACCAGCGTGGATCCAATTCCAAATCCTCCCAATCAAACCGTACGTTGCCAACCTGTATACCCTCGGCGGGTGCGTCGGTTCTACTAATCCTGTAGCCCCGGACGCGTTTCAAGATGTTATTAAACATATAATCCCGAGTTGCGGCGAAATCTTGGGACAACTTGCTCTTAGCTTCCACCAAAAGGTCAGCACCCATGAGAACCGTGGTAGGATCGTGATAGAAACCGGACAAATCTTGAAGAATATACTTCTTGGCATACTTGGTCCAATCTCTACCCTTTTGATTTACAGGGTACAAGCTATCCTCATCGACCCAACCATTAACAAACTCTTCATCTAGCCCCAAGTGGTGGTAGATTCTACGATACAAGGATATAATTTTCTGCGTTAACTCTGGATCCTCTAACAAAAATTTGACCAAGTAGGACTCATACAATTGTTGCAAAAACCAATCATCACAATCCAAATCACAATCTCCCACATTTGGGATTTGGTGATGATTCTGGTGGAAGCGGTGCTTGGCTTCCTTGGTCTTTGACTCGTCTAGGATATTATACAGTAAGGAACAGTTTTGTGTGCGGCTTTCCAGAGATTCACCAGGCTTTGGTCCATTTGGAAGTTCTGGCATTTGATATGCTGTTGTAGGATAAGGTAAAGGGCATGTGGTTGCTGGGCGACTGGGGCGGCGGCGGCGTCTAACTTGTGAATAAATTAACCAACCTAAGAAGCCGGCCACCACAACACATATAATCCACACATATACAGGCATTATTTGTTTTTTTTGTTTATACCATTCCTTTTTTTTCTATTTTATTTGTCATTATTATTATGGAAATTGAAAAAGATGGCGCGCAAATTTACTTGGTCAAGACAGCCGAGGGTGGTTTACATGTGGTGGATATTAAGAGCAATCAACCAGGACAGGGTAAAGCTTTGTTGCTGCACACTCTGGAGTTGGCACAACAAGAATGGAAGTTGCCACAAAACGCAACAGTATACTTGGATGCTTCCGGGTTCAAAGACTTACCACACTTACGTGCCTTGGTACAACACAGTACAAACCTGGCGCTGCGGCAATATTTGAAGGCATCCTGTAAACCAGAGGATTTGAAAAGGTTGCGCCGTGAAGGTTTGTCCTGGAAGACCTTGGCCTATGCGCGTCTCGGAACCCAGAAACTGGCGGACTATTACACTACCCTGGGCTTTGAAAGACTGGATCAAGGAGATCCTTACAGTATTCCCATGTCTTGTACCTTAAACAAGTTGTTGGCTTTTAGTCAATCAGTCGGACACTCATGATTAAACTCTCCCCAAAACTCTTCTTATCTTGTTCAACTCAGCATGATTAGGGATCGCAACGCCAGATTCATAGTCTCGGACTACCCTCACATTCAAGTTACATCTCTGGGCTAACTGGGCTTGAGTTAATTTTTTCGCAGCCCGGGCCTTTTGTAAACGTTGAGACAACTTGAAACTAACTTTAGCCGGGGCCTTACTCAACATCTCTTCATCTGGCACAAATTTTGCACGAGGGTGATGCGTAATCTTCTTTTTAGACAAGGTTACAGGCTTCCAATCCTGGTAAGACATTTGTTTTTTTTTATTGTGACTATTGTTAATTCGATGGATAATTTTGACGAACATTTGAAACTAATCCCATCAGTCGTAATGCTTCCATCTGGAAGGGGTAGAATGGAGGTTCCTCGAGGCCGATATAACCATACACATAAGGCAATAAGTGTCTCCCCAGACGCAACATTAAGCAAAAACGTAACATGTACGCTGCGAACTTGCGGGCCTTTTGAGTTCCCCACACCCAACCATTTCTTCGGGTCCGCTTACACTTTGGAATTAGATGGTCATGGCTAGGATCAAAGAATGCCAAAACCTTGACGCCAATCATTGCATTTGGGGTTAGTCCCTGGTAAATTATCTGCTTCACTTATAAACCAACCATTCGACTCCCAAGGATTGCGATTCCATTACAAACATAATTGTCATCTGGGAATCTTTCAGCATAATGTTTAAGAGAATAACTACAAATTCCAGATTTTGTCTCCTTTTCTGTTGCAAACGCCAGATAGTAAAACATGCGTTCCAGTTCTTCCAAATCCTCCTGAGTTAATGCCTGGAATCTTGAATGGTCACACCTTTCTCGTCCAGTCACATATCCATTTCGAGAAATCCCCTCGGTGTGAGGTTGAACTAGTCCATGTAAGCTTGCCAAGTTCATCCCTAACAGTACAAAGCACACAGTTTAATTACAGTACCTCAAAAACAAATAAAGTTTTTCCACTTTTCACCATGGCTTCCAAAGTTCAGAGATTTCGTGATGAATTCTTTCCAAGGGCTCGTATTAGTCTTGATGGCTTTCATATTTCCATCCAGGATGCACTGCGTATTGCAAAGTCTACATCCAGTGCCTCAAGTGGTTACAAGGCATGGAAGTGGGTGCAGGAAAACATCCAACGGCCAGACTTTACTTATACATTGTGCCGCTTTAGTGAAAAAAGTAAAGCCAAGACTCCTGGAGCTAGTCCTGATAACCTTATCCGAATTATTGAAGCCTACAAACAACACGATTACTTTTGCCGCAAGTTCATGGAACGTATGTACACCAAGAACAAACGCCAAAAGGTACATGAACCTATGGACCTGGTTGAATCACTGGCCCGGTTTCCTCCAGCGCGCAAACCCAAGAAACTTATTGTAGCAAAGCACAAAGCCAAGGAACGCGAAGCAGGGGGCCGCAAGGCTAAGGGACGCGAAGCAGGGGGCCGCAAGGCTAAGGGACGCGAAGCCAGGGACCGCGAAGCCAGAGACCGTGAAGCCAGGAAAATTATGAGACACACTCGTACAATTGCCGCAAAAGAGGCACGCAAAAAACTTGAAAGGGAAGTTGAAGGTTTGGTGGCCGAACTTAACCAACGTCTCGAAGCGAAACAAAAGATGATGATGGACGTGGATGAATTTGAACTTGTGGAAGAACCTGAGCTTGTGGAAGAACCTGAGCTTGTGGAAGAAGAGGTAAACTTAGCTGAAATCACTGCACGGGCTTCCGCTGCGGTTAATCACTTTCAACAGGCTGAGGAAAATATGGACGTTGAAGAGAAGGCTAAAATGGACTACCACAGTTTTTTTAGTCGTTTTAGATTTCAAGGCGGGGTCTCATTCGCTTCTCAACATTCGGAACAAGCCAAAAAGAAAGAAAAGCTGAACGTGGAAGAGCCCGAATCCCCGGTCAAGATCACTGCTCGGACCTCGACTAACTTAGGACATGCTATTGACCTGCAGGATGATCCGGAAAAAGAGAAGGAAAAGATGCTTAGGATGGACGTTGAAGAGCCCAGACCGAGGGTGGCAACAAAATCGAGTGAATACGGCGTTATGAACATTTCTGATCTTGATTTTGAAGGTTGTAGGCGCAAAGGTAACTGGATTTCAGTGGTTGACGCAATCGGCAAATTTAGGGGTCAGCCAAAGGAAAAAGCAAAGGATACCTGGAAGGATTTGGTTCGGCGCAAAAAAGTCATTATTGCTTATGAAAGTGAAGGAAAAGTCGATGGTCGGAAATTTCCGACACTCGCCATCGAGATCAAAAAAATTCAGTTTATGAACCGAGTTGGTCAACTAGGTACCCCAATACCTTGTGTT
>Ga0180433_10005717_pt1 | contig 16638 bp, 8 predicted proteins | sample SS_ome_8_FD_132980 | JGI IMG/M metagenome (GOLD analysis project Ga0180433, IMG submission 132980) | Hypersaline lake sediment archaeal communities from the Salton Sea, California, USA - SS_1_D_1 metaG | ecosystem: Environmental > Aquatic > Non-marine Saline and Alkaline > Hypersaline > Sediment... | reverse complement strand
GCTCCTTGCCGACGTGCCCCTGCAAGATTTCAATGTCGTTCGTTCGGCAAATCTCCCGGATCAGCTCACGCAGCCGAAGGGCAATCTGCCCCGTGAGCAGTTCTTTGCGATACTTGGTCGTCCGCATGAAGTGGTACTTGACGCCAAAACGCGTATGCGAAGCCGTTCGGTAGTTCTCCATCCGGAATAGTGTACCTGAAGGTTTCGCCTGAAGGCGAGGGCTTTATTCCCTCCCATCGAGAGACAGTGAACCGTTTGGCGTTAAACAGCCCTTCAAGCCCCAGCAGTCAAGCAGAATATAAAGCGTCGACAGAGTTTGTCCAGCTTCCAAATCTTTCCTATTTGTCCACGTGTCAGATCGGCACGTGGTTTTCTGCGCATACGGGCGATATGGATTCGTGCTCCAAGTTTCTATGGGTCTTCGCCCCTGACCAATTGGCGGTACCGAGGCAAGAAGCTACAATCGTGGCCATGATGCTACAGAAAAGGTCCATCGCATGACAGCTGAGTCAAAGCGTCCTTGGTCAGTATGGGTACGGTACGGCATCTGCATTGCCGCCGTCACTTGGCTCGTGACCCATACGGAATGGGCAAAGCTGAGAGAGGTGTGGCTGACGGCCGACACGAGACTCCTGCTTGCCGGGATACTGGCGTTCGGTCCAGCACCACTCCTCATTGCCATCCGACTCAAATGGTTGCTGGCCGTTCATGACATCCACTTGAGCGCATGGCAAGCGATCAAGGTCACATTTGCTGGCAATTTCGTGATCAACGCGTTACCGGTCGGCACGACGGGCGGCGATTCGGTCAAAGCCTATTACATCGCAAGGGATACGCCTTACAAGCACGAAGCCGTCACCACCGTTTTCTTCGATCGTGTTATCGGTGTCTTAGGACTCGTTCTGCTATCAGGGATTGCCGTCCTGGCCAACTGGAAGAACCCTTCTTTTGCCGGATGGGGAAGAATCATCGGGGTTTTGGTTGTCCTGTTGATGGTCGGATCAGGCATTTACTTTTCGCGCCGGATGCGGCACCTGTTTCGGATTGACCAGATCGTCGCTCGATTGCCGTTGGCCTCCCATTTTCAGCGGATTGACCGGGCGGTGTTCGCTTTTCGTGGATCATACCGGCGGGTCGTGGCTTGCCTTGGACTAAGCATTCTGCTCCAAGTGATCGCGATTATCTCGCTCTTCCTTGCCGGCTGGGCACTTGGCATGGTGGGTGACCAACCGATAAAGAGCGCTGCGGTCTATCTCGGCTACACACCGATTTGCCTACTGACTGGGGTGCTCCCTATTGGTGTGATGGAAGAAACCTTCAACCAACTCCTTGTCAAGACAGCCGGCCTTGGCACGCGCGAGGGAGCCTACTCTCTATCGTTGTTTGGCCGAGTGATTCAGTTGGTCTGGGCTCTTCCCGGTGGCTTCCTAGTTTTGAGGGGCCAATCCTTCCTCAAAGCGAAGGAGTCGCTCAAGGACCCCGAAACCGGCGTACCAGCCACCTCCAACACATCTCCCTGAGTGCAGTTTTAATTTGTCCGCTGGCGAATGCGCGCGAGCCCGGGTCCCTTACGTTAACCGCTCTTCAAATCGCACAATAATTAATGGCTAAACGTAAACCCTTCTTTTATTTCAAATAAAACAAACCTATAATTAGTGACTTCTGTACGAATCCATTACCGGTCCTTGGTTGACAAAATAGAAGTCTGTACGAGGAAAGACCCGGGAATTCGGTGATTTCGGGGGCGTCCAAATGAATACGAGTAAGCTTTTTGCCGGTTGCCTTGTCGCGGTGTTGGCTTGCTTTTCGATGCCTTCAAGTCTTGGGGCCGCATGGTATTCGGATTCGACTAAGATTGCGGTTGAGCTCGATGGTGCGCTCGTTGACCAGTTATCGTGCAACCGTGTTGATCTGACTCCGTTCTATCCTGAATTGGATCATCGGGCGGAAGCGTTCGCTGCGCTTGATGCGAGCGGCAACATTTGGGCTGCGATCGCATTTGCAGAGGCTAACTTCTGTGAAAGGCTTTTTAAGTCGACCAATGGCGGCATGAATTGGACGTCCGGTGTGGTTAGCCCAAGCTGTTACCGCAATATCAACGGGTTCACCATCTTAGACAATGGCAACATGGTGATGGCGCTGCATCTTGGCGCCACCGAGCGCCCGTATGGCGTAACCATAGTGCGGTCCACGGACAGTGGCGTCACGTGGCAACAATCAACCGTTATTGGCCCCGCCCCCTATGACTACATCGGCGAAGGTACGATGAGTGTCTCCAAGTTTAGCGATGGACGCGTAGTCTTGGCGGCCGCGCGTTGGAACGGCGAAGAGTTCGGCATGACGCACTTCACCACGCTCATGCATTATATTTTCGTGTCCAACGATGGCGGACTCACGTTTTCGACGGCCTATGCCACCTTTGAACATTGTTACGAAGGCCATGTGATTGAGTTGCAATCGGGCAAGATTCTCGGCGTGTTTCGTTATCAGCGTTATCGTGAACCCGGCGAGACGGATGCGGAAGTACTTGCCCTCGGCGGCGATCCCACTCTGGATGCAGAGAACTATGGCCAAGAGTCCCTTTTCAAGAATGTGTTTATCGGTGAGTCGTTTGATGGTGGTGTAACCTGGGAAAACCTTCATCCACTTCGCGATGCAGAGGGCAATGTTCTCATCCATTATGGCGAAGCCCACGGGCAACTGGTGCAGGTGCCGGATGGCCGCGTGGTCTTGTTGCACGATTATCGCGCATGCGAAGACTATGAAGTTCGTGCCCGGGTGAGCTGGGACGATGGCCAGACGTGGGAACCGGAAATCTATCACGTCAGTTTTGGCATGGGTTATCCCTCCAGCGTAGCCTTAGCCGATGGTACCATCGTCACCGTGACCGGCGATGCACCGGTTCCCGCCTCCTGTGCCTGGCCGACGACTTACTATGTCCAGTCGATTCGTTGGCAGTTGCCCTTACGTAGCGAGCTTGATGCCGACACGGACGGAATCTCTGCCTACCGCGATAACTGCCCGCAACACTACAACCCCGGCCAAGAAGATTGCGATGGCGACGGCACCGGCGACGTGTGTGCGATCGCTACCGGTATCAGCAACGATTGCAACACGAACGCTATACCCGACGAATGTGACCTTAGCGCAGGCACCAGCACAGACTGCGACGGCAGCCATGTACCCGACGAGTGCGAAGGCCCCTTTGACGATTGTGATAGCAACGGCATTCCTGACCTATGCCAGGTAGCTCCTTGTTTTGAATCGATATCTGAGAACAAGTCGCCATTCGGCTCTGGCTCACCTCAAAGTTTCACCACATATTCGCCTCCTTTGGCAATTACAGATGTTACACTAACCTTTACCGCGATTGGCGATCTCGACAGCACCTCCGAATATGCCACCATCTACGTCAACTCCACGCCGGTCGGACAGGTGTTTGTGAATGGCGCACATCAGTGTAGTTCAACCCCCGACACAGACACGCTTGTGGTACCGGCTGCCACCTATAATGCCGCAGCAGCGGTTGGCGTCGTGACCATCAATATGTTTGCCAGTACATCTGTAAACTCGAGTTTATGCGACAGCTCTGGCTTGTCGTCATACATCCAAGTAACCGTTTCCTATCACATGCGGGGACCGGAGGACTGCAATAACAATGGCATTCCTGATGCCTGTGATCCGGATGCGGATAGCGATGGCGTTCCAGATGACTGCGACGCTTGCCCAGCCACACCAGCCGGTATTCTCGTGGACGATCAAGGCTGTCGGTTGCCGATCCCGGGAGATTTCGATGGTGATCTCGACGTGGACCTCAGCGACTTTGGCTATCTGCAGAAATGCTTGAGCGGCAGCGGTGTACCGCAAAATGAGTCCAATTGCCAAAATGCTAAGCTGGACGGCGACAACGATGTCGACGGGGACGATGTCGCCCTGTTTCTTCAATGCGCCAGTGGACCCAACATCGAAGGTGACCAGCGATGCGCGGACTAACCTCGTTTTCCGGGGCTTTCAAAACCGCCGATCAGCCATAATTTATCGTTTTTTACTTCTATCGACGTCCGCGCCGCCCTGTCACGATTCCAAAATGTAGATCGTGGGCATCATTTGCATAAATCCGTCCAACGACTCGCCAAACATTGAAAAACGATCATTCAAAATGAAACAAATTTATGGTCCAAGCGTCTATAAAAATAACGGTCTTGTGTGTATATTAAAATTGAAAGAATTCCCTCCGAGGGGGAGACAACCCGACATCGATTGAGGGGCAATTAAAATGTGGATAAATAGGTACCTTGCCGGCTACCTGACCGCAATGTCGGTTTGCTTTTTCATGCCGTCAAATGTTCTTGCCTGGTATTACAACCCCACAATAATCTACATGGAAATCGATGGTGCATTCATTGATTACTTGTCATGCGAGCGGGTTGATCTGACCGGGTTGTATCCTGAGTTGATCAAACGGGCAGAGGCTTATACCGCTCTGGCGCCGAACGGTGACGTGTGGTCCGCTATCGCGTACGGGACGGTAGAGAGCGTGGAGCGGCTTTTTCATTCGACCAATGGCGGCTCAAGCTGGACGTCCAAAACCCTCAGTCCCATAACATATTATCGTAACATCAACGGGCTTACCATCCTGGATAATGGCACGATGGTCATGGCTCTGCATCTCGGCTTGGAAGATCGTGACTACGGTGTCACGATTGCAAGATCGACCGACAACGGCGACACATGGACGGAATCCACACTCGTTGAACCTGCTCCCTACGACTACATCGGTGAAGGGGCGATGAGTGTTTCCAAATTCAGCGATGGACGTGTCGTCTTATCCGCAGCTCGTTGGGACGGCGATGAGTTCGGCGACACGCATTGGACCACACTCATGCATTATATTTTCGTGTCCAACGATGGCGGGCTGACGTTCCCGACCGCTTATGCCACCTTTGAACATTGTTACGAAGCCCATGTCCTCGAGCTGCAATCGGGCAAAATCCTCGGCGCGTTTCGTTATCAACGTTATCGCGAACCCGGTGAGATGGATGCGGAAGTACTCGCCCTCGGCGGCGATCCCACTCGAGATGCGGGCGTAGATGACGATGGCATAAGTAATTATGGTAGAGTATCCCTTTTTAAGAATGTGTTCATTGGTGAGTCATTCGATGGCGGTGCCACCTGGGAGAACCTTCGTCCGCTTCGTGATGCCGAAGGCAACGCCCTCCTCCATTACGGCGAAGCCCACGGGCAATTGGTGCAGGTGCCGGATGGTCGCGTGGTCTTAGTACACGATTATCGCTACCCCTGCGAAGACTACGAGGTTCGTGCCCGAGTCAGCTGGGATGATGGCCAGACGTGGGAACCGGAAATCTATCACGTCAGTTTTGGCATGGGCTATCCTTCCAGCGTCGCCTTGGCCGACGGCACCATCGTCACGGTAACCGGCGACGCACCGGTTGACGCATCATGTGCCTGGCCGACGACTTATTATGCTCAGTCGATCCGTTGGCAATTGAAGCCGCGCAGCGAACTTGATGCCGACACCGACGGTATCCCTATCTACCGCGACAACTGCCCAAGCACTTATAACCCCGGCCAGGAAGATGTAGATGAGATCAATGCCGGCAACGCAGCCGATGGCGTGGGCGACGCGTGCGACAACTGCCCGCAGCATGCCAATCCCGATCAAGCCGATTGCGACGGAGACGGCACCGGCAACGCATGCGTTATTGCCACCGGCCTCGCAAGTGACTGCAACAGTAACACGGTTCCAGATACATGCGATCTGAGTTCCGGCACCAGTAACGATTGCAACACCAACAACATCCTTGACGAATGCGATATCGCCGTAGGCACCAGCACCGATTGCAACACCAACAACGTCCCGGATGCGTGCGAACTCAGCTCCGGCGCCGGCACCGACTGCAACACCAACACGATCCTTGATGATTGCGACATCGCGGCAGGCACCAGCACCGACTGCGACAACAACCACGTGCCCGACGAATGCGAAGGCCCCTTCGACGATTGTGACAGCAACAGCATTCCTGACTTATGCCAGGTAACGACTCATTTTGAGTCGGTATCGCCGGAGCACTCGCCGATGGGAACCGGTTCTCCCCAAGGTCACACTATGTCTACACCGCCGTTCGCCATGACCGATGTGACGCTAACCTTTACTGCGAGGGGTGACTTAGACGGCCCGTACGAATATGTCGATATCTATGTCAATTCCACGCCAGTCGGACAGGTGTTTGTCAATGGTGCACATCAATGCTATTCGACCCCGGACACCGACACGCTCGTTGTACCGGCGGCCACATTTAACGCCGCAGCAGCAAGTGGGAACGTGGTTATCTACATGCTCGCTTGCGAAGAGGTAAATCCCACTCTTTGCGACTTTCCATCGTACATCAGCGTAGCCGTCTCCTATCTCGCTACGACGCCGGAAGATTGCAATGGCAACTCGATCCCCGATGCCTGTGATCCCGATGCCGACGGCGACGGTGTGACGGATGCCTGTGACGATTGCCCAGCCACCCCAGCCGGCATTCTCGTGGACGACCAAGGTTGTCGGCTGCCGATCCCGGGAGATTTTGATGGTGATCTCGACGTGGACCTCAACGACTTTGGCTATCTTCAGAAATGCTTGAGCGGCAGCGGCATCTCGCAAAATGAGTCCAATTGTCAGGACACGAAACTGGACGGCGACATCGATGTTGACAAAGACGATGTCATGATTTTTCTTGGATGCATGAGCGGGCCCAACACCGAAGGCAATCAACGCTGCGCGGACTAAACGTACCTTCTGAGAGTTCCCCCAAACCGTCGATCGACGCCTCAGCACGTTCCTGAAACGCAAATAGAGGCACCGCGAACACCCGGCCGCATCGGCCTCAGCTCTGGTCGAGGCTCAGTCATTCCGATATGCTGGTGTGACTCGATTTGTTTAGCCAGCAAGAACCGGAGCTGTTTTGTGTCTGTCGATCTTCACAAAGTCCGAAATATTGGTATCGCGGCCCACATTGATGCGGGCAAGACGACCACTACCGAGCGCGTTCTCTACTACACGGGCAAGACGCACCGCATGGGCGAGGTCGACGACGGCACAACCGTGACCGATTTCGATCAGGAAGAGCAGCAGCGGGGTATTACCATTTACTCCGCAGCCGTCAGTTGCCCCTGGCGCGAGCACACGCTCAATTTGATTGATACGCCCGGACATGTGGACTTCACCGCCGAGGTCGAACGTTCCCTACGTGTTCTTGACGGCGCGATTGCCGTTTTCGACGCCAAGGAGGGCGTGGAAGCTCAATCGGAAACGGTCTGGCGGCAAGCCACCAAATACCGCGTTCCCCGCATCTGTTTCATCAACAAAATGGACAAGGTGGGCGCAGACTTTGCCGCCTCTTTCGCCTCCATTCGCGATCGTTTGGGAGCCAACCCCGCCGCCGTCCAAATACCCATTGGAGCTGAAGCATTCTTTGAGGGGCTCATGGACCTGGTAACCATGCAAGCCGTCTACTACTACCCTGATGAAATCGGGACCCGTTTCGAAGAACGGCCCATTCCGGCTGAGCTGGAAGAAGTCGCCCGACGCGCTCGACACCGCCTGGAAGAGCAGGTCGCTGAGACGTCCGATGCACTGATGGAAAAGTTCATCCACGACGAACCGCTCACCGCAGACGAACTTCGTGCCGGCTTGCGAGCAGCCACGATTGCCAACAAACTTCAGCCCGTATTCTGTGGCTCAGCCCTCGACTACATTGGCATTCAACGGCTATTGGATGGTGTCGTGGACTATCTGCCCAATCCCCTCGATCTTCCGCCCGTGATAGGACGTCGTCTCGATACCGGCAACGAGAAAGCGGACGTGGAATGCCATTGCGATCCCAACGCGCCGCTCGTCGCGTATGTGTTCAAGATCATTGCCGGTAAACCGATGGACTTGTATTTCTTGCGCATCTATTCCGGAACGCTCAAATCAAACGCCCGGATCTACAACCCGAGGCGCGATCGCAAAGAAAATATCAGTCGAATATTTCGTGTTTTCGCCAAAAAACGCGAACAAATCGACCAGGCCGAGGCCGGCGATATCGTGGCCGTCATGGGGCTCAAGGAATCGCTGACCGGCGATACCCTATGCAATCCCAAGAACCCCATTTTACTCGAGAAGATCGAGTTTCCCGAAACGGTCATCAGTATGTCGATCGAGCCGGAATCATCCGCGGATCGTGACAAGCTGGTTGAGACTTTGGTGGCATTGACACGCGAGAATCCAACGTTCCGATACGCGGTCAACCCGGAAACAGGCCAAACGATCATCAGCGGCATGGGCGAACTGCACCTCGAAGTGCTGGTCAGGCGTATCCGGCGCGACCACAACGTGAATGTCCGGGTCAGCAAACCCCAGGTCTCGTATCGCGAAACGATTAGCGCCACTGCAGAAGCCGAAGACGAGTTTAAGCAGCAAATCGGTGGCCGTGGGCAATATGCCAAGATCAAACTTCGCGTTGAGCCTTTTCAGCCCGAAGCCGAACAAGAAGCGATTCAAGTCGCGAATGAGATTCCCCCAGACGCCCTGGGAAAGGAATACGTCAAAGCCGCTGAAGAAGCAGCCCTCGATGCCGCACGGACAGGCGAGTTGGCCGGGTATCCGATGATCAACATCAAGGTGACGCTGCTGGCCGGACAAGAGCACGAAGTCGACAGCTCGGAGCCCGCCTTTGAGGCCGCGACCCGCAGAGCGTGCGACAAAGCCGTTAAACGCGCCCAACCCACCCTGATGGAACCGATCATGAAAGTGCAGATCGTCGCTCCAGATGCTTATTTTGGCTCCATTAGCGGTGATCTGTCACGGCGCCGTGGCATCGTTCACGAATCGGTTCTCCGTGGTGATCAGCGGGTGATTAATGCCCTCGTTCCTCTCAAGGAGATGTTTGGTTACGCCACCGATCTGCGGAGCCTGACCCAGGGACGTGGAACGTGGACCATGGAACCTTCCCACTATGAGGTATTGCCTCGCCAGCTGGCTGACGCCATTCTTTGTTTTGCGTAGACGGCCATCCAATCGACATGCCGTTCAGCCGGAAGGTCCGGCCGATACCCCTTCCCGAATTCCCCACCGCAAAACGTTGAGCCGTCGGATTGCACCCCCGCTGAATATCGCACTCTGCAATTAAACTGTAGCGTCGAAAAGGGACATTTTATCACCACAGACCCAAACAAGTTCACCTTGCCATACCGCCGTTGTCTTGTAAAAACGCCCGCCCTGATCGCTGTTTTCTTCATCCCAAAGTCGCCATCCGCTCGATAAAAACAGATACGGATGACCTAGAATCCGGGGCACACGTGAATATCCAGATGCTCGGTGACGCTCACCCATCCAGCGTTGTGGCAACATGGGGAGAATGATTTTGTGGCAAGCCGACGACCTGGATAAACCTGGCCCCGAAACACAAAAGTGAGGTCGGCAACGCTTATTGGGGTTTGTTGGTGCCGGCCTGATGAGCTAAGATAGTGGGCCGTCGGAAACGGTCACCGAAAACGAGAACCCGTCGTGATCCGGCGCGGATTGCGCAAGGGGCATGATTGGAGATGGTCCCAGGGTTGCTCGATTGGTAAGACGCATGAAGAAGCATCATCGTACGAAGTTCATTCATTGCACCGTAGCCCTGTTTCTAGCCGCCATGTTCGCCGGCGCGAGCGGATGTGCGGTCCCCCAAAAGCCGGGCAAGGGTCGGTGTACACGCGAGGTTGAGCCCGAAACCCAAACCGGTTACTGGCTCTACTTGCCTGAAGACTATGTCAAGAACAACGGCCAACATTCGGACAAACAGCTCTGGCCCGTCGTGGTGACATTTCACGGGCTCAAGCCCTATGACAACGCGAACCCGCAAATCCGCGAGTGGCAGGAGGAAGCCGACCGCTACGGGTTTATCGCAATCGCGCCTGAACTTCGAACCTGCGACAGCCTCACCATGCAGTTTCCCCTCCGCGATACATCGCTTCCCTACGTCCAGAAGGATGCGAAAGCCTTCTTGGCCATCATGGACGAGGTGTGCCGACGCACCAACGCCGACCCCCACCGCGTACTCGCAACCAGTTTTTCGTCGGGAGGGTACATGGCTCACTATCTAGTGAACCGCTTCCCGGAACGATTCAGTTGTATCGCGGTTCGAGGCTCCAACTTCAACGAGCAAATGCTCAATCCTTCCCAGGTCCCCAAATATCGCAGTATGGAAGTGGGTATTTTCTTCGGCGAAAACGACTTCAAGGTGTGCCAGGATGAAAGTATGGATGCCATCGATTGGTATCGACGAAGGCACTTCAAAGTCACCGCCAAGAAGGTCAGTGGCCTCGGACACGAGCGAAGACCTCAAACCGCCGCCGCCTTTTTCGCTTCAACCATCGGTGCCACGCCAAAGACCCCGCCGCAGCTCGGTTCGCTTGTGATGCAGGACGTTTACCCTGCCGGCGACATTCGACCGGTGCAGCGTCGGCGATCTATCTATCGGCCACCTCCGATTCCCCCATCGCCACGATCAGAGCCAACCGGAGCATGGGCCCGCCGACAGCCACCAAGTCGAAACTTGGTGTTCAATTCCAGCGGGTCAAGCTCGCTATCCCCGACACGTTCAGCCCACGCCTCCGCTGCCGGTAATACGAGCCGCAAACCGTCCGTCCAAACCGGCTCAACCGCCAATACCGCAAGCGGCAACGCGCCGGCGCAAGTAGCTCCCACGAAAACAACCAAGCGGGCTCCTGCACCGGTACGCTACACACCGCGTCGATCCCAGACACCGAAACGACGGATTCGCCAACCCTATAGCACAACCCCAACGCCGGCACCTCGCTCCCTGGAGCGCAAGACAAACGTCACACCGCCCCTTCGTGAGCAGAGTCGGACCACATACATACCCGCCCGAATTCGCGTGCACGGCGAAACCGTCGGTCGAGCCCCCATGTGGATAACGCTCAGTGTGGAAATGCCGGACACGCTTCGCCAAGGAGCAAGCGTGCTCTGGACCGATAACATGACACCGATCGGAAGCAACGCATTTCAAACCCAAGGCCTGCTCCGCGATGCCGGCGACCATCGCATCCGGGCCCGCATCATCACCGCCGATGACCGAAAGATCATCCTCGAGGAAACCATCAAAGTCCTCAATCCCACAAGCCAACCAGCCGAATCCTAACACGTCCGACAAAGCCCAATACAAACCATCATAAAACCAACGACCACCAAACCATGCACCCGGGTCCACTACCAGCGTCATCGCATGGATCAGGAGACGCTGTTGGTTCTGCCACAGCCAAATTCTGCGCCCACCAGATTGGGGGAACAGGCTGACACGATGTTCGGTGCGACCGGAAACCGAGCCCACTGGGATTGTGCGGGTGTAGCAAAAGCCTATGGAGCGATGCCATTTTAACAGGCACACTACGGAGATGGTTTTGGTTTTTCAACTCATTTGCGTAGGAGGCGTACCATGTCCATCGATTACCGCACGGAGGAAGAACGTCTGGTGGCTGAGCAAGCGATTGCGTGGTGGATGTCTTTCATGTGAGCGAACACTTGCATGCTTGCGGACGGAGCCTTTACGGAGATCAAACCGTGGAGGCCCCGCCAGTGGGCCGACGATCGTTTGCATACGCTGCTGGCGTCAGGCCCCATGGCGTTGCTGCGTGAACTGGACAAGATCCGGACGGCGATACCCGATGAAGCAAAGCAAGAAGCGGTGGAAAGTCTGATGACCTATCTGAAGCCGAACATCGATGGTCTGTGGTATCGGGATCGGCTGCGCCGTGGCCTGCCGATCGGTAGCGGGATGGTGGAAGGCGCCTGCAAGACGGTGGTCGGTCGGTGACTCAAATGCAACGGTGCCCGTTGGGAAACCCCCAACGCAAACCGGATGGCTGCCCTTTGCTGCCTACTCTACCGCGACCAATGGCAAACCTACTGAGCAGAACAAGCCGCCTGATCACCATAATCGGTTGCTGGACCCGTCCGATCGTAAGCGCGGCTAGTTGCGGAACTAAGCGACATCCTGATAAAATACGCAAACCAGTTGCGGGCGTAGCTCAATTGGTAGAGCATCAGCCTTCCAAGCTGAATGTCGCGAGTTCGAACCTCGTCGCCCGCTTTTGCCCGGAAGTATGCCAACCAACGCCTTCGCGTGACAATCGTCGCCCGAAGGCGTCTGTCTTTCGCCCACGTCGCGAGTTACGTGCCAGTCGCACTTACCGGGCCACCTTCCGGGGGTCGCCAACACACGCCAACGTGTGCCACCAGTGGCCTACCGTCCGTGCAAGGATTCGTACAAGCGCCCGAAATCATGTGCAAGGATTCGTGCAAGGACTGGGGAAACGCTCGTGGCAACAGTGGGCGATATTCAACGCGGTCGGCTCGCGCGGGCGGCTACGACTTCACCGTCGATGTCTTCGACTGAGAGCTTGTCCTGACCCGTGGTTGCTGACTGCATCTGCAGTTTCTTCGCGGCCCGCAGAGCCCGAGCCTGTCGAATCATTGACAGCGAACGCTCGAGGCTCTGTTCGTCTGTCGCGATGACAATAGCGATAGGCTTCCCGTTGCGGGTGACGACCAGTTCCCGCTCCTTGTGCAACTCCGACCAGACTCGGGCAGACTTGGTTCGAAACTCGCCAACAGAAACAAATCGCATGGCTTGACCTCCTGACCATACAGCAGAATCGGAACGCCAATCATACACGCAGCAAGATGAGTCGAACACGACTGCGACGCGTGCTTGGGCGATCAGCCTGCTACGGCAGCAACGTGGCTGGGGCGAGAACTGAAACTCGGCAGCGACTCGACTGCACCGGCCACGTCAAGCAGTGCCGGATCGGTGTAGACGTTCATGGTGAGTTCGAGGCTGCTGTGCCGCATGGCCGCCATGGCGACGCGCGGGGCGACGCCAGCCCGGGCGAGGTGGGTGCCGAACGTGTGGCGAAGGGCGTGCAGATCAACCACCCGGTCGCGCTCGTCACGCTTGGGGATGCTGGCGGCGGCAAGGTCGCGGTCGAAGACTCGGATGATGTCCTTGGGCATCGGGAACAGGTGCGCGTCGTGCCGCAGCGTCTTTCCGCCAGCGCGTGCCTGCAGGTCGTCGATGTATGTCCGTAGCGCTGCGACCAAGTCCACCCGAAGCGGGATCATTGCGCCGCGACCCGCCTTTTCATCCTTGGCGAGTAGTTCCAGACTGGGCTGCTGGCCGGCGAGATGGGCCTGCCCCACGGTGATGCTGGCCAGTTCGCTCTTGCGCAGGCCGGTGCAGATCATCATGCGGTACATCAGCGCCCGCTGCCGACCGACGAACATCAATGTTTCGATTCGTTCAGGTTGATCGCCGAGCAGCTTCAACCCGCGCTGGTACGCCGCGTCGAGCGTGTCGAACGTCAGTTCCGCCTTGGTCCATGTGCTGCGACCCGACTTCTCCGCATCCGGCTTGGCCACGCTCACACGCCCCAGTTCGGCAATCGGTCGCAGTTCCGCCGCCCGCAGCAGACGTGCGACTTCATCTTCGGTGAGCGCTCGCCGGTTCCGCCGACGGTCGCCATGTTCATCCGCCTTGTGCAGGCGGGCCAGCGGGTTGAAGCTCAACCGCCCCGACTCGACACACCAGTTGCAGAAGGCGATGATGGCTGCGCGGTGGGTGTTGCGGGTTCGACCTGCCATGCCCTCAGCTTCGCGCCGGTTCATCCACGTTTCCATGGCCTCGCGCGAGATGTCCGCCACGCGCTTGAACCCGCACTCGGCCACGACGCATTCGAGTTGGTGTTTCACGTTGCGGCGGTGATGAGCCGACACCCGCTTGCCACGCACCGTCTTTGCCTTGAGGTGTTCCAGGTACGCGGCGATGTGCCGGGCGATGGGCTGGTCGGCAAAATCAGCCTGCCGATCCTGCTCAGCGGTGAGGATGCCGGACTTCACATGCTCGACCCGCCGCAGCAGGTCAGCCAGCACCTGTCGGGCAGCCTGTTCATCCCGGCACCCGGTTGATTCGATCCGCTCGACGCCATCAGCATCCCGATACCGGGCGAACCACGTCGGGCTTTCGCGGATGATCTTGGTCTGCCCCTCCTGGCCGGTCGTGATCTGGTCGTAATGCTTGCGCCCACGCCGATCGACCCACATCGCCACTCGCTGCCCACGCCGTTCGACGATGTCACACTGCCTGGGCAGGTGTTGAGTGTACGTCTTTCTAAAGATGTTCGCCATATCCGAATCCCTTCTTGCCCCCGGAAATTGGCCACGGCACCATCGTCGTGGCATCTTCTTCCGGGAGTGACACACTGAGCGGTCAGTCGCCCTTGAAAGCAAGGGCAATCCGGCCCCTCGCGAAAGGGGGCCACAGGTCCGCAGGTTCAAAAGGTTCAGAGGGTCGCCCCGCTGTACTTTTGGACCTTTTGAACCGCTGAACCACGGCGGCCGTCTACGGCGTCGCGGCCTCCACTTTCGGGTTGACGTGGTGGACCACCTTAGGCCGGCCCGGCGTGTTGAGCGTCTCGGCCCGCAACCAACCCAGTTCGATCAGTTCGTCCACCGCAAGCTGGACCTGCTCGGCATCGGCCAGTAGCGACCAGTGGTGGCCGTGGTATACATCGCGGATGGTGAAGCCGGTGCCCACATCGCCGTGTTCGATACGCTGGGCAAGCGCCCGCGCATGGGCCGTGGCCGGGTGGATGCCCCGCGAGTAAATGCGCCGGGCATGCGACTCAAGGTAGTCGGCCCACGCGACCGCCCGCGTTACGGCATCGAGTGTGACCGGCCCGCCATCCGACTCAGCCAAGTGGATGATCAGCGCCAGCGCTGGCACCAACTTGCGATACTTGGAAAGATGACTTTCGATGGCGGGATGCTCGACACCGCTCCTCAGATGGTTCATCAGCGGAGAGAGCCACGCGTAGAAGCACTCCTGGGCTTCGGGGTGCAATCGCAGAAATGGCGTGGCGTTGTTATCGAATGCACCGGGTAGTTCACCGATGGTGGCCGCAGGCAGTTTATCGAAGCGTTGATAGGTGGCATAGGCCTTAGTCTTGGCATCCGAATCCGGCCAGCGGTCGACCACGCGCCACCTGCCGGGGTCATCGGGCCAGACGGCCATCTGGAAACGCTGCATCAGGCCATCGTCACCGGTACCGCCACGTAGGGCTTCACCGAGATAGGTGCCCAGTGGCCCGGGCTGGATGGTGCCGAGAACGCTCAGGCAGAATCCGTCGAGCCGTACGTTACCGCGCATAATGCGATCCGATTCGCCGGCCCCATCACCCTCCCAGCCCTCGAGGTAGAAAGCACGCGAGCCCTCTTGGCCGGGGCGTTCGAGCGACTTGAGCAGGCCGATCAATTCATCGCGCTCGATAATGACCCCGTTCGGGTTGTCGGACAGAATCTCGCCGAGTGCTTCGACGGTGGCGTCGTTGACCGTATAACGTTTGCGTTTCGGCTTCTCCGGACGTGTCATTGCATTCAGGTCATCCTGAATAGCTTGGGTGTCTTCACCAGCTTTCAGGGCAGAAGCAAGATTGCCACGTAGCACTTTGGTTTGGATGCCCAGCAAGTCGTTCGCCGCCTCGTACTCAGCCATAGCAGCTTCGTACTCATCAAGCGCTTCGGCCGTCATCCGGCGAATCGGCCGAAGCGTCTCTTTCATCGGCGGGCTTTTCATCAAACTCGGCCGACCGATCAGCACGCCCCACAGGTTGGGGTAAACCGTCCAGTCGTTTTGTTGCATGGGCCGTACCGCGATCTTTCGGCCGAGGATGCCCGACAACGCGACCATTGAGGCAACAGCAGGAAAGTCAGGTGGACACTGCATGCGTTCAGCAATGTCCACGATCCAGTCACGCAACGTCACCGGTAACAACACCGAGTCGAACGGCTTCACCGGCGGCAGGTCGTCGGGGATGGGCATTGTGTCTGGCCAGACGTTGGCGTCACCGAGATACCGCTCGGGCCAGCATTCGATCTGGGCCTGGCGGGCGCTATCGGGGTCGTATCGGGTGATGCTTTCGGCGATGCGTTCCACCTCTTTCACGTTAAGCGGTGGTTGGCACCTGGACTCGTTCCGCGCGAGCAGAGCCGCCTTGATCTCGGTGGCATCCATGCCGACCTGACGCAGGTGACCGGCCAAGCGGGTCAATGTATTGTTGCGATGCCCCTCGGGGATGACATCCACCGTGGCGGGCAGTGCGTCATCTGTCTGCTTGGGCTTTACGCTGGTGCCCTCGGTGATCCGCTCAAGTAGCCAAGCGGGCGCATCAGCGATCGCGCACTCGCCCGGTTCCTGATCCAGCAGCCAGTTGTAGGTGTTACCCGACTTGTGATCGCTCGGCGGTAGGATGACGTAACCACCGTCACCCTTGATGTCGATGCCGGAGGCGATCTCACCCGTTGAGCACTTCACCTTTTCACCCGGCCAGTTGAGGTAGATGTGTCTGCCACCACCGCCGGTCTGACATTCAACGGCATGTGGCAAGGGATCATGTTCGGCCTCAAGTTCGTCGAGGAAGATGTCACCGCCATGACGCGGGTCGATGTCCACCACGAATACGCCAGCCTGCTCGCCGGTGCGCAGCGCGATCGCAGCATCAGGCCAGCGGCGCCACCACGCCTCGATCATTTTC
>Ga0180433_10005716_pt1 | contig 16639 bp, 11 predicted proteins | sample SS_ome_8_FD_132980 | JGI IMG/M metagenome (GOLD analysis project Ga0180433, IMG submission 132980) | Hypersaline lake sediment archaeal communities from the Salton Sea, California, USA - SS_1_D_1 metaG | ecosystem: Environmental > Aquatic > Non-marine Saline and Alkaline > Hypersaline >... | reverse complement strand
GAGCGCCACCGATGGTGAAATAATGGAAACCGGAATTGAGAGTGAAGCAGATTTTATTGCCCCGGATAAGGCAGGAAACGTGATAGTAAATGTTACTGTTACGGATGGCAAGAGAACTACTACCAGGTCGAAAATTATAGCTGTTTTAGAAGAAGGCACAATGAAAAAAACTGCTGAGGTTTTAATCGAAGTTGATACGAATACAATTCAGGGTGTATGGGTCGATGAAGAACACCCGGAAGAAAATTTTGTTGCGCCTCTCTTAATTAAAGGAACATTTGCCTATGATACTGAAACCTGCAGGGCTACAGCCGGCGGAAACTGGCCCAATTATGAAATGTATGATGACGGGACGCATGGTGATAAGGCTGCCGGAGACGGTATTTATTCAATATTGATGATTTTTGATAAAAGTGATTCCAAAGTTTATTTTGCATTTGATGACGGCAATCCATACAGGGTCCAGTGGGAAAGTGGAATTGCAGAAAGATTAAAGCTTGCATGGATACAGCTTGATGACTTTCCGGATGATAATTCAAATCCGGCATTTGCTCCGGATAAGGATAAGGTATTGAAATGGGATGAGGAAATGGCCGAAAAAGGCGGGATATACGAACCATATTAATAAATATTAGGGAGTTGACATAAAATGAATAAATCATTTTTAGTTTTTAAGGTATTTATATCAATAATCGTTATATCGGTATTATGCAGCTGTTCGACCGGAAAAGCACCTGATACTCCTGCTGATGTAATTGCTGCCGGATATGATGTAGGTATAGCGACTGATTACATTTATAGTGATGGCTCCTCCCTTTATATGAACCCGAAAGAACCCTCTAAAGACGACTCGGTTACTTTGAAAATAAGGACGAAGAAAGATAATGCGAGTGGAGTTTATCTTTATTACGGGACCGGGATAGAGGATTTTAAAAGTATAGAAATGAGAAAAGGTGAACCCGTTGGGGAATTTGATTACTATTTTGCCGTAATACCGCCGTCAGAAGAAATAGTATATTACTATTACGAAGTAAGGCAGTATATGGATAAAGTCTATTATTCAAGAAGAGGGGTTGAAAAAGGTGTGCCGGTAAGTTCGGTTCAGTTTAAAATGATACCAAACTTTAAAACTCCGGACTGGATGAAGGGTGCAGTTCTATATCATATTTTCCCGGACAGGTTTTTTAATGGCGATACGGGTAACGATGTTGTTGATAACGAGTATATGTATGATAACTGGCCAGCCGTATTTGTTGAAGACTGGGACCAGCTTCCGGATAGCGACACCCCTTATGACAAAGGCAGTGACAGGACAAGGGAATTTTACGGGGGTGACCTGGAAGGGATTATCCAGAAACTGGATTATTTAAAAGAGCTGGGGATAGAGGGTATTTATCTAAACCCTATTTTCGTTTCTCCATCGAATCATAAATATGACACACAGGATTATAATTATATTGACCCTCATCTTGGAGTAATTGTCGAGGATGGGGGAGAGGCAATAAACCCCGGGGAAGACCCGAATTACCAGAATGAGGATATGGATAATGCTTCTGCCGTAAATAAGGATGCCACGAAATACATAATAAGGACAACATCGGAAGAAAACCTGGAGGCAAGCAATGAAAAAATGAAAGAATTAATCAGCAAAGCACATGAGCTGGGTATAAGGGTAATACTGGATGGCGTATTTAATCATTGCGGTTCCTTTAATAAGTGGCTTGACAGGGAACATATCTATCCTGAGAGTAAGGGACCTGGAGCTTATGAATCAGAGGATTCCCCATTTATAGATTATTTTGTATTCAGTGAAAATGAGTGGCCGGATAATGAGTCCTATGAAAGTTGGTGGGGCTATAAAACATTGCCAAAATTAAATTACGAGGGGTCTGATGAACTATTAGAAAATATTATAAGCATTGCTGAAATGTGGGTTGGACAGGAATACAATGCCGATGGATGGAGGATTGATGTAGCTGCCGAAATTGGTCACTCTCCTGGTTATAACCATGAATTTTATCAAATGCTAAGAGAGAGGGTAAAGGATGCCAACCCGGAAGCTGTGATTTTAGGCGAGGTATATGGTAACGCATCATCCTGGCTTATGGGTGATGAATGGGATACCATAATGAACTACGATGCTTTCTTTGACCCGGTAAGCTGGTTTCTGACAGGAATTGAGAAACACAGTTATAGTCTTAACAGGGATCTCCATAACAATACTGAAATATTTGATACCACGCTCAAAGAAACCATGGCGATAATACCATACCCCTCTCTCGAGACAGCTATGAACCAGCTTGACAATCATGACCATTCAAGGTTTTTAACCAGGACATCGGGCAATGTGGATGCTTACAGAGACAGTAAGGATATTTCCAAACCGGAAGAGGCCGGTGATGATATTAATAAGGGGATTTTGAAGGAAGCTGTCATTATGCAGATGACCATGCCGGGTGCTCCGACCCTTTATTATGGTGACGAGGCAGGGGTTGTCGGCTGGACTGATCCTGACTGCAGGAGGACATATCCATGGGGCAATGAGGATGAGGAGCTGTTATCCTTTTATAAAGATATAATTTCCATACATAAGGAGTACTCTTCAATAAAAACGGGCTCCCTTATAACTTTGCTGGTGGATTCTGAAAATTTCGTATATGCCTATGGAAGGTGGGACCTTGATAACAGAGTGGTCGTAGCAATCAATAATAATTCGGACGCACAGGAGGTATCAATACCCGTATGGCAGATTGGCCTGGAATCAGGGGATACTATAAATCAGATCTTTAGTGCCGATAAAGAAACCCATGGCATAATGGATGAAAGTGTAGATGTAATAAGCAGTAATGGTATAGATGGAGTTATAAAGGTTACCGTCCCTGCCTATGGCGGTGTGGTACTGGCAAAAGATGAAGGCACGGGAGAACCGCCTGCGGATATAACCGATATACCGGAGATAGTAGAAATATCACCTGCAGATGATTCCATAGATGTACCGGTGGATGAGATAGTTACAGTCGAATTTAGCGAAAATATGAATCCAAGGGATATACTGGACGCATTTTCAATAGAGCCCGCTGTTGAAGGTAAATTCGTATGGAGCGGCCCATTTTTATATTTTATCCCGGAAGATGGATTTTCACCCGATACTAAATATACTGTAAGGATTGATGGGAATATTACGACTATAAGCGGGAACGTGCCACTAAAAGAAAAAAGAGAGTGGACATTTACTACATTACTTGATTAAATTACGCTCTACTTATTTTCCACACTAAAAATCAAAGGTTTTGATGTTAGTATTATTTTATTATTTCTAACTTCAACAGAAAGCCCATCTATTAAATTCGTGTAACTCCCGTCTTTTATTTTAGGTGTTCCCGATTTTTCTTTTGTATCTGTTTTCAAATCAAGCTCTCCCACTTTATTTTCAACATTAAAGATGCCAATCATGGCCCTGTTTTCATAAGTGTAAGCTGCATAGATAACCCCATTTACATCTGGCTTGTATATATTATAGTTACCGTATGCGAAAATTTTATCTTTCTTAATGGAAGAAAGTTTCTTAATCAAGCCGGTGTATTTATCAGATAAATTTTTCCAGTTGACTTTATCTATATCAAATAAGGAAGGGGTATTAGTATCTTTTGCCTCCTGGCCTGCATAAATTAAAGTTGTTCCTTTCTCAAAGAATAAAAAGCCCGTCCACATATCAAGAAGCATATCATCAGGAATGATCGCTCTGGCACGCGGCAGGTCATGATTCTCCAGAAATCTTAATTTGACGTAATTTTCAGGGTAGATATATTCCTGTATTCTTTTTTTATCCAGGAGCTCATCAAGAGAACCCAGACCTATAAAATAATTGGATAAATTGTTTTTTGTATCATAGTCATAGCTTATATCAAATGCCTGGTATATTTCACAATCTGATGCTGCATAGATGCCCGAGTCCCTTAACTGCTTTATGAAATCAGGGCCGAGCGTTTCAGCAAGCAATACAAAATCAGGATTTATTTCTTTTATTTGTTTTCTCACGTCAAGCCAGAATTCAAGTGGTACCAGAGGGGCGACATCGCACCTGAATCCATCTACGCCAATTTTTACCCATTTTTTAAGTGTTTCAATTTGCTCTTTCCAGAGGTTAGTATTTGAATAATCCAGGTCAATGACATCTTCCCATTCACCAGCATTATTTCCAAAATTGCCCCCGGGTGTTCTGTAAAAAAATTCAGGGTTCTTTTTCCTGTATATGGAATCATGGGAAGTGTGGTTATAGACTACGTCAATCATAACTTTCATATCGTAATCATGTATTTCTTCAACCAGTTTCTTGAATTCATCCTCTGTTCCATATTCGGGATTGACTTTAGTATAGTCGCTGATGGAATATGGAGACGAAAGCCTGCCTTTAAGATTTAATTTTGAAATTGGATGAATAGGCATAAACCAGATAAAGTCCACACCCAGCTCCTTGATTCTTTTTAAGTCACTGGAGATATCCTTAAATGTTCCTGTTTTTCCATGGTTTCTGACATATACCTCATAAATTATTTTATTTCGCAGTTCTTTTTCGGTATCCTTTGCCATTATTTAACTCCTATTATTCCTCATACATCTTACTGTAGTATTCTTTTAGCATTTTCTCTGCAGAAAAATTATATTCTGCCATCTTTATACTCGAGTGCATAATTTTGACCCATTTGGCCCTGTTGTTATAGTATGTCGGTATTACTTTTTTAAGCAGTACCTTATAAAGTGACTCCGAGTCGTTTTTTTCATGGTCTTTTCCTTCATATCCGTTTCCTATCTGCCAGCCGTTTGCACCATGTTCACAACCCTCCGGCCACCATCCGTCAAGAACGCTTAAATTCAAAACCCCGTTCATTGCTGCCTTGATACCTGATGTCCCGCATGCTTCCATGGGTCTTATTGGATTGTTCAGCCATACGTCACATCCCCTTGTAAGCATTTTCCCAATTTTTATATCATAATCCTGCAGAAAAACTATGCTCCCGGGATATAGTTTTGCCATACTATAAAGGTTTGAAACAATATTTTTTCCTACCAGGTCATTAGGGTGGGCTTTACCCGAAAATATTAATTGCAGTTTGCCTTCCTTTAGAAGTGGTTCAATTATTTCGGGTTTCCTGAATATAAGATCACTTCTTTTATAAGGCGCGGCCCTTCTTGCAAATCCTATAGTAAGCGGCTCTTCTTTTAGCTTAATTCCATTTATTTTATAAATTTCCTCAATCATTTTTTTCTTAAGTGAGATATGGGCATACCATAAATCTGATTTGCCCGATGAGGCATTTATTATACTTTTATCCTGCCATGTTTTATTATGCACACCATTCGTTATTGATATGATTTCAGATGCTCCATCTACACCGGCCCACATTTTCCTTGCGGTATTCCCATGCAGTTTGCTAACGGCATTGGCTTTTCTTGAAAGGCGCAGCCCTGCAGCAGTCATGCTGAATGGCACTCCTCCAATTCGCGACATCTGGTCATAATTAAGACCGTTATACATACGCATATACTGGAGGAGTTCGTGGTCATGTATTTCATTTCCTTCGATAATTGGCGTGTGGGTCGTAAATACGATTTGTTTTCTGCTTTCTTCCCATGCATCCTCAAAACTCATCCCTTTTTCATCCATTTTTTCTCTTATAAGCTCAATGCCTGCAGGAATGGGATGGCTATCATTGAAATGGTATACACCGACATCTATATTCAAAGCTCTAAGTGCCCTGACCCCGCCTATTCCCAGTATTATCTCCTGCGCGACTCTTTCTTCAGGAAACCAGCCATAAAGCTGTCCGGTAAGCAGCGGTTCACTATTTTCAGGTATGTTCGTATCCAGAAGATAAAGAGTAGCGTTATTAAAATTAGTGCATTTCCAGACTTTACAATTTACACCTCTGCCACGGATAGTTACTTTTACCGTAACGCCTGTATCCTCCAGGAAGTCATAGGAATATTCGGGATAGCAGTCACATGGCTTGTCATTTCTTTCTATTATCTGTTTGGTATAACCCTGTCTCCAAAGGATCCCAACACCTGTCATAGGCAGCCCGGAGTCTTTTGCTGCCTTTAGTATATCCCCGGCAAGGATCCCAAGGCCTCCGGCATAAGTTTTAAAGTCTTCGTGCAGGCCAAATTCCATACAGAAATATGCAACTTCAGGTAGCTTTCTCATTTAAGGTTCCTCCTGGATTTTGAAAAGATTATTCTTGAAGAGATGTAAGAATTTATGAAAATTGTAATGTTTTAAGGACATGATTCTCTTATTACAAGCTTGGGCTCGATTAAAACTTTCTTATTTTCCAGCTCTTTTTTATTTATTAAACTTAGGGCCATGTTTAGTGCCTTAACGCCCATATAATATTTTGGCTGGGCAATTGTTGTTAAGGACGGCGTATAAATGGAAGCAAGTGAAATATCGTCAAATCCTATAACTTGAAGTTCCGAGGGCACTCTTATACCTTTTAAACTTGCTGCTTTGATTACTTCTATTGCGAAAATGTCACTTGCCGTTACGATACCTTCAGGTCTTTCAGCCAGTTCAAGCAGTCTAATAGCATTTTTATGTCCACTTTCCCTGTCGAAACTATCGAATATTATATATTTATTGTTAACGCTCAGGCCAAATTCTTTAAACGCTTTCTTATAGCCCAGTATTTTTTCCCTGGTTGGTATAAAGTTATTGGAGCCACCTAAAAATGCTATTTTTCTTAAGCCCTTTTTAAGCATGTAACTTGTAGCCATGTAACCTGCTTTTTTTTCATTTATTCTAACGAAGGGGATATCAACATTTTTTACCATGCCGTTTATGAAGACTATCGGGATGTTTCTTTTATACAGATATATGTAATGGTCGAATTCACCATCGTATTTACTCATTTCGGCAGATATGAATATGATACTGTCAACATGCTTTTCAAGTAGTGTTTTTACGAATTCCGTTTCCTTTTTTGCATCTGAATCAGTATTACACAGGTAAACTGTGTACCCCTTATTAAATGCCTTATCACTTATACCTTTCGCCATTTCAGCAAAAACAGGGTTTATTATATCCGGTATAAGCAGCCCTATAGTTTTCCCGGTTTTTTTAACCAGGTTTCTCGCAAAGAAATTGGGGCTGTAATCCATTTTCTCAATTACTTCAAGTATCTGTTTTCTGGTACTTTCTTTTACAAAATCACTGTTGTTCAGCACTCTGGATACGGTGGCGATACCCACACCTGCTTTTCTGGCGACATCATATATCGAATATTTATTTTTAGTCATAATTTAAAAATTTTTATAAAATAAAAAAATAATTTTATTTTATTATGTAATATATTATAATATGTTACAAGTAATGGAAACGCTTCCATTATAAATTTTTATTTTTACTTTGTATAGTCATTTTTTATAAAATTATAGATAAAAAAAGATTTTACTATATTAAACTGGAATAAATGGGTTAAAAAGTATAGAAAAGTTATGAGAAGAGAACTTGAAGCAGTAATTTTTGATCTTGATGGAGTAATAGCCGATACAGCAAAACTCCATTATATGGCATGGAAAAAATTGGCTTTTGAAATAGGAATAGATTTAAAAGAAGAGTTTAACGAAAAACTGAGGGGAGTAGAAAGGATGGAATCGCTTGGTTTGATACTTTCACTTTCTGATATAAGTTACAATAATGTGGAGAAAAGGGAGCTGGCTAACAGGAAGAACAGATACTATCTTAATTTAATAGAAAATATAACTCCGGATGAGCTGCTTCCTGGGGCAATAGATTGCTTTAAAATGCTGGGAGGAAAAAAAATAAAAATGGTCCTGGCTTCAATGAGCAAAAATGCGCTGGATGTTATAAAAAGACTTAAAATAGAAGGGTATTTTGACTATGTAATTAGCGGTATGGATATTTTAAAAAGCAAGCCGGATCCCGAGATTTTTATTAAATCAGCCAGAGGAATAAAGGTCTCCACTGAAAATTGCGTGGGGGTCGAGGATGCGGTAGCAGGAATATTGGCAATCAATTCATGCGGTATGTTTTCAGTAGGTGTCGGTAAGAAAGAAGTGCTAAATATGGCTGATGTTTTCATCAAGGATTTATCAGAATTTGATATTGACAAAATTCGCGAAATTGGAGGATTTGTTTGAAAAAAATCATAAAGGAAGATGAATGGAAAATTATAAAAGAGGGATTCAGAGATGAAGATTGCCTTCTTACGGAAAGCATATTCAGCCTTTCTAATGGATATATGGGGGGACGTGGTAATTTTGAAGAAGGTTACAGCGGAAAAACATTAAGGGAATTTTTTCATGCCGGTGTGTATTACCCGGATAAACCCAAGTATGGATGGTATAAGATAGGGTATCCGGAGGTTAATAATAAAATAATAAATTCTACCGATGTTATTGGAATAAAAATATCCATAAATGATTGTAAGCTGGATCTGGCACAGAATAATTTTAAAGATTTCAGGATGACACTTAATATGAAAAATGGTTTGCTGGAGAGGTCGTTTGTTGTTGTTGATAGTTCCAAACGTGAGACTGCGGTCAATGTTAAGCGGTTTATATCGGCTCATAATAAAAACTTACTGGTAATTTCCTATAATATAACCCCTTTAAACTATAACGGTAATTTAAAATTTGAACCATATATGAACGGCATTGTTGAGGGTAATGGCATACAGGATGAGGAAAAAATGTTATGGGAAGAAGTAAGCAAAGATAATAACACCCTTGTAGTCAAAACGAAAAAGACCGATTTCCATCTGGCTACTTCTATGGAAATAAAAGTATATGAGAATAATTTACCAAAGAATATTTCTTTTACAACGGTAATTAGTGATTGCTATGTCGGGAATAAGTTTAAGATGGATTTGACTGAGGGCAAAACGATAAAAATTGAGAAATATGTTTCGTGCTATAACTCACAAAATACAAGGGAGTCGGAAGTGGCTACAAAATCGAAAGAGAATCTGTCAGTCGTAGCCAAATATAGCTTTAATGATTTATTCTCCCTTTCAGAAAAAGTTTGGAGTAAGAGATGGGGTAGGATAGATGTTGAGATAGACGGAGATGAAAGCTTGCAGCAGTCTGTCCGGTATAATCTATTCATTTTGAATTCTACTTTCACGGGGGAGGATAAAAATTTAAATATAAGTCCGAAGGGTTTTAGCGGGGAGAAATACAGCGGTTCTACCTACTGGGATACGGAAATTTTCTGTTTCCCCTACTATCTTTATACGAAGCCCGGGGTAGGGAGAAATTTGCTTATTTACAGGTATAACCACCTCCAGAACGCGATTAAAAATGCAAAGCTTCTTGGGCTGAAAGGCGCCCTTTATCCAATGATAACGATGGATGGGAGAGAAGGACATGCAGAGTGGGAAATTACCCTGATGGAGATACATAGAAACTCTGCTATAGTTTATGCTATTTATAATTATATACGTTCTACTGATGACTATGATTATATGGCAGATTATGGTTTCGAAGTGGTTGCAAATGTCGCAAGGTTCTGGGCTGACAGGGTGACCTACAAAAAAGATAAGGATATATATGTGATTCTGGGCGTAACGGGACCTGATGAATTTCACAATAATGTCAATAATAACTGGTATACGAACTTTATGGCAAAGTGGGCGCTGGATTATGCTTACAAGCAAGCAGCCTGGCTAAAGAGTTACAATGAAGAAAAATATAGAGAAGTATGCAGCAAATACGGCTTTACTGAAGAGGAATTTAAAAACTGGAATGTTATTTCTAAAAAAATATATTTAAATGAAAATAAAAAGCTTGGAATATTTGAGCAGTTTGATAGCTACCTTGAAACCGAAGATGTTTTACTAGATAAAGAAAAAAGCGAGGATTCGCTCCCTATTGTACAGAGCTGGTCATGGGATAGAATTAACCGCTCAAGTGCACTAAAACAGGCAGATGTAATACTTTGCATGTATCTGTTTGATGATATTTTCAGCACAAGGGAGAAAAAAAGAAATTTTGATTTTTATGAACCGAGGACGACTCATGAATCTTCACTCTCGGCATGTATATATTCGATAATCGCATCGGAAGTTGGTTACAGGCATAAAGCATACAATTTATTTAGGAGAGCATCGAGACTTGACCTTGATGATTACAACAATGATAGCGTAGATGGGCTTCATGTTACTTCTATGGGCGGCGCCTGGATGGCTGCTATTATGGGTTTTGCGGGCTTTAGTATAAGAAATGGTACGATTTGTTTCAGGCCGGTTATTCCTGAGCAATGGAACAGATTATCGTTTAAAATTGCTGTTAAAGGTTGCTGTTTCAATGTAAGTATAAACCACAATAAATTTTATGTTCAGCTGGAATCGGGGAACGAAATAGATATAGAGGTTTCCGGAAAGAAGCATAAAATTTCGCCGGGCAAACTTTTAGAGATAAACATTTAGTTTCCGGAGATGGATATGGTCCCCCTGTTCCAGGAAACCAGTTTTTTTTAATAAACCTCATGCCATATCTTCATCTGGCAGATTGTTCGGGGAAAGTTCTTAAAATGCTGGTAAAGACTACCAGCAAAAATAATGCAGAAAGACTGATATAGAATACACCTGACGCTGAAAAATTTTCCGCAAGGTAACCTGCAAGATATTGAAAGATGATTGTCCCTACAAGGCCATAACTATTAATTATACTATTTATTAAACCAGAATATCGCGGCTTCTGTTTTATGGCAAGTGAGAGTGCAATAGTTGCTATACCCGAGAAGGCAAAGTAAAAAAACAGGATAAATAATACTTTCAAGATTAAGTTGTCCAGAATAAAGGAAGCGAAAAGAAACACAAAAGCAGGTATTGAAAAAACCTGCATCAATTTTTTTTCACTAAATTTATTTAATAGGGAACTCTGAAGAAACATTCCAGCGCAAAAGAAAAAAAGATTTAAGCTGAGTATGAGAGAGCTGATATTTATAGGGACATTTAAACTTTCAAAATAATTAGTAAACCATGCTCCGAAAGAAAACCCGAGACCGAAATGGAAAAAGCTTATTATCCCGCAAAAAATGATAGTGAGGTTTAGTAAAAAGCTGCGGTTGGTGGAAAAAAGCATTGCGGGGTTTTCGCTTCTTTTTTTATTGCCGAGATTATCGTGTTTCATAAGCAGCATAAGTATAAATAAAATTGTGTTTGAGAGGGGAATGAACAAAAATATATATCTCCAGCTTATATCAAAAAATAAAACGCCGCTCAATATCAATGGAGCGACAGCAGCACCGAGCATGAATCCTATATTTAACTTAATTATCATACTGCTTCTATTAAGGTCGAAACTATCACTTATTATCGAGTTGGAGTTTATTGAAATTATTCCCCAGGATAGCCCGAATATAAGGTAGCTTATTGTAAATAAGATATAGCTGCTTGAGAAGTAAAGGGCAAGAAAACTGGCTGTAAATAATATGCTTCCAAAGGAAAGCATATTTTTCCTGCCAAGTTTTTCCGATAGGGTTCCTGAAAATATGCTTGCTATAAGAAGACCAAATGCATTAAGCGAAAGGGTGGTGCCAAGCATATCTAGACCGACCTCAAAGCTATCCGAAAGTATGGGGATAAGGGGGCCTACTATGGAGCCGCCAATGCCCAGAAAGAATAATTTTAAAAAAAGTAGTATAAATAATTTTTTATTAGCCATAATCAAACATTATAATATTATTTTGAATGTTTTGTATTTTTTTCTAAGCGGTGTTATTTAGGAGATTTTTAATTTACCTGAGCCTCCAGATAAAATTATCGGAGTTTTACCTTGCTCCATAATTTATTCATTTTTTATATATATAATCAGGATATTAGTAAAACAATTTAAAGGAGAGATTTAAAATGTTTTTTCCAGGTTTAATAATTTTAGCCGGTATTCTGATCCTTGGCGTGATATTTATTGCAGGAGCTGCATTCTGGATTATTTTTGGTATCAGGAAATTCAGGTGGGCACTGATAACTTCAATTGTACTTTCAGTATTGTTTGTCATTGCTGGTGGGATGCTCAGCTACAGAATAATATCGGCGTCGGCAGATGGTTACGGAAAACTGGGAGGTAGAATGAGCAGGATTGAGAGTAGGATAGATAGAATAGCAGAGCCGGGTTTTTTAGGTAAAAGAGTAGCTGCAGATTTAAGGAGGTTGGAACGCAGTGATGGTCCAGAAATTGAATTTAGTGGCATTGAAGAGGAAAAACTTGAGGAAATAAGGGAGAACAGGGATAAAATAGAAACAATTATTGTAAATGTTGATGTTGAAATTGAATATAAGGAAGAACAGTAAATTTTACATAAAGGTGTGTTTAATAGGATAACCATAATATTAATTTGATAATTATGTATTAGAGTGGTGTCCCTGGGCAGATTCGAACTGCCGACACCAGGATTAGGAATCCTGTGCTCTATCCTTCTGAGCTACAGGGACATTTTATTAAATATATATATAGAATATATATAGTATATAATATTAAGCCGGATTATTTAAAACCCGCGTCTATCTTATCCGGCTAAACACAACCAGAAATACTACCAGAGCGGGTTGTTTCTGTCAAAGTCATTATTTCCCTGTCCTACTTTTACAGGGACATACCTATTATTTCATCTACCAGCTCTTCAAAAGAAATACCGGCTTCTTCTGCTGACATGGGAAGGAGACTGGTGTCTGTCATACCCGGAGAAGTGTTAAGCTCCAGGACATAAGGAATTTTTTCTTTTTTATCGAACATAATGTCAACACGTGAAAGTTTGTTGCATTTTAGTGCATTATTTACTTCAGTAGCGGTCTGCTTCACTTTTTTATCTTCTGCAGGTGTGAGTCTGGCAGGGACGAAGTAATCAGTTTCTCCAGCTTCTGACCTTGACTCGAAGTCAAAAAATTTCTTTTTGGGTACTATCTCTACTATGGGAAGAGCTCTTGGTTTATCTTTTCCGATTATGCTGACTGCAAGCTCCACTCCGTCAATAAATTTTTCCAGTATTACTTTCTTGCTGTAGCTTAAAGCATAGATTATTGCTTCGGGTAAGCTCTCCCTGTCGTTTACAATTCTTATTCCAAGAGCCGAGCCCTGAGCTGACGGCTTTACCACCAGGGGAAGACCTATTTTTTCTATAATAGAGGGTAGAAGCTTTGATGAGCCAAGTTCCCTGAATGAGCTGGTATTTAGAAAATAAAAAGGCGGGGTGGGAATTCCCTTGCTTATAAATATTTGTTTTGAAATTATCTTGTCAAAGCTTAAAACATTCGGATAAACACCCGGTCCTGTGTAAGGTATTCCCAGCACTTCCAGGATTTCCTGTATGGTCCCGTCCTCTCCATCCTTTCCATGGAGGGCAATATAAGCAAGGTCGATTTTTTCGGATTTAAGGTTTTCTATTATCGATTCGTTGACATCCATTTTGATGACATTATGCCCCAGCTTCCTTAAAGCATTTGAGATTCTCTGTCCGCTTTTAATAGAAAATTCCCTTTCAAGGGACCTTCCTCCCATAAGCACGGTAATATTTTTTTTCATTTTAATCACTCTCGTATATAAATAATATTATTATTTAAAGCTCTTATACAATTTAATTTTTTCTTTTATCAAGTCTGCTAAAATCTTAATTCCTTTTTCTATTCTTGCAGTTTCTTCCGTACAGTAAGCAAGCCTTGCTTCGTTTATCCCCCTGCCGTCCGCATAGAAGCCGCTGCCCGGGACAAAAGCCACTTTATTTCTTACTGTATCTGCCAGCAGTTCTTTTGTATTCAGATACTTCGGGAGTTTTAGCCATACGTAAAACCCGCCCTTGGGTTTTGACCAGCTGGAACCTTCCGGGAAATTGCTCTCAAGGGAATTCAGCATAACATCCCTTCTGGCGGAATATATGTTCTTGAACTTATCTATATTCTCCTGCCATACGGGGTCCGAGAAATATTCATAGGCAATTCTCTGCGAAAAACTGCTCACGCATAGTATGGTAGATTGTACGCCCAGTACAATTTTTTCAAGTATGGGGTGCGGTGCTACAACCCAGCCGATTCTAAAACCGGGGGCAAGAAGCTTTGAAAGTGTACTCAGGTAAATTACAGTATGGTTATCCCCTCTGGCATCAAGCTCTTTTATGGTTGGGATTGGCTTCCCCTCAAACCTCAGCATACCATAAGGGTTGTCTTCAAGTATCACAGTTTTATATTTCCTTGCAAGGTTAAGCACTTCTTTCCTTCGTTTGAAGCTCAGCGTTACCCCGGAGGGATTCGAAAAGTTTGGAACAAGGTAGATAAACTTTGCCTGTATGCCCTTTTTTGATAATTCGCTTAATTTTTCTTCAAGAATGGAGGTATTCATGCCATTGTCGTCTATTTCGATACCTATTATCTTTGCCTCGTATGACTTAAAGCAGTTAAGGGCGCCTGTATATGAAGGTGCTTCCGTAATTACGACATCACCCGGGTTTATAAAAACTTTGGATAATAAATCAAGTGCCTGCTGCCCGCCGGTAGTAATAACCATATTCTCTTCTACTTCATCTATCCCTTCAAGCTTCATTACATCTATTAATCTGGTTTTAAGAGGATAATACCCGTCTGAACCGCTATACTGGAGGCCGGTGTCACCATCCGTTTTTATAATTCTTTTAACATATCTTTCCAGTCTCTGGAAGTTCAGGGCTCTTACTTCAGGCAGCCCTCCTGAAAAGGAGATGATGTCAGGCCTTGCGGATAAGGAAAGCAGGTCCCTTATCTCGGAGGAAAACATATATTCTGTTCTGTTTGAATACAGGTGGCTCCAGTAGTCAAATGTGATCTTTCTGCTCATAAAACAAGTTCTAAAACGGGTTTTTAATAATATATAGTTGTAAATAAGTAATATATATTAAAAACTTTAAAAGTTCAAAAAGATTTCAGTGAGTTCACACAATCCTTTATAGTGCTATAATCATTAGTATATAAAATTTAGAAGATTTTTTATATTTATTTTATTGTTTATGAAATTAAGCATAAAAGTTAAAGATATTTCAATAGACCAGCTGGAAAAAATATATTTTAATTGCCTGGATTGTGATTACTGGTTTGATTATAAAGGGCTTGGTTTCCTGGATGAATTATCCAGGGCCAGGAGCTTCGGGGATGTCAGGTGGTTTATTAAGGGCAGGTTATTCCAGAAAAAAGGCAGCGGGGACGGAAGAAAAAAATTTTTAAAATTTAAAGCGTCCGGGGGTAAGATAAAGGGCGCTTTTACCGGCAGGAGATGCATAGGAGTCATAATGGCTGGTGATTATTACCTGTTTCCCAGGCTTAAAAGCTTTAATATCTATCCTCCTGATTCTAAAAGTACTTTTCTTGCATGTATCTATGTAATCCCGGAGTATAGAGATATGGGCGTGGACAAGAGGCTTCTAATCGAAATTGAAAGAGAGCTGATAGAAGAAAAGGTGGAATCAATAGAGGCCATTGGTAAAAGGATAGATGATGATATGGATGAAGAGGAATATGAAAATATCCCCCTTATTCCTTTTAAATTCCTCATAAATAACGGCTTTTACTTGAAGAAAAATGATCCCCTGTATCCGCTTCTGAGATTGGACCTGAAGAGTATAGCAGTTAATTTCGCTGAAAGTAGAGTGGTCCCCGGTAAGATGGCTCTGGAAGAGGAAATAAAAAGTCCTATGATTATGAAGGATAAAGAGACACCCTTGATGGAGAGTTATCTTAGTTTTAAATAATATCATAATTATCTTATTTAAATACCTCGATTTAAATCACTTCTTTATCGAATATATATATTGTTTATTAAATATACTGGTAACTGGCTACGGAGTGTCTGCAAAATTTTATTTAAAATGGTAGAATACGCTTATCTAATATAAAAAATAAAAAGGCATGCGGTAATGAAAAAATTATTACTAATTATATTTATAATGACAACCGCTATACTACTAATTATAAATATAGCTGGATGTAAAGATTCAGCTAAATCTACTGAAGATAATGGAAATCATGAGCCTACTGACTGGAGTAAGGTATCCTGGGAGTGGTCTTCGCCATATGAAGAGCCCAAAGGAGATAAGATTGTTTTTCTATCACGCCGTGATGTAAACTGTGAAATATATATGGTTAATATAGATGGCTTGGGATTAAAGCGTATTACAGATAGCCCAGGGAATGAATCTAACCCCGACTTATCACCAGACGGGACTATAATTACCTTTTCATATCCTTACTCTACTCAAAGTGAAGAAGATTCAGAAATATTTATAATTAATATAGATGGCTCTGGAAGGAGAATTCTTACAAACAATGAAGCTAATGACTCTGATCCCTGCTTTTCACCAGATGGCTCTAAAATCGCTTTCTCTTCAACCAGTGACGGGAACTCAGAAATATACATAATGAATATAGACGGCACTGGGCAAACACGTCTTACAAACAATCCGGGTGGTGACTGGGACCCCTGCTTTTCACCTGATGGAACAAAGATTGCTTTTACATCCGAACGCGATGGAGAGAAAGAAATATATATAATGAATTCGGATGGTTCTAATCGAACACGCCTTACATACCATGATGATAAGTGCGATAGACCTATTAAATCTTACATTTCTTTTTCACCTGATGGAACAAAGATTGCTTTT
>Ga0180433_10005714_pt1 | contig 16641 bp, 16 predicted proteins | sample SS_ome_8_FD_132980 | JGI IMG/M metagenome (GOLD analysis project Ga0180433, IMG submission 132980) | Hypersaline lake sediment archaeal communities from the Salton Sea, California, USA - SS_1_D_1 metaG | ecosystem: Environmental > Aquatic > Non-marine Saline and Alkaline > Hypersaline >... | reverse complement strand
TTTTGGGAGATATTCTCACAACGCTCAGAGCGTTAGATGGCTCACTTATCTTGAGAAACGATTCCCAAAAAAACCTGCAGAAGGTCTTAATTTAACTCTACAAGTATTGGATGGAATTTTATGCCACGATGGAGAAATTAACGAGCAGACTTTAAAACCCTTTACAAAAAATGGAAAAAGTTGGAAGGATCACGTAACAGAATACAACGATTGTTTTAACGATAATGAGATAAAAAGAATTCCGATGTCTTACGAGGGTATAGCAGTGAGATTTGCAGATACCATATCCTACATTGGACGCGACATTGAAGACGCTATACTGCTAAAATTTATTAAAAGAAGGGATATTCCAGAAAGCTGTAAAAAAATTCTCGGGGATACAAATCGAGAAATCATTCACACTCTGATAATGGACCTTTTAAACTTTAGTTTAGAAAGGGATGTCATCGGATATAGCGAAAAAATTTTTGAAGCATTGAAAGAATTAAAACATTTTAATTACGATAATATTTACCTTAGAAGAGATTTACGAGTTAAGAAAAATGATTCGAATTTAATGTACTTTGATAGTGTAAGAAAAAAATTCAATTTGATATTTGAAACATCATTGAGGGATCTCCAAGAAGAAAACTATAAAGCTCCCGTGTTCAAAGATCATGTTGAATACATTGACGATCCGGATTATACTCATTACTATCTTCCTTTAAAGAAGGAAAAGAAATTAACATTAATTGTCCGCGATTATATAGCAGGAATGAGCGATAAGTATTTTGCTCAAACATATCAAAAATTGAACAATAAAAAGTAAATTTATTGGGCTGATTTTCATGAATGAACTTGAAGAAAAAATAATTAAGATAGTTGACTCGATGAGAAAAGAAATTATTGAGTTTCACCAACAAATGATACGCCTTCCCTCTGAAAATCCTCCAGGTAAGTATAAGGAGATATCTGAATTCGTAGAAAAGAAAATGAACGAAATTGGGCTTAAGACAATTAATAAAAGAAAAAATATCATTGGTACCATTGGTGACTCCGAAAGCCCATCGTTAATTTTATACGGACACATGGATACGGTTCCAAGATACGATGGATGGACGCAAGAACCTTTTGGTGCTGAAATAATAGATGGAAAAATGTATGGAAGGGGAGCATGCGACGATAAAGCCTGTGTTACAGCGGAGATTTTTGCTACTAAAGCGTTGCTTGACTCTGGTATAGAACTTAAAGGATCCTTAGAAGTACTCTCTGTCGTGGACGAAGAGTCTGGAGGATTTGGAGGTGTGAAACTACTGCTTGATAAAGGTCTTGTGAGGGGTGATGTTTGCTTGTTAGGAGATGGTCGAGGAAATTATCCCGCAGCATTTACCGCAGGATTTCTCATGGTAGTTTTTGTTATTACAGGCAAAAAAGCACATGCATTGGGCTTTCCAGATATCCCTAAATATCGAAATGAGCAATCGGGGGTTAATGCCATCAAGAAAATGATAAAAGTGATGAATTTCTTAATGGAACTACAAGAAGAATTTTTAAAAACCGAATCCAAGTATCCTAACTTTCCAGGTCATCCCTCAAAAGTAAGCACGATAAATATCGGGTTAATTAAAGGAGGAGGTGAATTATCGGCAGTACCCGATAAGTGCGTGATGCAATGCGTCATCAACACGATTCCCGAGCAAGATGTCGAAAGCGTGAAAAACCGTATAAACACTTTTATTGAGAATTATAAAAGAGAAGATCCCAATTTAAACATTAAAGTACAAACTAACCTTTCTTTCAAACCGTATATCGCAGATTTAAATACTGCATTTGCTAAATCTGTTGAAAAAGCAGTAAAAACGGTTTATGGAGAAGAGAGGGAATTTAAGATGTTTTTATCAGCCAGTGACGCTCATTGGTTCCAAGAAAAGGAGATTGAAACGATAATGATGGGCTGTGGAACCCATAAGAATAAGGTACATGCAGAAGATGAATACATCCATATTGAAGAGCTCATTGCAACGACGAAGATTTTTGCATTAACTGCATTGAATTATTTGAAATCGTGAAAACTTTTTATTTGTTAAAGTAGAGTAATACTTAAGAAAATATACTTGAAGATGAAAAAATGTCAAAAAAATATGCTAATTGGATTAAGAATAACATCAAAGATTTATTAATTGATGTAAGCAACCAAATATGGGAATTTGCAGAACTTGGTCTTGAAGAATATAAATCTGCTAAACTTTTAGTAAAGGTTCTAAAAGATAACGGATTTAGCGTCCAAGAAGGAGTGGCTGATATGCCAACAGCGTTTGTTGCTACTTATGGAGATGGAAAGCCCGTGATTGCTATTTTGGGAGAATATGATGCTCTACCAGGACTTAGTCAAGAAGCGAGTCCTGTTAGAAAAGTATTAAAAGAGGGAGCCCCTGGACATGGTTGCGGTCATAACCTTCTTGGAGTAGGATCGCTTGGAGGAGTATTAGCAGTTAAAGCAGCCATAGATGCAGGCGATACAAAAGGGACGATCAGATATTATGGCTGTCCCGCAGAAGAGACATTTAATAGCAAAGGTTACATGATTAAACCAGGAAATGTTTTTGAAGACGTGGACATTACAATGACGTGGCATCCCGCATTTATAACTGGTCTAAATGAAATGTCTGCTTTAGCGATGAATTCCGTCGTGTTTAAATACTTCGGTCGGACAGCACACGCTGCGGGAGATCCTCAGAACGGACGAAGTGCACTTGATGCTGTTGAATTGATGAATATAGGAGTTAATTACTTGCGAGAACACGTGATTCCTGACGCTAGACTTCACTATGTTATTACTAAAGGAGGTGTTGCTCCAAATGTAGTACCTGCTGAAGCTGAGGCATGGTATTTTGTACGTGCTCCAGAAAGACACCAGGTTGATGAGATTTATGAACGCGTTGTCAAAATTGCCGAAGGTGCAGCCTTAATGACCGAAACAAGATTAGAAATTGATTTTTTAAGCGGCACATACAATACTCGGTACAATGAAACCGTCCAAGGAGTTATTCGGGACAAGATGAAAAGGATTAGAGCACCTCAATTTGACGAAAAAGATAAGGAATTTGCATTAGAACTGAAGAAATCACTACCGGAGAACTCAATGGAGGGATATAAAAGGTTCATTCCTCCTGAAATGAAAGAAATCGCCGAGAAAGTCTTGAACGAACCGTTAAACAATATCGTATTGCCATCTTTGGGAAAGGGTAAAATACTGCCTGGATCTACTGACGTCGCTGATGTGTCATGGTACACTCCATTAGCAGAATTTAGCGCAACATGTAGTATAATGGGATCTCCAGGACATTCATGGCAGAATGTGGCAACTTCTGGGATGAGCATTGGACATAAAGGAATGCTAATGGCGGCGAAAGTATTGGCTTTATCAGTAATTGAATTTATGAATAATCCCGAGTTAGTTGAAAAAGCACGCAAGGAATTTGAAGAACAAGTTAAAGATAAACCTTATAAGTCCCCATTCCCTAAGGGACTTAAGCCTCCACATCATCGAACAAAACAATATAGTACTGAATAAAAATATCTATCTTTTCTACTTACTCCATAATATTTGAAGATTTATCTCTGGAATATTTAGATAGATTTAAAAAGGCGCGAAAGTGCGGTTTCACGAAATTAAAAACCATTAATTACACAATAATCATCTAAGTTAGGCAAGAATAGATCCATATCCTTGGCGAACAGTGATTAGCTCTCGATTAATCGTACTAAAATCATATTGAACATTCATTGTTCTATTTCGCATGAGTGTTTCTAAGAAGTAAAACCTTATAGAAAAAGTTTCGTCGGTTTTAATGAACAGAGGGAACATCGTCCATTTCGCTAAATAATAATTTGTTCTACAAAGCTCCTTTGCTTTCTCGAATAGAGACATTTCTTCAGGTTTTAAACCAATATTTTCGTTATATATCTCCTGGAATTTTGAGAAGTGAGATTTCCGTTGCAAGCTTAATGATATCTCGTGATCGCTGATTTCTTGATTGTAAATGGTGAAGTAATATGGTAAAACGCCGGGAAAGTATTTTTGATTACTGGTAAGATTAGAAGATATCCTGACTTTTGAAATAATTCTATATAAATAATAGAAAATAAATAACCCTGTATAGATGTCTATAATCACTCTGAAAACGAATATATCGGCTGATAATAAATATAACAGGATCAACAGATTGAAGAAAACAATTGAATTTATCATTGTAAAAAAGCTACCCGCTTTTTCCACATAAAAACAATACTCCTTTTTAGATAGTGGATAGAAGCAGGGTATTTTTGTAGTTGTAAGAAGATCCATTGAAACATGCAAGCTATAAAATAATGAACCAATTAGCCAGACAAGAAGGAATGGTTTATTCATTATGAGAGAATAAATACCACCAATTATAGCTGAAATAATAACACCAATGACATAGGAATGAGATCCCGAGCGATGTTCAAGATAATTCGAGTGAAATACCCTTTTTAAAGGCTGAATGAAAATGTCTAAATCCGGCAAGATGGCGAAAAACATAGCTGGGATTAGATAATAAAGTGTATGATCCTTTAAGAAAAGGAGGTAAGTGAAAGCTCCAACAATTAAATGAGTAAACATGTCCATGATAAAAAAACCTACTTGTAATAATTAAATAGAATATTGAAATAAATTTTGGTTATTAAAAATAAACATTTTTTTGAATGAACTCATTTGGATTTTCGAATTGATATACAATTTTTTCTGCCGCTGTCCCGCGATATATGGCTTTCATTTTTGACTTAGGTTCAAAAGTAAGTTCTAACTCGTTGTTTTTTTCATTATCATTTAAGGCTCGGATTCGATTAAATGTCCAATCTAATCCGCTCTCGTAAATTATTGAATCTTGCTTATTACGCTCTCCAATTTGAAAGCGCGCTGTTTTTTCGTATAGTTTAGTAAATCCTCTAGCAACGAGTCCAAAATTACGATAATGCTCGCCATACGCGTACTCAGACATGACGATGATCCTTTTTATCCCGTTTGCCTTCATTCCATCCACGACATTCTGAGTTCCCTCTGAAAATAAGGGTATTCGCTGGGTACGCATCCTCCACGTAATGAATGTAGCGTCCACACCTTTAAGGATCTCAGTGATTTTTTCTTTGTCGAAAACGTCACCCGTGATGACTTCAAGGTGATCATTTTCGTAGGTAATTTTTTCGGGAGATCGAACATAAGCAATGATTTCATGACCTTTAGCTAATGCCTTTTCGAGAAGTTGTTGTCCTAATCCTCCCGTTGCACCAAATACTGCAATTTTCATATTTTTTACACACCTCTGTTGTTCATTTATTTTTTATTTTCATTAATATTTATTTCATTTCATAATAATCTGAAACCTTTTGGCCCTTTCCCATGATGGCATCTACATTTTCCAATTCTCCAGGAATGTTAATGTTTTGTGGGCATTTCTCGAGACACACTTCACATTTGGTACAAAGTGAAGCATTACCATTTGGATGCTCTTTGTTAACCTTATCCTTTGATTTTACTAATTTTTTATACCTGCGTTTAATCATCCGTTCCATTAAGCCACTAGAGCCAGTGTAAGCTACGGTATTAAGGATGGCAAAATTTTCTGGGATATTCACGCCCGAAGGACATGGCATGCAATACTGACACGCGGTACACTGGACAAGAATATTTTTCCGATAGATTTCCGCTAATCCCGTAATAATTTTGTTATCCTCTTCGCTCAACGAATTAGCTCCAGAATTTGCAGCGCTTTCGCAATTTTCATCGACCATTTGTTTAGAACCCATCCCACTCAGAACAACAGAAACTTCTGGTTGATTCCACACATATTGTAAAGCCCAATCAACAGGCGTTCTTTTATTAGTTGCTTTATTCATTATAGCTAAGGCTTCTTTCGGAGGATTGGCTAACTTGCCCCCCTTTACAGGTTCCATTATAACAACAGCAATCCCTTTTTCATGGGCGTATTTTAATCCCTCGTGAGTTGCTTGAAGAGCAGTATCCATGTAATTGTATTGAATTTGTGCAAGATCCCAATCGTAATAATCAATGATTTCTTTAAACACGGGGAGGGTATCGTGAAATGAGAAACCGATGTGATTTATCAATCCACTTTCCATTGCTTCTTCCATTTTAGCTATTAAACCAAGGTCCTTTACTTTCAAAAAAGAGTTGCGACTCAAGGCATGAAAGAAATAGGCGTCTAAATGATCCGTTTGAAGACTTTCCATTTGTTGATTGAGATATCTATAGAAATCTTCAGATTTTCGGACAAGTTGCATTAATAATTTTGTCACGAGGAAAACCTTTTCTCTATACCCGTCTTGTAATGCCTTCCCGATAATTTTTTCGCTTGCACCTAATCCATACAACCAACCAGTATCTATATAATTTATACCTTTATCAACCGCATACCTTATTAATTCGATTGACTTCTCCCAATTCACACCTGGTATTAATCGTTTTGAAGGAAGGCGCATGGCTCCAAATCCCAGTGCTGACACTTCCCAATCTATCGATCCTAATTTTCTATATTTCAATTTTTTACAACCTTTATTCATTTATTTGTTATTTTAATCCGTTTATAAAAATTTTTAGTGCTGCTCTAATATCCTGAAGTACACTTTCATATTCTGACTGGGAAAATTTTTTAGTAGAAAAAAATCCTTTCGCATTATGTTTAATACCATCTACTAATCCAAATAAATACGTTCCTACTTTTTCCACATCACAATCTTGTATTCTACCATTCTCAATGCATTTATTAAGAAGTTTTGAGAGGAAAGCTTTATCTTCTAAATAAAGTTTCATAAGTACGCTTTGACCTGATTCAATTAGAAGCTGTAATTTTTCAGGCTCAATTTCCGTTATTTGTTGTACAACAATAGAGTCATTTAAAAATGAAAGTCGCTGTACGAAATAGTTAAATAACTGTTCTTCACACTCCACATTTTCTTCAGCACTACTATGTACTTCTTTGATATATTTCTCAACTTCATTGATGACTATAGTAGTGAAAATCTCTTCTTTATTTTTAAAATAATAATATAAAGACGCTTTGTTTAATCCAATTTTTTCACCAATATCATCGAGAGTTGTTTTCTTGTAGCCAAACTTCGCGAAACACTCGCTTGCAGCATCTAAAATTTTTTGTTTTTTCTTTTCCGACATGATTATTATCAAATATTCTTATTTTCTATTTTAAAATTTAAAAAAAATATTTATTAAATAAATTTTCTGCCTTTATGTCTTTGTCAATCCAACTATTTCATAGGTTAGATCAACTAGCTTCTTCGCAGTATCCATATCTTTAGCATTTGGATTTGGAGACTCCATGGGCCAACCACCATCTTTACATTCGTCGTCACGATACAGCACGCTGCTTTGGCTGAAATATGCGCCTGAATGCTTAGGTGTATCATCAGAAAGTAAGCAATGAAGCGATGTTTGAGCCGCCTCTTCGTTGCTATCGGACATACGTCTTGTCAATGGTCCCATAATTGCCATTAGGATTTTCGTACCCAAACCACCACCTCTTCCGAAGTTTGATCTTGCCCAACCCGGATGAACCGAGGCTGTTATAACACCCGTACCCTCCAGTCTCTTCGCAAGCTCCATTGCATATAATATATTCGCAACCTTAGCCTCAGAATAAGCTGGAAATCTCTTGAATTTCCTTTTCTCCCAATTCAAGTCATCCAAATGTACTTTGGGTCGGTTTTTTTCATTACCCGCGTGGACAACAGATGAAAGAATTATCATTCTTGATGGAGCACTTTTCTTCAATACATCAAGTAATAATTCAGTTAGAAGAAAATGACCGAAATAACTAACGCCTATGGTCAGTTCAAGTCTATCTTTCGTAAGTTGCTTTTCACCTACGGTTACGAGTCCTGCATTGCAATCCAAACCATCCAGTTTATCGTGTTTCTTCAAGAATTCAGCAACAAAATCTCTAACCGACTGTAAGTCAGCAAGGTCACATCTTATAATCTCATAACTGCCTTTTAATCCGTTAAAACTTTTAGCTGCTTCCTCTGCTGCATTGGGTCTTCTGCATGCCATTACTACGTGACCGCCTTGCTTAATCAATTGTCTTGTTGTTTCAAGACCAACACCAGAATTTGCACCAGTGACGATATATACTTTTCCACTTAAATCCTTTGAAAGCATCTCTTCATCGGCCCATATAAGATTTTTTCTAGTCATTACTACCACCTTTTTCATTTTTTATTATCTATTCATTGTTTTTTTGTTTCAAACAATCAAATATTCAAACATTCATATAAAATATTTGAATGTTAGTATTTAAATGTTTCGATTTTAATTTTATAAGAATTTAATTAAATTTCATCAATAAAGAAAAAAGAGCTAAAAATATTCGTACAAGAGATATGACGATGATGTTCTAAAATAATCTTTATTTAAACGAGAGTTATTTCTATACCATGTGTCATGTTTTTTCCTTCAATGTGACGGAACATGAACCTGCTTGAGAAATATTTTTTCTTGAACAATTCCTTGATTTCCAAGACTTTTTCACCAGTAAATGTTCGTGCTTCACCATCAACATACGAACCTATAACTTTCCCTCGAGAAGCACACTGAGCAACCTTAACTTTTGGATTATTATCGATCCGCCTGTATTTATATCTTTTATGTGTCGTTAAAGCATAGAGTTTTCCATCCTTTTCAACAAACCACACGGGTGTAACGATGGGATCTCCCTTCTTGGTATAAGTGATGAGACTAATAGTTTTTCCTTCCATGAGACACTGAAGGAATTGCGTTATATAAATTCTTTCTAATTTATTAGATTATAATTTAGTTGTGATTTTGAAATCTTTCCATATCTTTTTTATTGCATTGAAATGCTTATCTTTTGATATTAGAGATAACTTTCGGTTATAACAAATAGATGCAATTAAAATATCAATTGCGGGTAGAGGTTTCCCCATTTTTCGTAATTCTCTTGCAAGAAAAACTGACATGAAATACTCTGATTGTTCGGGATAAAGAATTACGAGGTTAATAAAAAGGTCAGTCCGAGGAAATTCAATTACATTAAATATAGTTATAAAGCCTTTTATCTCGAACTTTCTATCCTTAGCTAATTCAATTAATATATTTGTATCTAAAAGACTCTCTCCCATTCTATTTCATCAATCCTTTCCTGAGTTTTAATTATTTCGTCAATGGTAATTTCTGGCAATGGATAACCGCTTTTTTCATAATTTTCAAAGAATTCTTTGGTTGAGATTTCACTAGTAGGAGTAGTTATTTTATCCAAAACATTTTTAATAGCGTCTCTGTATAATTCTGTCCACTTGATATAGGGATAATCCTTCATTTTTTTATAAAGATCATCTGGAACTGAAAATGTAATATTAGGCATGAATAACATTAATAAATGCAGTTATTTATATATTTGCATAATTAAGTATATATTCATAATTATGCATTATTTTAAAATATGTCAAAATAAAGTAGAAAATTTCTTTAGCTATCTGATTTTTGCATCGTTTCCAAGATCTAATACTTTTAATATAACATCACGGTCAAGATGAGGGTATTCCGCTCGAATTTCCTCAATCGAGTAATTTAATGCTATTAATTCATAAATTAAGGCAACGGGAATTCTTGTTCCTTTTATAATAGGTTTCCCACCAAGTATTTCTGGATTTGATTCTATTAGATCCGACATGTTCTATGATATTATGTGTTATTTTTGCTTTATATAGCTATTGTTGAAAAAAAGGAAGAAATCTTTGGAAAGGCATATTTTAACTCAATCGTGATATTCACATCCTACTTATTTTTAATAAAAAAAAGGGTGGATTATACATTTGAAGGATAATAAATAAAGTTTTTTTGAACTCTCTGTCTCGCAGAATCGTCGTTCTAGGCGATTAGCGCCGAAAGTCCTCTGTCACGGGGTTTTTTTTTTCAGTCTTTTTCACGGGGTTTTTAAAAAGTTGGTTTTTTTAAAACTGAAATTTTTTTTAGTTTATCCTTCAATTGAATTTGTATAATCCATGCATATTAAGATTGAAGTAGTATATAAATCTTCGTCCTTTTTTTTATATGAACGATAAAATATTAATGCGATAATAATGCGTAAGCATGAATTTCACGAACATTTTCCATTTTTTTCAAATTTACACGCAATAAGTGAAGTATAAATTTGACTTAATTTTTTTTATTTTATCGTAGACTGTTTTGATAATATAAATAGATAAAATTAATGTCTGTTAAGGGATTTTCATATTAAGCATTATTTTAAATAGAGAGTGATATTAAATGTCATCAGGGGAGCCCGCACAATTTCCTAAGGAATATGAAGAGAAACGAGAGAGAATTCTTGAGATTTTAAAGAAAGGAAATCCACAAGAGGCTTATTCAATATTATTAACTGTTCTTGATTATCCAATGGAGATTGATGATGAATTAGTATTTGAAGATGCATTAATCTTATTTGAAAAAATTGCGAGAAAAATTTCTGGTAAAGAGTTAGGCGATTTAGTGAGACAAGTAATATATAACATAGACGATATCCAAGCATTATTCGATCTATCATATGAATTATACGAGGAAAGCCAACATGGTTTAGCTGCTACGCTTCTAAGTAGAGCAAATAGAATTGAACCTCAAGATGGTCACATTATTCCCGAATTGGTGTCCAATCTCGAGGAACTCATGATGAATGGAGAGGCAAGAAGAGTTCTTTTAGAAGCAAAAGACTTGCTTGATGAGAGTGAATTATGCCGATACCTCTTAGCATATAATAGTTTAATGATAGGTGATTTAGAAGAACCGTTTGAGATTTTACAGACTTTACAAGACATAAAGGAGGAAGACCTGAAGGCGATAGTCGAATCTTTTGAAGGAATGCTTAACCGTGCAAGGATTCTTAAGAATGTACGACCACTTGATAACAAGGATCTTCGAGGTTGGCACGCGGTTCTTAATGGCTCTTTATTACTGCATCGTTCTCCATTTGGGGATGACTCGATGAATGGTCGTTATGCTTACATGTCTGATTCGTACGCACTTTGTCGCGAGGGAATTGAGCGCGTTGGAAAAGTAATCGAAGAATCAGGAATTAAAATTCCATGTGTATATAGCCTTGAGAATCGTTCGAGTAGCATTTTAGCACTAGCAACTGCAGAACTTTTAGGACTCCCTTTAAAGCAATGGAATGGCAATTCAGAGCCAGGTCTTATTGTAGTGTATGATATAGAAGAAATTGAATCAGAAGACACTATAATTCAGATCGCAGATCATCGCCCTGGACAGGTACTTTGGGTTCACGCCTCGTGCTGGACATTTCCATTTCCATTTTCTCCAGATATTACTACGTTCCTTTATCAAATGAAAACCACGCCTTGGGACGGTGCAATGATATATGATAATGAAGCAAAAAACGTGAGACGTGCCGATCCTGACGAATCTCCCGTGGAAGTAATTGCCAGCAACATTAAAAATGCTGAAAAAGATAAAGATTACTTAGAGGATTTAGAGGACATACTATCTATTATTAATGAATTAAAAGATCTTAAAGACGAACCATCCATGTTAGGAATTTTTAAATCTCATGAAAGAAGGAATAGACAAAGAATTGGCTCGCCTGTTCCAAGTAATAGATTTTTATAAAATTTGTATCTTTCAATTAATAAAATTTTTTAGAATATCTTGATTATAAATACATGTTTTCTAAATTATTTCAGCCCATTGGTGTAGTGGTCAAGCATCTGGGGCCCTGAACCCCGTGACAGCGGTTCGAATCCGCTATGGGCTACTTTTCTCTATATTTTATCCCGTTCGTTTAATCACATGATATCCAAATTGGGTTTTTATAGGTTGTGAAATTTCACCAATCTGTAATTTAGTGCAAGCGTTCCAAAATTCTGCTACCATTTTTCCTTTAGGAAATGCTCCCAAATTCCCTCCTTTATTGGCACTCGAACATTCAGAGTACTTTCGAGCGAGATTCTGAAAGTTATCTCCTGCTTGTAGATCATCGTAAATTTCTTGAGCCTTGCTTAATTTGCTAACTAATATATGACTTGCTTTAATTTTTCCTGCCCGAATAGGAGCTCCTCCTTTTTTGCCACTTCCTTTGGTATGTTGTCCTTTCCCTTTCTTTTGCGGTGATTTTCCATATTTATTTTTTCCCACGATTACCACCAAAATTTTTGAATCTAGATAATAAAATCAAATTTAAATAAATTAACTATCAAACACAAGAATATAAATGTTTAATTTAAAATCAGATATCTAAAATTCTTAACTTCCTTTATAGAATTTATTTCTACAACTATGCTCTGGAAATCTTGAAGTAAGCCTTCAAAAACCATGAATATAATATGATCATTTCGAGCAAAAAGTTGATTCTTATTGACAATTTGGCTTTTAAACTGGTTTTCAACTTTGTTAATTTTTTTAAGTATGCTAGGATCATTTGGCAGGACAATTACCATGCTTCCCATGACCTCGCTAGTTCTTGGCATTACTATGCTTGAAGCATCAGATAGAGAATCAGTAGCATCTATCGTCGACATTAACCTCAGTAATGCGTCTCGAAATAATTTTGACTTATTTTCATATTGATTTTTGGAAACTAGCTTATTAATGAATGTTTTGAGGCTTTCACTTATCGAAAAACTAACAATTGGGCTCATTTTTATTACCAAATTTCATATTCTATATATTTTATTATAATTAAATTAGTAATTGCTAAATAAAAATCTTATTTATATTAAAATTAAATTTTTAACGAGCGAGCTAATACCTGTTTGAAGTTTTCTACATCGTTTACAAGTTTATCTGCGTCTGCTTCGCTAATATTATCATCTTTGTCATACTTATTTAATGCCGTAAGCCAAAATTCGATCCTTCCCAGTACGGGATCCTTATCTCCTAGCATTTTCCTCAATCGAACAAAGGTATCATGTAATTTTGTTCTTATATTTTGTGCTTTCCAACGCAACATGCAGTAATCGCTAATTTCTGCAAGATTTTGAGTTATGGCCATGACATCAATTGTTTTCTCTCTCTCATCTGATCGAATTTTTCTAATAATATTTATTTGTTCAAATAGGAGTTCGATCACTTTTGCTAAAAATCCAGTTAATTGACCAGGATTAGCACACCAAACTCTTACTTCTAATGATTGACTACTTTCTGATACATATGCCCTTGTTATTATGCGTCCGCCGGTCACCTTAGCTTCTGAGCAAAACCAAGCTTCTGCTTCGTACGATTGTGAGACTTCGCCTCCTTCGTGACTTGTAACCATTGAGGTTTCGAAATTTTTAAGCGAACGAATAGCGGCTCTAAATGCAAGTCTTGGATCTAAATCAGCGATTAAAAACGCACGAGCATCATTAGGTAAAGTTTGAATAGAGAGTTGACAATCTTCAATTGTTGAAAGTGACGTGCATACTAGAGGACATTTTATTTGTACTTCCTTTTTTTTCACTATAACTGTATTTGAATTTCCACGGGCGTCTTTATATATAACAGTTCCTCCATTATCGGAAATTCCACATTCGTTAGGTTCTAGGTAAAAATCAACGCCCCGCGAGTTTCCTGGCTCAATAACGGGGATATTAATTAGGGGTTCTTTCACTTTATAACTAGTCGGAACATCCAATATTACTTTAACGCTATGAATAGCCATTTTACTATTATTACGCACAACTACTTTAAAATGTAATTGCCCTCCAACAAAATCATATTCTCGTACTACTTCTATATTAGCTTTTGTATCAGTGATAGAGATCACTTGAGGTTCCGAACTCGATGAGGGCAAAGGTCCTTGAGACGCTGGTACGGCATAGGCAACAAATAGTTTTTTATGCATATCAATATAACCGTCAATTTCTCCTTTTCCTATTAGTTTCGCTAACAGATCCTCAATGCTAGACTCGGTAACACCCAATCTATTTGACAAATCCCTCAAGGGCATTGTTCTATAAGCCTTAGCAAGTTCTTTAATCTTTCCTTGGAGATGTTTTTGAGTAACAAACTCTCTACGTTGGGTAAATATTCCTTTTATTGAACCTTTTTTAATCAATTCGTGGAGGCTTTTTCTAGCCAACTCTACGGCAATTTTTAATTTCTTAGCGAGTTTAGATAACTCGAATAACCCCGTTTCTTTAGCAAATTGTTTAATTTCTTTATAGATTTGATCTTGTGTGATGATTTGGTTACCTCTATCTGCAAAAAATCCATTAACAGCTTTTGTTCTCATTAAATTGACGCAAAAATTCTTAACAAGAGCTTTAGGTATGTTAAAGAGTTTTGCTAAGGCATCTAAAGAAATTCTCCCTTTTTGTTCGATTTCTTTAATTACTTTAGAGGTTATGTGCTTTTGAGAGAAATAAAATTGTTTATCTTGACTAAACGATCCTTTAATTTGATACTTACTTATGATTTTATAAATTACTTTTAAAGCTATCTCGGTGCTCATATCTAGCATTATAGCAAGATCAGCTACTTTAATTACTCCTTTTTCATGCAGGCTAGATAGGATCTTTTCTTTCATTTCTTCTGATAGATAATGGAACATTCCGTTTTTTTGATCTAATATTCCAAAAATTCTTTCTTCATCTAGGTATTCTTGCATTAATTTTACTATATCTTGAGCTGAAATGTTAAATGAGCTTTTTAGCGTGTCAAAGCTTGTAATTGAACCTTGCTTCAAAATGTCTAAGAAGCATTTAGGACAAATCTCTTTTCCTTCTAAATCTTTTAAACGTTTGTTACATAGTCTAAAACCCCGGATCAGATTATACCTTTGTCCTTCCCGTACTAATTTTTCTCTCGAAGGAAAGAATAACCCTGGAGTTTTTAGATATGAATTCCAAGCACAATTAGGATTTGTGCATTCGAAGTAATATTGTCCTGAGGATAAGCGTTCTAATCTTAAAAGGGATTTACATTCTGGACAAGTACTACCTTCAATGACTGTACATTTAAAATTTTGTTCAACTGCTTTTGCTTTACTTACGATAATGTTATGCTTTTTACATTCCCATTGTTCTGTTGTTGCCATATGATTGATACAAAAACTAGATTTGCATCTTTCACAAGTAAAATCGATTTTTTCAGATTCACAGAATAGGCATTTCATAATTTCTACCCAGTTAGAATATTATTGTTTTTTTCTTCGTTATAAGTTATATAAAAAATTCATGTTAATTAACTTAAGTATAGTCCAATGCTTAATGAATTTACTATGTTCCAGATTCGAAAAATGATAGTTATTTTTTATTATCAATCTATCATGTGCTCTATATGAAAGCAGGGAAGATATTAACTTTAAAGAGGCTTACAATCATTATAACTATATTAAAAACTATAATAACTAAAATCATTATTACATATACGATACTTCTTTTTTTTTCCTCGGGATTTCTTATTTGGGCCGTTCCATGTTTAGCTAAAGCCAATAGGAATAATCCTATAAATGTCCCAAGAGAAAAATAAAAAATATATGTAATAACCCACAAGAAGTCGTAAGTCAACGCCAAAGTCAAGCATTTGTAATAAATATAAAACTCAAAAACACATGGTGCAAAACCGACAATTATTCCAAAGAAAAATGGAGTTCTCAATTTTTCCCAATTAAGACGAACAATTTCATCTTTGTACCTAGAATGTATCGTTTGGGTATAATTGCTACGCGTTATGAAGAGAAAGAGAATAATAGCGGCAATCACGGATGTTAATGCACCTAAGAAACTTAATAGATAAGGATCGAATGTAAATCCCGGAATAACTAATCTTGGTGTTAAACTAATTCCTACAGTTATCATGGTTATTATTAAATTTGCACCCATCAATCCTAATCCGTAAAGAATGAGAATTAATACGCTTCTTTTCGGTTTTTTAGAAATTCCAAAAGACCAGAAAAAGAAAATGGCTTTATCCTCACAAGGAATGATAGTATGAAGAAATCCTAAGGTGAACGCAGGTGCAAATAGAACTAAGAGGTCATAGATGAATTGTAGCATTTTTTAATAAAATATTTGGTAATGTAGTCTTTTTTTTAATAATTTCTAGAATCATTTGTATTTATCTTTAACCATGTTATAAATTTTTTATAATTTAAATCCCTTTAATGAAATCAATATCAAGGGCATTTTCATAGAAAGCCTTTCCTACAATAACACCATGAACGCCGCTCTCTTTTAATTGAATGATATCCTCCTTATTTCTTACACCACCAGCAGCGTAAACGGGAATTTCTACTGTATCAACCATTCTTTTAATATTTTTTATATCAGGTCCAATAAAAGCACCATCTGCCTCAACCGAAGAAAAAAGGATGAAGCCGGCACCAAATTTTTCGATTTCTTTTCCAAATATAAATGGATTCTTATCAGTTTGTTCTGTCCATCCATGGGTTGCGATTTTTTCTTCTTTATAATCCAGAGCAACGATTATATGCTCAGATCCTATTTTCATAGCTAATTCTTTAATTTTCTCAGGATTATAAATTGCTAATGTCCCAATTATTATACGATCAACGCCATTTTCAATAAGTTTCATTGCAGCATCGATAGTTCTTATTCCACCACCAATTTGAATTTTAATTTTTCCTGATGCTTTCA
>Ga0180433_10005713_pt1 | contig 16643 bp, 15 predicted proteins | sample SS_ome_8_FD_132980 | JGI IMG/M metagenome (GOLD analysis project Ga0180433, IMG submission 132980) | Hypersaline lake sediment archaeal communities from the Salton Sea, California, USA - SS_1_D_1 metaG | ecosystem: Environmental > Aquatic > Non-marine Saline and Alkaline > Hypersaline >... | reverse complement strand
AATTTATAATTCTCCTAAAGTTAAGCTTGATAAAAAAAAAGTAGATAAAGTAATTACATTTATTAATACAATTATTTAATCTTCAGCTAAATCTTGAAGAAATCCCGCATCAATTTTATTAAACTCTTCAGCAAATTTAGTTCCATATTTTTCGCCGATTTCTCCATATACGAGTTTCACTAAAAGATTTACTCGAATAGAATTGGGAACATCTTCTTCCAACAACTCAATATAAAGATTATTAGCTCTAGCGAGCAATTTATTCTGGTAAAACCAATTTTTTAAAACTGTTTTCTGTTGACTTATCGCCTTTATTTTTTCCTCAATATAATCCGTAATATCTACATGAAAATTTACTACTGTAGGATTTCGAGCAAATAAATATCTCTCACCAACTGCGTGAATATCCAATCCTTTTTCAAAATCATCTGTATAAAATAAATCAAATGAACTTTGCCAGCATGCCTCATTCACAGCTCTCGCAGTAATAATATGATCCATATTTTCTTCATCAGTACCATTTAAATCGAAAGAAATGACGATATCAGGTTTGTATTTTCTCATTAAATGAACCAACTTTCCTCTTAACTCAAAATAATCAGCCTTGCATAAACTATCAGTCGGATAATCGAGATGTATAACTTCTTTAGCACCTAAAACTTTATAAGCGCGCTCGACTTCTTTTCGATTATTTTTAATAGCTCTGTCCTTAGAGATTCCCACCGAATCCGCGTAATCATCCGTAATTCTTACACAAACTAAAGAATTTCCTTCGCTTGATAATTTTTTAAGAGTTCCACCTGCCCAAATAGTCAGATCATCTGCATGTGAGCCTACTGCTAAAATATTCTTGTATCTAAATAAATCTCTTACAGTTTTTCGTACTATTTCCCCCGCTTTAGAACCTACCGATTCTGTCTCGTGTCCTATAAACTTTCCATTTTCAATATTATCAACCCATACTTGAGGTTTTAGACTATATTTCCCAATAGGTATAAAATATCCAATTGAATCGTTGGAATGACTGATAAATATGATTTTATTTTCTTTTCTGGACTCAATAATCTTAGAAAATAAACTGGGAAATGGCTCACCAGGAATGTTTATAAAATCTAAATTTCCGATTCTTACCTTAGATATAGTGGTTTTTACCATCCCATTTTTATAGTCACGATTGAAAATACCAAGTTTGGAGAGCAGTTCAAAATCTCCATTTTCTAAGGGTATTTCTATTTCTCTGCTCCTGATTTCTATTGGACTGAGTTCTACGAGCTCCTCTTTTTCATAGATCGTTTGAATATTTGCGAAAATCTCTTCTGCAAATTTCTTTATCTGTTCATAACCCATCTCACAATAAATAGGAGATTGGGCCCCACATAACCCTAAAGCAAAAAGACTAATACCCCCATATTCATTTTCTATCATCTGACTTACCAATCCAGGATAATCTCCCGAGATCAAAGTATTTTCTCTCGTAGTTATTTCAGGTTGAGCGGAATATGTCCATAAAGTCGCGATTAATTCGGCATCTGACTTAAATTTTAATAATTTCAAATGGCTATTGATTTCTTTTTCTTCTCGGTAATTTTCCACTAAATTTGGAAGATCGTTTATAGAATAATAAATATTACATTCTCTTAGGTTGTTCTCGGCTTCTAATACAGCTTCGATGATCTTATCCATCAAAAAAAACATATATTTTTTGTTTATCCCTGAAATCCCTATCAAAGGACCCCATAATCCCATCGTATCTGGTCCCGCATGGGTATGAGTGGAAAAAATATATACATTTTTAGTAGGAAATCCATAAGCTGATAATTTTTCTCTTACTTTACTTGTAAAATCACTTAATAACCCTATGACTTCGACTGATATTAAAGCAATTTTCTTGGAACCATCATCCAAAACAATTGCTCTTGTATGAATAGGATCCCGTACACCTGAAATTTTAGGAGCCATCATTGTTAAATAGCCGGCAAGATATGTATCTCCTAAATCATCAAGAGGAACAATGGTTTTTTTTGCCGATCCACATTTAATATTCATTTTTTATATCACTTCAAAAAGCATTCTCTACTCTTAAGGGAATATCTAATTTTTAAAAAATATATTTAAAAAAAAAAGGGTATTTTTATTATGGATTTATATCTTTTCTCTTTTTATCATGTAATTCCTTTTTCATTCTCTCGTTTTCTTTAACTCTCTCCTGAGTCAAGGGATAGAAATATAGGAGAATTAACGCAACTATTAATATAAGAACTGGCCATATGATTTGAATTGCGGGAAGAATTATTGGGGCTTGGGCTGGATCCGCAAGCTCATAATCACCCCACCCAGCTCCTGCAAATACAAATGCAAGTACCACTAAATTAATAGCACCTGATAACCTATTAAATAGCGCTACTACACCATAATATGCACCTTCTCGTCTTACACTTATGCCAGAGCGTACTTCATCATCATCAATAATTTCTGCTAAGCCTTGATCGTATATATATAATGATCCTCCTAAACCGATTCCAACAAAGATGATAAATAGATAACCCGTAATTTCATCAGTCGCTAATATGAACAATAATAATGATGCCGCCCAAAAAGCTGCTGCCATCATATAAGATTTTCGAATCCCAAATCGCTTTCTTAAATACATCCAGAGAGGCGTTGATGCTGCAGAAACTAGCAACCCAACTAACATAATTAAACCAGGATCTTCTGATCCTAATATGTATTCGGCATAGAGAGGCATTACCGTAGGGAGAATCCCATAGACTATGAAGATCGCTAATGCTATAAAACAGTATAATATAAATGCTCGATTTTTAAAAGTGATTTTGTAAGACTCTTTCCAGGTGGGCGCTCCTTCGACGTCTTTTGAAAATTCTTTTCTTTCAAAACATCCGAATTTTATCATGATAGCGATTGTTGCCCCCACAATTATCGCAGCAACTATGCCGTTAATAACGAAATCAAGGGGTGCCGCCGCCACAACGTCTCCAATAATAATTTCAGGCAAAAGAAACGCAAAACCCACTCCTAAAACTGTAAAAATGTTTCTCCAAATACCCAATGAACTTCTATCTTCCATTGTTAGGAACATTTCAGGCCATAAACCATTGAAGTTTACTGTATAGGTGGTAAATACAAGATCAAAGACTATTAAAATGATTACTAAATAAACGAAGGTAAATATGTCATTACCAGTGGGAGGTGTCCAAATCAGTATCATTAATATACAGAGAGGAATAGCAGATAGATAGATCCACGGTTTTCTTCTCCCCCATTTCGTCTTAGTTCGATCAGAAAGTACTCCGATTAGTGGATCGTCGATTGCATCCCAAATTGAATATATAATAAACGCTAAAGCGTACCAAAAGACATTTAATCCTATTGTGGTGTAATAGAATGTGAATCCGAGAAACAAAAAACTTTGTAGTGAGAGATTGTCTGCTAATGTGCCATTTGCGTATGCTACACGGGTTCCAAAAGTAGTCTCAATGTCAATTTCTTGATTAGATTTAGATTTATTCATAATACTTTTTTTTCCTTCTTAATATTTATAACTATATTTTGTATTTTATAAAATAAGATTTTCTGATTGAATAATCAAAAATTAGTAAAAAAAAAATAGAATATTGAGTTACAAATTTAATTCGCTTAGTTTTTGTTTAATCTCCTTCTTTTTCTCAGGTGTAATATCATATAATTTCCAAAATGCGAAAACACCTAATAGCATAAGGATAACAGGAATAATTGCCATTTGTATCCTTAATCCAATTAAAGCGAGATCTGTTTGAGCAGGTAATTTAGAATCAAAACCAGTTATGATGTGAATGATGGTAAAAGTAAGTGCTTGAATCAATATAGCGATCCTAGCAAAGAAGATACGCACTCCCATATATAATCCTTCTTGCCTGACCTTATTATTCACAATCGCTTCATCAATTACATCTGCTAAAACGGGGTTTGACATTAACCAAAATCCAATCAAACCAACTCCCATGAGAGCAGCAGCAATGACCCCATAGATAACACTGTTAGCAAAAAAGAATGGGAAAATAAGGAGAGCCATAACGATTCCTGAAATGATAAAAACCTTCTTATTCCCTGCCTTTTTTGCGATTTTAGACCAAATTGGAATTGAGAGTAACCCAGCAAGGATATAGCCAAGCAAGATTACAGTCTCCATATCTGGGTCTTCATTTAAAATAAAGTCAACCAAATAAGGGATGGATCCAAGAAGGATCATGATGGTCGCTTGGTATAAGGTAAACAGAATTAAATATGCAACAAAACTTCTTTGCTTTATGCAGATTTTAAGCATATCAATGAAACTCACTTTGTTAATTTCATCTACGGATTTAACATATCTCTGCTTCATTTCCTTTGTCTCTCGAATCCCATATTGCTGTAAGGCAAGAATAATTAATCCAATAAATGCAAATATTACTGCCATAAAAACAAAGGAAGCTTTAGATTCATAATCAATAATAAGCCCCACTAAAGAACCTAATACAGAGCCAAAAATTCCAAGTCCCACTTCAAATCCAGACAATTTAAGTCTTTGTTTATCTGTTCTAAATTTATCTGGAATTAAGCCGTTATAATTGGTATCAAAAAAAGAAAAAAACGTATCAAAGAGACAGATGGAGAGAAGTAACCATAGAAATATAAAAAATCCGTCTACTACTGGATCGAAATCCGGCACGGCAAAAATTAAAATAAAACTTACAGATATGCCAATTCCTCCCACGATTATCCAAGGTCTTCTTTTTCCAAATCGATCCCAGAATTTCTTTGGTTTGTCGGCAACGTATCCAATAAGAGGATCATTTATCATATTCCAAAGGGTGTATATAACATACGCTGCTAAAATGAGAAGAGGATGTAACAAAACTCTATTTTCATAAAATGAAAACACCCTTACTCCAAAAAGATATACAAACAGCTCAATCATCAGATCTCCGAAAGCAAATGAGAAATAAACTATCAATGGAAATTTCTTTTGATTATTTATTTTTTCTTCAGATTTTTCACTCAAAAACTATCCCCTAATTTTTCTAATTAAGATTTAAATTAATTTTTTTTGTGTTAAAATTCTATATTAAACTTTCTAATCCATTATAATGAGAAAGAGAGAAAAAATTAATTAATAGACAAAATTATTATTCAGAAGATTTGCAAAATAAAAAAATGAAACCTAAAAAATATTTTATGTGTTATAATTCATAGCCACACTTCTTACAGATATTTTTCTTTGCGTAAATCTTGATACCACCCATTTGGTGTAAGATCTGGCTTTTATCTTCTTCAGTACGGAAATCTGTATTACCACACTCTGGACAGACCCTTCGACCCTCGACAGGGGGTTTTTCAAGTGCTTTCTGCTCCTCTTCTTGTTTTTCTACTACTGCAGAAGGTTTAACATAACCCTCGCCCCTACTTGTCCCACTTATTTCTTTATCTGAACCACCTAATAGGATATCTAATTTTTTATTCATTTTTTCAAGTAGTTCAAGTACCTTTTCTTCAAAATCAGTCAAATACAATTTTCTCCTTATTAAATGTAATTAATATTTACTAAATAATCAAAAATAATGATTATAAATCTATGTAAAAGGATAATTTCTAAAAATAAGAGTTAATTTTGCTTCACGGGAGCAAAGATTGCGAAAAAGTCTTTTTGTAATCTTGTAACTCCTTGAAATTTTATAATAACCTTATTTCCAGTAAGTGTAGAAGCATATAATGAATTATAATCATTTCCAAAACCTGAAAAAAGAATGATGTCCCCGTTGTTTAATTTAGAATCCAATTTAGAGGAATCCTTTACCCTTAAATACATTCCCTTTTTGAGATCTGCCAAAGTTCTTACATTATGAATATTAGAAAATGAGTTAGTTCCTGAATAATGTTCATAGATGTAATCATACAAATTTGTCATCGGTTTTTTTTGAATTTTGAGAACCTCTCCTTTAATCCCTCTACGAGCAATAAGTAGTGCAGCTATTGCATGATCAACAAATCCTTTTGCGTTTACTTGGTTTACCAGTTCACCCTTTTGCAGATGAAAAAGTGCTTCTTTTGTTGTTTTAAACTCATCAACCATATAAATATCCGGTGCTGGCAATGTGTTAAAAATTTGATCTAGTTCATTATTATCGCTCTCACTTCCGGTGATATTAAAGTAATCAATTAAAAAGTTAGCAATAAAGGATGATCCGGGACCATTTCCAATGAAGATTTTTGTAATTAAGTCCTTATCACTGCCTAAAAATACATCTAATTCATATCTAATTTGCTCTTTAGAAACAGACCGAGATTTCTTATCATCTATACTTCTTTTAAGATTTACATACCATAACGAAGGTAAAGCACCTTGTTCTATTAGACAAAAACCAAAATGTCTAGTACCAGGATCTATAGAAAGGATTTTTTCTTCAAAATCGAATTTGATAAGACTAAAATCTGCTTGACCATTGGAAAGTTTCATAAGCGAATTAAAAAACGTTTCAAAAACAGAATTTTTTACTTGTAGAAAGAATGAGTTTACCTTGGATTGATATAAAATATCAATATCATATTTTTCGATAAGAGCAAAAAGGGCATTATAATGAGAAACTTTTACAATAACATCTTGATAAGGGATGATTTTAATAATCTTTACTTTTTCTATAGCTCGAGTTATTGCTTGAGCAATATCTGCTTCATTTTTGCCAGAATAAATATCAACATGTAAACCATCCAGATGGAAGGCATCATAGGCTACAGAAGCACCGAGAACATCATATAATTTCGTAGCTTGCATTCCATCTCGATTTACAGTTAACTTATTTTTTATACGGGGTACAATTCTTATTTTTGCAGAATTAAAGCTAGCTTTAGTTGACTTATTGATAGTAATTATTCCTTTTAATTTCGAACCTACGATCTCAAAATCTATTAAATCTTCCAATCTCTCCTTAAGAAGGGTAAATTGCAGATCACCAGTAGCTAGAATGGTTATTTCGCTTTTTTTATAATAATAATCTATATTTGGAATAATTTTTTTTATAGATTCAAGTACATCTATAGCTACTTTGAATTTTATAGGATCTGAAATCGAAATATAAAATTCCTTTCGAGGGACAATTTCAGCTAAAGAACTTATGAGTTTTGGGGATATTATTTTTCCCTTATAGTATTTAGAACCTAAATCCATTTTATTTGCTATATTTAATTGAATCTGAACGAGATCTCCCTCTTGGGCTTCTTTTAATGGTGCTCCTTGTAATGAAAATATATTTTTAATTTTGATTTTTTCATTTATCCAAGAATTACTTTCAATTTTTCCCGAAATTATTCCTATATTTATTAATTCTCCAATTCCTTTTTTAATCTGAAAACCTAAGATAATAAATGAGAGCTCATCTCTATTATCATCTCTTTTGTGAATCTGAATAGTAATTTTTTCAACCAAATCTTCAATACCTCTCATTTCTTTTGAAGAGGTTTTTACGATGGAACGTAATTGTAGCTTTTTATAGTTCTCAATCTCTTTTTCAATTTTATCTGGATTAGAATATGGCAGATCCATTTTTGTTATTGCTATGATCACGGGTAATTTTTTTTCTATAGCTTTTTCTACAAGCCAGTATGTTCTTGCTTGAAAACCCTCAGAACTCGATATGACTATCACTAAAAGATCAGCAAATTCTAATCCTAAGGCAATTCCGCCTTTAAAATCCGCATGACCAGGAGAATCTAAAAAATTAATTATGAGATCTTTTGATGCTATAGGAAACTGAATTACCTTTAATGAAACTGTTGTGCCATGATTTAATTCAAAGTCTAAATTATCTGGAAACTTACCACTTATGGCTTCTATCAAACTTGATTTGCCATGTTGGGCGTGTCCCGCAATTAAAACATTTAAGATTCCCATCTCTCCCACTTTATTCTCGTCTATTACCTTCAAGGTTTTCGAAATAATCTAAAACCGATTCTTTAATTTCAATTGCAGGAAATACGAGTCTTGATTTATTAACATAATTTATTGCATCCGTCCAAGTCCAGTCAGGATAATTTTGCATAAGCCAAGCCACAATAATCCCACCGGAACGACTCACTCCCATAGCACAGTGTACTAAAATTTTACCCTTAGTGATATGTTTATTAATAAATTCAAGGATTTCCTTGAGATAATCATGAGGCGGGTACCAATCATCGGGAAAACCCTTAAACAGATACTCAAAGCCATCTGGTGTCGGATCATATAAATTATCCTCCATTAAATTTACTATTGCTGTTATTCCGATTTCTTTAAACTTTTTAAAATTTAATCGAGGCCAATAAGCTCCAATGTAAAGATTTTTATGAACTTGATAGATTTGATCTAATTCGTCCAATCCTATACACTAATATAGTTATTTTGATGTTATTAAGAACTGAAATTTATTATTTCATAAAAATTTTAACCATCATCAAAAGTGTTTAAAAATTACTCCACTTTACTGATGAGAATATTTAATTTCTCATTTATAAACAAGAGAAGGGCTCTTTTGGTTGGATTATTTGACCCCACCACTGATGTGACTATTCCTATAACAAGTATAAGAAAAAATTGCTGTAGAGGATCACAAAATCCAAATACACATTGATAATAAGGGAACTCCAAAAATGTGATAATAGAAAAAATCCAGATTGCATAAATAATACTTGCTAACACCATAATCATAAAAGATACATTTAACCTAAAGAATATAAAAAAGCAAGATATGACTGTAACGAGATGGAATAGTGCAAAAAGGAAGTTTAGTTGAGAAAAATCATAGATTGTTATAAAAAAATATGTGAATGTTAACGGAATAGAAAGGCTATTTAATATCTTTTTATTATAGAGAAGAGTATAATTAGTAATCAATAGTGCATAAACCGATATCAATAGCAAAAGAGGTAAATTTGTTATAAAACCTCCAATGAAAAAAACTGAGAGAACAATACCACTAAATATGAGAAAGATCAGTTTATGATTATTTGATTCGTTAGTTTTCAATTTTTTAATAGTTCGTACAAACATAAGCAATCTCCTAAATTAAAAATATTCTAAACTCTGTTATATTTTACAAAAAATCGTCCGGTCGTTTGTTTATAGTTAATATATTCCTCCTTAAAATATTCTATGAGTATTTTTTCCTCGTCTATTGCTTGAAAATACAATCCAACAGCTCCGATTATATAAACAATGAGAAGAATCCAATCCAATAAAATCATGATAAATCCTATACAAAATAAGTTGAAAGAGAGATAAATTGGATGACGGATCTTTCCATATATCCCTGAAGTGACTAATTTTCTTTTTTTTTTAATTCCATCTATCGGATAAGACCAATAGATTCCTAATTCATGATACGCTAAAGAAAGAGTAATATTTCCACCAATAACTAAAGTCAATCCAACAATCTGCACGATTTCATCGCTAATACCTAAATTTATACGCGGAAAAATTTTGGCTATAGGATCGAAGAAAAATATATTTAAACAAACTAAGCATATGAAAACATTAAAAACCATAACACCAATACGAGCGAAGAGCCGAGTTTCTTTTAGTTTATTTTGGATTTCATCATTATCATTGTTATTTTTATTTCTTTTTTTAGTTAAGATAATGTATGTAATATTATAACCAAATAGAAAAAAGCTGATTATGAGAAATACCTGAATAATTACTCTTGGAAACATACGGAAGCGATCCCCTTATTCTGATTAAGAGTAAATCAGCGGTGATATACTATGAAATAATTATTTTAATTTAAAAATATCGCATATACTAAAAGAATTAGCATAAAAAATAAATTCTACTAAGCACTTTTCTTTTCAAGATTACGACTGGCGATAATATTGATTCCCATTTCTAAAATATCTTCAATTAGGACATCTCCCATTTTAATTGGAGCTTTAGTTTGTTTTTGAGCAATAATTTTTAACACATCTTTTAGCTTTTCTTTTAATAAAGGTTTATCGGTTCTTACAGGTATTAAAGGAAGTGTCCCATTGTCAACCTTCATTGTAGTAGTGAGAATTCTTTTTGGTTCTCGAAATTCTTGTTCAGCATATTCTAATCCCCTTTTGCAGTGATAGCCTTCAAATTCAACATTATTTTCGTCTTTTCCTATTACTTTAATTGAACATCCCGTGGGACATACAATACAGCGAATAAGTTTAACTACATTTTTACTAGTTTCTTCCATAATTACAATACCTCGTCTTCTTCGATTAATACCTCAGGTCGAGGAATCACTTCGATAATAATACTTTCTGATTCTATTTCTCTCTCAAGTTTACTAAAATTTATTTTCAATTCCACCATTTCACTTGGAATGACATAAACCTTTTTCCTTTTATAAATAACATTATTCTCTTCGTCTTTAATTTGAATCTGTACTCTTCTATCGGGAGAATTTACACGAAACGTAAATATTATATCCTTTGATAAATCCCCTTTATTAATAAAATCAGGTTTTACATAATTAACATTGTCTCCCGCGAAACAACTTATTTTTCCTTGAGAGTCTATTTCCTTTCCATATCGCGTATTTATATACTCAATAGCATTTTTACCAGCTCTTTGAGCTTCAGCACTAACTAAATCCACCAAATCATGGACTTGTAAGACATTCCCACAAGCAAAAACCCCCTCGATGATTGTTTCTAAATTATTATCTACAATTGGCCCTCCATTTTTAGAGAGTTCTGCTCCTGCATTCAATGTTAATTCATTTTCAGGAATTAATCCTACAGATAAGAGTAGCGTATCACATTCAATGAATTTTTCCGAACCAATGATTCTATCGAAATTTCTATCCACTTTACTGATAGTTACTCCTTGAACTCTATCTTTTCCGTGAATCTTAGTTACAGTGTAGCTTGTAATTAAAGGAATATCGTAATCTTCAAGACACTGGACTTGATTTCTTAGCAACCCACTAACATAAGGTAATATTTCAACTACAGCTTTAACCTCACATCCTTCCCATGTTAGGCGTCTTGCCATTATCATCCCGATATCACCACTTCCAAGGATAACATAACTATTTCCTGGAAGATAGCCCTCAATATTTACGAATCTTTGAGCTTGACCAGCAGTATAGACGCCAGAGGGTCGAAATCCGGGGATATTAATAGCCCCTCTTGTTCTTTCTCTACATCCCATGGCTAAAATAATAGCTTTTGCTTGAATTTCAATTAAACCCTCTTCATTATTCACAGCATAAACTGCTTTATCTTTCGTAATTTCGATTACCATAGTGTCTAAAAGATAAGGTATTTTCAACTCCATTACTTGATTAATAAATCGTTGTATATATTCTGGTCCCGTTAATTCTTCTTGAAATTCTTTAAGGCCAAATCCATTATGAATACATTGAAGAGTAATACCACCTAATTCTATATCTCGTTCTATAATCAATACACTTAAATCTGCTTTTTTTACCTCTATTGCTGATGCTAATCCCGCAGCTCCCGAACCAATTATTACTACATCTGCTTGATATACTTTCATTCTGGCTCCTCCCTTTCTATGTTTTCAATAAGTCTATCTTTTGTCGCTCCAACTAGAAAGTTAGTGTATTCTCCTCTTTTGGTAACTTCTTCGGGAGGTATATATAACTCCCTCGATAATATCTCTATAACCCTTGGTCGGCAAAATCCTCCTTGACAACGTCCCATTCCCGGTCTACAGCGAAATTTTACTCCATCTACTGTTCTTGCACCTACTGGGGCATGAATCGCATCTAAAATTTCTTTTTCAGGTATAGTTTCACATCTGCAAATTATTCTTCCCCATGTGGGATCTTCCTTAATCTTTTTATCCAATTCTTCCTTTGAGAAGTCCTTGAACCTCTCAGGTTTTGGTCGGATAGGATTATAATTCTCTTTAACCTTAAGTTCAAGTCCTAAGAGTTTTAAAAATTCTTCGACTCTTTCTGCTATCGCAAAACAAGAAGTTAACCCTGGAGAGAGAATCCCAGCTACATTTATGAAACCATAGACATCGGTATTATCGATAATGAAGTCTCCTATTTTATCTTCCAAACTATTATAAGGAACGGCTCTTAGTCCTGCAAAATTTCTAATTGATGCACGTGCAGGTAAATTAGGCACCAACAATCGGCCACCATCCAAAATCTCTTTTAAGCCTGCCTCTGTTGTTGAGATATCTTTTTTATCTGTAATATTTTGTGCATTTGGTCCAACAAACGTATTTCCATGAATTGTTGGACAGACTAAAATACCTTTGGATACTTTTGTTGGAATAGGGAAAAGAATTTTATTTAAATGTAGTGCATTACGATCAAATAAAATATACTCTCCTTTTCGGGGCATAATATCAAAATAGTCTAAACCCACCATTTTTGAAATTTTCGCGGCATATAACCCTGCAGCATTTATAATATTATGGGCTTTATATTCATTAGAACTGGTCCTAACTTTAAATACATAATTATGCCTATTTATCCGTTTTACTTTTTCATTTCGAAAAAACGAGACCCCATTCATCGCAGCATTTTCTGCTAAGGCAAAAGTTAACTCATAAGGGCTGACAATACCTGCAGTAGGAGCATGAAGTACTCCTACTACATCTTCAGTAAGATTTGGTTCCATATATTTGATTTTTTCCTTATCTAAAATGAGTTCTAACCCAGAAACCCCATCTTCGATTCCACGTTTTCGTTCTTCTTCAAGATATTTTATTTGTTTATCTTCTAAGGCAACAACAAAAGAACCATTGCGGATAAAAGGGAAATTTAATTCTTCATATGCTTGACTATATAATTTATTACCACGAATACATAAATTTCGTCGAATATATTCTCTAGATGATGCATAGCCTGCATGCACCACTCCAGAGTTCGCTTTAGTCGTTCCTGACGCTATATCCGCATCCTTTTCCAAAACAGCGATATTTATCTTATATTTGGATAAAGTTCTTGCGATACAACAACCGGTCACGCCACCACCAATAATTAGAACATCAAATATCGTCGTCAATACCCCATAAAAAAGTTATAATTAATTTATATCCTTATGCATTAATTAGTAAGATTTCTTTAAAATTTATTGAACTCGCGATTATTTCTTAGGATTAGATAAGGTTTTAGATCTTTAACCAAAAGAGATTATGAAAGACTATAAAAAAACCATAGAAAGTTAAAAAGTACCGCTAAAATAATCAATGTAATGGTTATGGGGTTAAAAACAATGTTTCGTAAAGATTTAGTGTATCTTAGTTCCAAATTTCCCTTTAAAAGGTTATTCATGTTTTTATTTTTATTTAATATTGATTTTTTCATATGATATGAGCCTATAAAGCGGGGATTAGCGAGCATTCGGAAGAATTGATTTGGATCATGGGCAGAATAGGTATTTAATTTATTATTATTAATTATGTCCTCATAATCTTCCAAGAAATTTGTATTATCTATTGATCTGTCTTTCTTAACTTCAGAACCTTCTCGATTCTCTGCTTTTTTCGTCATAATTCATAAAAATTGATTTAATTTAATCTCATGAAGATTATATCTGTGCTATTATAAATTTTTTATGATTATTTTAAATAATAATTATGTAGACTAAATAACAATAATCACCAGAATGCTTCCTTCAACTTCTGCGAAGGATCTAAGGACTGCTCGATATGTATTCCAAAATCAGAAAAAATACTGATATCACTATCCCAGTTTGTTAAAGTTTCTTGACTGTACATTTCAAAAAACTTGTCGGAAATAATTTTCAATTCCGCAATAACCTTTTTTTCTTTTATTTTACTAGGGGCACTTCCGACAAAAAGAAAATCTCTACGCTTAACAATGACAAATCTAATATTAGACATTTCAAAATTGGAAATCCCACCATCTGATAATCGTTCTGCGAAGGTATTCAAAGCACTCATAAGGGCTCCAAATAATTGAGGATTAATTTTCTCCTCATCACTTACTTGAGAAAAGAGCGTCACTCCGGTATTTGTTAGTATCCATAAATCTCTGATTATCTTAGCCATAATGTTTTCCTACTTAAATTATATCTTAACGGAATGGAAAGAATTTCAATTTAATAAGTTAAAATTAATTATTCTTTTTTAGTAGTATAAATTTCTATTTCTCAAAATATAAAATTATTACCTATTTAAAACTACTTTTTTTACTAAAAAATCTAAATCTACCTATAAAAGGTTTTACAATTCATGAAATGGAATACAAGAATAACAGAACTAATAAATATTAAATATCCCATTATTATGGGCGCTTTTGCAAGTGTAGGAAGAGCTGAATTTGCTGCTAGTTTTTCAAAAGCAGGGGGTTTGGGCATTATAACGGCTCTTAATTTTGGAACTAATGAAGAGTTTGAAAATGAAATTAAGAAAATGAAAAAACTGACAACTAAACCTTTTGGTGTAAATTTTTCAATTATGCCTCCAATGATGGCCTCTAAAGTTCCTCATCCGCGAGATGAGAATTTCTATATGGATTATGTTCATATCGCCCTTGATGAAGGAGTGAGAATCTTTACTACATCAGCATATCAAGCTCCAAAAATTTCAGAAGTGATATTAGATGCAAAAGCAATTTGGTTTCATAAATGTACAACTTTAAAGCATGCACTCTCCGCCGAAAAGCTTGGAGCTCATGGAGTCACCATAGTTGGAGTTGAGGGAACTGGATTTAAGAATCCTCTTCAAAATACCACATTGGTAAATATGACGATGGCTCGAAAATTATTAAAAATTCCACTCATAGCTGCCGGGGGAATTGGGGATGCTCGAGGTTTCCTTTCAGCTTTAGCTATGGGTGCTGATGCAGTATGTTTCGGTACGGCGATTCTGGCTACATATGAATGTAAAGCACCCCATAGCTATAAACGAAAATTAATTCATCAAGATATATTTGACGAAGAATTTTATCATAAGATCTTTCACCATCAACTAAAAGATAAAAGTATTTGGAGTTATGCTGCCGGTCATATTGATAAGGAGGTTTCGGTTCAAGAATTTATTGAGGATCATATTATTCAAAAGGCAGAAGAAATTTTGAGAGGATGGGGATTTCAAGGTGATGAGTTGTCAATCTTTTGAAAATAAAGGATTAAAAATTTAAGATCTTCCTCATGATTTTACATAAATCTAAAAAAAGAATCAAATAGCTTACGATAGAAGAGAAAAACCATGAATATTGATTATGGTAAAGAAGGTTTAGAGATCGAAATTAATCCGAGATGGAAAATATCTACTATACACCCAAAAATGCAGAATGTTATTAAGAAACCAGTTGAAACCATTAAAGATGCGATCTTAAATCCAATCGATTCAGTTTCTTTATCAGAGATTATTAAAAATAAACAAAAATTGACGAAAGTGTGCATTGTTATTGATGACGCGACAAGACCAGTTCCCAGTTATCTCATTCTCGAAGCACTAATTGAATTACTCCATGATTATAGCGTTTCTAATTCCCAAATCATCATTTTGATTGCCACGGGATTACATCGAAAGTCTAGTGAAGAGGAACTCAAAAGAATGATTGGAAATAAATTATTTGGAAAAATAAAAGTGGTTAACCATGACGCCACTAATAAAGAAGATTTGAGCTTTTTAGGAACAACAAAAGGCCAAATTCCAATCTATATTAATAAACACTATTATGAAAGCGACCTGAAAATTATTACTGGATATGTCGAGCCTCATTTCTTTTTTGGCTTTTCAGGAGGTGCAAAATCAATAGTGCCCGGAATTGCTGGAGTAAAGACTATACAAGCAAATCATTCAGCAGAAAATATCGCTTCGCCATGTGCTCGTTTTGGAGTTTACGAAAATAATCCTATGGCAATATTATCAAACGAGATCACTGCTATTGTTGGTGTGGATTTCACGGTGAATGTATGTATTAATCAGAAACATAAAATAACTCAAGTTTTCGCTGGAGATTTAAAAGCAGTTCATAGAAGATTAGTTAATTATCAGTTAAATCATATTTTTTGTAAAATTCCTCATTTTTTTGACATTGTTATCTGTGGAAATGGAGGTTATCCCTTGGATCTCAACCTTTATCAAGCTGTTAAAAGTATGGCAATAGGGGAAATGGGAGTAAAAGAAGGGGGGACAATTATTTCGGTAAATGAATGCTCCGATGGAATAGGAGTGGGTCAAGAAAAATTTAAAGAGTTGCTTTTTTCGGGATTGTCCCCAAAATATTTGCATGAAAAAATCATGTCACAGGAAATCATTGTTCCCGATCAATGGGAAATCCAAGTTTTAGCACGAGTTATGATGAGAGCTGAAATATATCTTATCTCAAGGTTAAAAGAAAGTGAAATAGGAAATATTGGATTAAAATATGCAAAATCAATTGAAAGTGCGATAGAAAAAGCTCTTAAAAAGCATGGAAAGAATGCTGAAATATTGATACTACCAAATGGACCGCAAATATTACCTATAAAAAAGGAAGAGACTTAATAACTTATAGAATATAGTGGGATAGAATACCCATAGAATATATGTTCGGGCACACATAACAAACTCTAACAGTAATATTTTTATATATTGGACTTACTTAGTATTGCATTAAGTAATACTTTTCAGTATCTCAAAAGTTATAATTTAAAACGATTACATT
>Ga0180433_10005712_pt1 | contig 16647 bp, 22 predicted proteins | sample SS_ome_8_FD_132980 | JGI IMG/M metagenome (GOLD analysis project Ga0180433, IMG submission 132980) | Hypersaline lake sediment archaeal communities from the Salton Sea, California, USA - SS_1_D_1 metaG | ecosystem: Environmental > Aquatic > Non-marine Saline and Alkaline > Hypersaline >... | reverse complement strand
GTTTAACTAGTACTCAATTAAATTGTGAAACAAATAGTTTCTTTATTAGATAATGGCAGTTATACAAACACCAAGTGGACCTATGACTGTTCGTGATACGAGGAAAGGAGATGTAATTATTAGGAGATCTGGAAGCTCCAGTTCTGGAAGAATGACAACACGTGAAAATCCCACCCCATCAGCTGGAGAGCTAAGGGGAACAGCTGCGGAACGAGAAGAGCAGATAAGAGCTTTTAGGCGAGGAGGCCAACAAGAATTTTTAAGAGAACGAAAAAGGGCAGAAGCAAGGCAAGCAGCAGAACAAGCCAGAAAAAGGCAAGAGGCAGCGCAACAGGCCGAAGTAAAAAGACAACAAGAAATTCAAAGAAGACAGCAAGAAAACATTCAAAGGACACAGGCCGCATTACAGCAAAGATCTGATGGAAGAGGTGGTAGAAGAGGTATAGACACAGGAACGATTACTAGGGCGCCTGATAGGACGTTCTTACAGCGTATTAAAGATATACCAAGCAGGATTTCTGAAAAAATAACTAGAGAAAAGCCAAGAGAAACATTGGCAAGAGTAACTGGATCTGGTAGAGATGTTTCAGAGGAATTAACAGCAGGTAAAGTGGCAGTGGATGTTGGTGGACTAGTATTAGCCGGTGGAAAGGCAACAGCTATTCTGGCAGGGGCTGGAGCAGGAAAAATAACAGAAAAAGTATTACCAGAAGGAATTGATGTTAAACAAAAAGCAACAAAAGATAAAGAGTTCACAGTATTTACCCCTCAATTTGGTACAGTTACACAAGAGGCTCCAGCAGGAGTAGTCACATCAACAATAACTCAGAAAGGTAGAGAAGCAAGAACAGTTAAAATATTAACTCCAGAATTGGTAAGAGAAGGTGTAGAGGCTGGAACTGGATTAGCAATAGGTATAGTAACTCCAACAAAATTTGTTGCTCCTGCATTAGTTTTGGGAGGAACTCAGGCAGCATTAGATGAAAGAAGAACAAAAAGAGAAAGAGTAATTGGGGTTGCAGAAGCAGGTTTAGGAACATTTGTTGGATCAGCAGCATTGATTAAAGCAGCCAGAGCTCCGGTAACAATTACAAAAGCAACAAGAGGGGCAGTTGGGCCAAAAGCATTGGAGGTTCAGAAGGTTAAGGTGATTGATAAAAAGCCAGAAGTTTTTTCAACATTTGTAAGAACAACAGAGGTAAGGCCCCCAACAGAAGTAATAAGAACAACTAAGGGTAGAGTGTTATTTGGATTAGAACCAAAGTCAGTAGTAAAAAAAGACTCTAAGATTGTTACTCAGTTCACACCTTTTCCAGTAAAAATTAAAACTGGAGAAGTTATAACAGTCGCAACACAAGAAACAGGGAAAAGAGGAACAAAAATTTCAAGAATAATTCAAGAGTCAAAGCCAACAACAAGAAAAGGAATTGCAGAATTAAAGAAAGTAGAAAAAAGACTTGAAACGGAATTGGGCAGAGAAGGACCGGTTTCTATTTTAGGACCAGGTAAAGAATTGACAACAACAGTTGGAGCATCTAGAGATGTTAGAGTTATAACAAAAACACCAAGAACGATTAGAGATAAGCCAATATTAGATTCAAAAACATCTAAGGTTGTAGCTGTTTCAAAATCAAAGAAAGTAGCAGATGTTGAAGGTGCACAAGTTTTCTTAACAGAAGGTGCAGCATCAGCACCAACAAAAAGGGCAGCTATAACAAGAGGAGAGGCTGTCATAATAAAATTAACTGGAAAAGAAAGCAAGGGTGCTTTAGATATTTCAAGAGCAGGAACAGGAGCGAAGACTAAGAAAGTCACAAAAGAAGTGTCGGTCATCTCAGATTTAGTATCTATACCAAAGGTTCAGAAGGTCAAAAAACCAATAGTAGCAAAATCAAAAACAGACATTCCATCTCCATTGATTATAAGTAAACAGGACAAAAAAGTTTCTGTTATAAGCGAACAAAAGCCAATAGTAAAAGAAAAAGATGTTTCTACATTAGAAGTTACAAGTGATATAAAGAAGGATGTTACAATTATAAAAACTGGCACAAGCGGAAGAGAAAGAGGACCTAGTTCTGTTGGTTTAATAGTTGAAAAACAAAAGCCAGTATCAGACATAAAATTTGAAAAAGGGATAAAAAAAGATGAGAGAGCTAGTGTTGTAAAGATAACGCCTCAGACTAGGAAGTTACAAAGACCACAAATAGAAATATTGCAACAACAAAGACCCACAGCAACAAGAATTAGAGATCCAGATCCAATATTTCCAATAGAAGACATAGATAGTGATGCAAAAAGAAAGGTTAGAGAGACGGCTGCAATGATTAAGGGTCAGTTTGATGTATTTGCAAGAAGAGGCGGAAAAGATATACTTATTGGAAAAGCAAGAACAGAAAAGGAAGCTGTAAAAAAATTAACAAAAAAATTAAAGAAAAGTATAGCAGCATCAGGATTTATAGAAGTTGGTGGAAAGAAGATAGATGTCAATGATTTGGGATTGACTGGAAAAGAATTTAGAGTTTCAAAGATTGATCCATTCAGATTAGTTCAAAGGAAAGGAAAAAGACTAGGAAGAAAAACAGAGGTTGAGGAAATACAATTATTTAAAGGTTCAAAAGGAAAATCTTTATTCGGGGGAAAGAAGCGTGGTCCCTCTCTATTATAATAAGAATGCACAAGCAATATTTTTTATGCTGATGATGGGAATTGTTTTTTTCATATTGGGACTAGCATTAACACCAATAATAACAGATGTTTCAAATGAGGCAATGTCATCATCACAATTAAATTGCTCAAACGAATCAATATCAGATCAAGATAAGGCTGTTTGTACATCAATAGATATTCAATCATTTTTATTTTTTGGAACAGTCTTTGGATTAGCTGGAATGCTTTTCGGGAGGATTGTTTCATGAAAATAAATAAAAAGGGATCAGTATTTTTTGGAGTAATTGTTGGAATATTTATTTACATAATGGGAGTGTTATTTATTCCATTTGTAATTGATGATATAGACACATCTCGTGATGCTTTTGATTGTACAAATCCAGACATAACAGATGCAACTAAATTAAATTGCCTAATAACTGATGCGACAATTCCATATTTGATAGTGTTTTTTATAAGTTTATTATTAGGATTTATAGTCGGTGCAATAGAATGAAAAAAATATACACAACATTTATATGCTTAATTTTTTTAATTAATTTTGCATATGCTCTTGAGTTTGATAATGTAATGTATGAAATAGATGTTAATGAAGGAGATTCGTTAGATATTGGTGGTGAGAATGAACCTTATAATAATTTATGGAAAAAATATAAACCAATAAGAATAATGAACAATTTTGGTTTTGGACAAGAATTATTTAAGGGTTCAATAACAAAACACAAGGAGCATTGTGGGAACAATTGTGAATCTGAATTAAAAATTAAATTAACAAATGATGATGTTTTAATTCAAGACATAAGATTTCTAAAAAATAGTTTTGATAATTGGAATGAAGTAAGTATAAGAAGTTATAAGTTAGAATATAAAAAAGGTAATAATTGGATTGAGTTTGAGGTTGGTGAAGAATTTAAGAAAGGAAATTATAAAATAAGAATATCTGGAGAAAAAAATCCTTCATGGGAAGTAGATTGGCAAATAAAGACTCAGGGTATTTGGGTTGAGCCTTGGGCTGTTTGGGCTACTAGCGCATCTGTAATAAATTTTAATTCAACAGAGGTAGAGATTGGAACATGTGGAACATATATTAAGGTTGATGAAATAATTTTAGAAAATTCAATTACTTATAATTATACTGGAGAGTTTAGGCAGACCCCAACAACAAGTGGTTCTGCAAGAATACAATTTATATATGAAGATAGTAGTGAATTGAATTTTACAACAGGAACAATAACAAGTTCAGTGTATGAGAACTATTCATTAGAAAACCCAGACAAGAATAAAGTTGTATCACAGATAAACACATATTTATTAAGGGATTGTATTTCCGGATCGTATATGCAGTCTAGAAATAGATATGTATACGGGATAAATACTTCTCATATAGTATTAAATTCTCCAGAGAATAATCAGGTTATTGAAACAGAAAATGTAGATTTTAATGCAGATATTATAATTACAAATGGAGCAACAATAAAAAATATAAGTTTTTGGGACAATATGAGCGGAAATATTCTTATTAATAATTTTACAAGTGGGATAGTTGCATCATACGCTCCAGAGCTCGAGCAAGAGGCAAATGGTGGAACATTTGTATTAAAATATACATTTGAAGATATAAATACAACAGTAGACAGAGTTGAAAATCAGATTAGGGAGTTTACTTCAACATATGTTGGGTCATGTAAAATAAAATTTAATTATAAGAATGGTTCTTCTTATGAAGTTGTTCAAACAACATCAAGCACAGCATATGCTCCTAAGACATATATCAATTTGTTTAAAGAGGAGATTGTAGATAATATACAGATTTTTTTAGCACAAACTGGAAGTGCGATAGATATAAGGGCCAAGGAAAATAATGTATATGGATTTGAGCCATCAAACACAACATTTATACATGAAAAATCATATTCATCAGGTGATGTTGTAATTTGGAATCTTGAGGTATGTGATTCGGATGGAGATTGTGGATTAGGAGTTCAAAATAATACGTTTATAATAGACTCAGCACCTCCAATAATTAATATAACATCACCAAGCGGAGTATTAAATTATAATTATGTTGGTGGAACTGAGAGTTTAAACTGGACAGTATCAGATACAAATATAGATTCATGTTGGTATAATTATAATGGCACAAATATAACAACAAACTGTAATGATAATCAAACATATTTTATATTAGAAGAAGACAACTTTAATATAACATTTTATGCAAATGATACTGCAGGTAATGTTAATAGTAGTTTTTCAGAATGGGCATATACATACTTTGAAAATAGTAGAACTTATAATACAACATCATATGAAACAGCAGGAGAATCATTTATAATAGATGCTGATGGGGTATCATCTGCAACACTATTCTATAATGGAACAGAATATACAACAACAAAATCTGGAAGTATATTTAGTAGAACATTGCAAATACCAGCAGGACAATTAGGAAATAAATCAATATATTGGAAGTTCGATGGAGTTCAGGATTCATTTATTTCTTATCAAGATGTTTCAGAAATCATTTTTACACTATGCAACTCAACATATCAAACAGTATTTGTAAACATAAGTTTTAAGGATGAGAATGATCTAAGTGTAATAAATGCATCAATATCATCTAGTACATTCACATATTATTTAGGTGATGGTTCGGCATCAAAGACTTATAATTTAATAAACAATACTGAAAATTATAATTATGAATTTTGTGTTTCAGAAGATGTAACATTAAAACTAGATTCTTTTTTACAATATAAAAAGAGTGGTTATCCACAGAGAATATATAATCAGGACGGAGCACAATTGACAAATGATTCAAGTGATGTTGTGTTGTATTTATTAAATCAATTAGATGGTCAGTATGTAACTTTTCAGGTTTTTTCTGGACAGGTAGCAGCACTCCAAGGAGTTGATGTTACGGGAACAAGATCTTTAGGTGGTTCAGAGCAAACAGTAGCACAAGGAACAACAGATGCAGCAGGTACGGTTACATTTTTTATGAATAATAATTTTTTACATACTATGACATTTGTAAAGTCTGGGTTTGTTACAGTCATTGAGCAAGTTGTGCCAACACTTACATTATATACAATTACAATGGGTGGAGGAACATCTGAGGATATTGTAACTGAGTCAGAAGGTGTTGTTATAAATATATTTCCACAAGGAAGCTTTATTGATTCAAATACATTCTATAATTTTCAATATAAAATTAATAGCACAGTTTTATCATTAGATGGATATGGTTTTGATTTATTATATAAAAATGGAACAATAATAGATTCGCAATCTGGACTAGTAGAGTCAGGAAGCACATTGAGTACAAGTTTCGATACGGGAAATAATACAAAACTAATAATGAATTATTATTATATAACAAATTCAACAAGAACAAACGGAACAACAAGCTGGTTGGTAAGTGAAGATAATGATTATAGTATATTTCATTTTTTTGAGAGAGCAGATACGTATATGTCGCAAGATCTCTATGGAATATTGGGTGATGATGATGGATATTTTTCAAAAGCAATAATAAGTATTTTGATATTGATGTTATCAGTAGGAATGATAAGTATAAGATATGGATTAGGATCTGAAGCAGCAGTTACGGGAGTAATGTTTGGAATAGTGTTTATGTTGAACATGTTTAATTTCATACCTACTCCAGATTTTTTAACATTTATAAACTTGGGAGATTTTCTAGTGTTTATATTAGCAATGTTAACAATATCAACAATAATAAGAACGGAGGGAAGATTTTAAAAAATGAGAGTATATAATGCAACTATTATAGCAATAGGAGTAATGTTTGTATTGCTTATAGGTGGGATATCAACAACTAGCAGTAAAGTTATAGACTCTATAGGTGGGAATGGTCCATCACTTTGGAAGAATAGTGCTTTATGGGTAGCAGTTGCAGTTGCATTAGCTGCATTTGTTGCAACGAATAAAATTTCTGCCGGAGGATTTAGCTTTCAGGCATCAAGGGAGTCGGTAGTAGCAGCATTTGCGGCAGCATTATATGTATTCTTTGTAAGTGATCTTCTTTCTGTTGTTTCAAAGGTAGGTGAAACTAGTTGTCCAGTAGGTTCAGTAATAACTGGTTGTACTTGGCAATACTGGGTAATATGGGGAATGTTTATTCCTTTAGTAGCTGGGTATGGAATTAGTTTAGTTGAGTTTATAGGAGGTTCGGACTAGAATGCCAGATTACATAGAGCCATTAGATTTTAAGAGAATATTTTTGGATTTATTTTTGGGGCATCCTTCTGTGGTTGCATTTGCTTCTGTGTTAATAATATCAGTAGCATCAGCAAAGATGCAATTATCAAATAGAAACTTCATAATAGTATTAATGATAACTTCTCTATTACTTGCAGGATATACCGGAGAGGCAATTTATATAATAATATTATCATTATTGGGATTTGTGATTTGGAAATCAATGTCAAGAGCATTTGTTTAGTACCTCTAATATAAAAATAGATTAATACTCGTAATACAATGGGATTTAAAGAAGTAATAAAAAAGATAGGAGAAAAGAATAGAAAGAGAAAAGAAATAATAGAAAGCATGTCAGATCATGCTAGATTCCAAAAGTTGGTAGAAGATAGAATGAAAAGTGCTAATGAAAGAGAGCTTGAAAGATATATGAATGAAGATAGGGAAGAGATGATAAAGCACAAATTAGAATTTGCCAGAAAGAAGAGAGATCATGACATAAAATTTAATCATAATCCATTAGATGCAAAAAACATAACAAATAGCGTTGAGTGGGAAGTTCTTAAAGAAAAAAACCAATTTACTAATAATAGCAATATGTTTTCAGGGCAAGAGTCAGTACTAAAGAACAACAATAAATTATTAAAAACTAATCATAAATTATTGAAAGGGGGGAATTTGTTTAAAATATAGAATGGCAAAAAAAATAAAATTAGATATTGATGTTGATGTTTCTGGTGTAAAATTTGGATGCAAAAAAGACAAAGGTTTTTCGTCTGGATTTGATAGCCCAGAAAAATTGGGAGAAGTGTTTAGCGGAGAAAACTTTAAGTTATAAAATGGTATCAATAGAAACAATAAAGAGAAATTCAGTTAAGGCTCTTTGTGGAGTATTTGAAAAAGAAGTTACTGTAGATTCAGATGAAGTATCTGAAACAAAAAGAGAATTAAAGAGAAGTGGTTTTATTATAGTAGGAACTGGGCCAGGAGCATTCCCAGGTACAACTAAAATATGGTTTAACCCAGCAGGGATGAATATTTAAAAATGGTAATTATTTTAGGAGCAGCTAGATTAGCATCAAATATAAAGAAGGGTAAGTTTGGATTGGATGAGAAGGTATTGACAAAGGTAAAGGCTAAGGGCCCAAAGCCAATATCGGCAAAAAAGACACTAAAATCATTTGCACAAAATTCTGGACCATTAGTTAGAGAAGTTCAGAAGAAGGAAATAGTGCAAGATAATAGTAGTTTGTTTTTCAAAGAAGAGCTGGATGATGAATTTGATGGAGTGAATAAATGGTTAGGATAGTTTCTTTTCAGCATATAAAGTTGATAATAAGGAGGGGAGATTAAAAAGAATGAAAAGTAAGAAGGGGGCATCTAATTTTGGAATATTGATATTAATTTTTATAGGTGTTATAGTAGCAATTGCATTATTTAGTGCAACATTTGAGCCTATTGGAAATATGAGAAATATTTATACTATAACTGGAGGTCAGATAACAACAGCTGCAACTGGAAATGGAACAGTTACATTGACCGGTAGGGAAAATACTACGGCAATTACAGTTGTAAACGCAACAGACGGATCAGATTGGTCGTCAAATTTCGGTGTTGAAACGAGAAATAACGCAGGGGGACTTGCAATATTATTAGTAACATCTGACGCAGCAGTTGCGGCAGGACAAAATGGATCAGCAGCAAATGTTACATATTCATATAAGCCAAATGGTTACAATGATTCTTCTGGATCAAGAAGTATTATAGGATTGATATTAATAATGGCTGCATTGGCAATAGCAATATTTGTAGTACCAGGCTTTAGAGAAGCGCTAGATAATATAATATAATGGCAAATAAAATATTAGGGTTAGTTCCATTGGCACAATCTGTTGCACTAGCAGGAGAAAACATAAAGTTAGCTAAGAAGAAAGATAAAAACACAATGGACTTTGTTGGACAAGGTGTAGAAAATATTGTTGGCATAACTTTAATGGAAGAAACTGCAAAATTTATTTAATAATTTAAATTCGTCCCCACTTATTTTTTTTAGGGGATTTGCTTTTTAAAAAGAACCAATAGCTTAGTCTGGTAAAGCAATGTCCTTACATGGCATAGATCGGAGGTTCAAATCCTTCTTGGTTCATTAGTTATATATAATTACATAACTATTTAGTATTATTAAGATCTTCATAGAATCTTCTTGCTATATTTACACTAGCATTAAAATCTGAATTACATTTATAGTTACATTTGGAACATTTAAATTTAACCTTGTGATAATCAGTATAGTTATGAGGATCTATATTCCCACACTTATTACATTTTATTGATGTATCTTTTGCCTTTACATAAACAACTGGTATTCCAAGCCAATTTGCCTTGTATTCTATAAACTTTTGAAAATCATCAAAATTCCAATTATTTAATTCTGAATTAAGTAATTTATCAGCACGAATCTTTTTTTGTTGGTCTTTATTAAGTTTTTCAATTGAACACTTACTAATTTTCAATTCATTTCCAATTCTATCTCTTATGTCTTTCAAGTTTTCTAGAATAATAACTGGCTTTAAAACATTCTCCTTTATGTCTTGCACAATTTCAGTTGTAATATTATGTATTATATATTTAACATAGTTTTTTTCATTTTGTGATTCAACCTTTCTAAGAAACCATTTTTTACTTCTACCTTTGCCGCCACTCTCAGAATATTTTCTTTTCTTATTCCATATTGCCCTCATATCATTAAACCTTTTTCTTTTCTTTCTCATTCTTCTTCCAGAATAAAATTTTGTATTAAAATTTATAGAGTTTTCTTTTATGCAGGTATATGATGCTAGGTTGATAATATTGACATCAATTCCAATAGCAGTAAAATTTTTATTAGGTATTGGAACATCGCTTTCTTTTCTGTAAATGTATTGTAGAAAAAAGTCATCGCCCTTTCTAATTATCTCAGTCTCGGCATTCTTGCTTTTGATAAATTTTTCAGCTAATACCTTTTGATATTTTTTTCCATAGAATGAAAATGTTAGCCATTTATCTTTTGAATAATCCTTAAATTTTATAAAAAAATCACCATCTTCTTGTATGAGTTTATATGAATTATCATAAAGTCTAATCGCATCATTTTTATAGATAATACCATCAGAAACCTTTTTCTTTTCTTTATCAATATTTTTTGTGTCATATCTAATATAGTTTTTCAATTTTTTTATAAGTTCTTTATCTTTGAATTTGTTTTCTTTATCATCTTCTTGGTTTAGTTTTACTGTATTATCAATTATTCTTTCTCTATAGAACTTTATTTTCCAGTCAATTTTTTTCTTTATTTCAACTTGGCTTTTTATGCACTCGACAGCCTTTTGTAAACATGAATCATATATAACAGAAGATTTTCCAAGGTTTATGTCTTTCGTGAAGTCCCATTGTTTTATTGGAATATCTCTTTTTGATGATGGTAGTAAAAATTTTCTTAGAGAATAATGTGAGCAATGACACATTTCACATATATTTAATTTATTACAATTTTTTATTACTGGTTTATAATTTGGTTTTCCTTTTGTTGTAGCATATTTAACAAAGTCAAATCCTATAAGTTCAAACTTTAGCTTCTTCTTTTTTTGACACAGTGGGCATTGTCCTTCTTTTATATTTTCTTCTGCCAGTCTTCTTAGGTGGTTCTGAAAGTATTCCTTAGTAATTATTTGTATTATTTTATTCGTAGCTTTTTTATATTGATATATAAGATTTTCAACTCTTGCAGTTTGAGTATCTGTAAGGTTTAGTTTAAGAGGATAAGTTTTTCTTTGCCAATTAGTCTTTATCAAAAAATCCTCAGTTTTTACTACATTATGTTCCATGAGAATTATAAAGTATTACTATTTATATACTTATGGGCAACATAAATATACATTATGGTCATAAAATTACAAACATTTAAATAGTAAGTCGTGTTCATTATTTTACATATTAGCTATATGTTATTATGTTGGGTAATGTTACAATGCCCGATAATCTTTATCGCCCGTCGAGGATTATCAGTTAGATTTTATATTTAACCCAATGGAGGTAGCTTCAAAAACAAAAGACGGGTATCATAATTTATGTTTGTGTAACCGAAAGGAAAAATATGAGGCACACAGTAGTATCATAATTTATGTTTGTGTAACAACTATACCTTTTGCTTCGTTTCCAGGTATCATAATTTATGTTTGTGTAACATTGCACCACTGGAAGGAGTAAAATTGTATCATAATTTATGTTTGTGTAACATTGAAAAAGCCTGTTGGATTTCAAAGTATCATAATTTATGTTTGTGTAACTTGCAATTTATGTTAGGGTAAGTAGTATCATAATTTATGTTTATGTAACCCATTAATTCATAAAGCTGTATCATAATTTATGTTTATGTAACAATTCACGCAATTCAATTTTCAAAGAAGTATCATAATTTATGTTTATGTAACCAAAGCCGTTCGACTTAATGACACTAAAGTATCATAATTTATGTTTATGTAACTGATTGGATTGGGAAAGAAAACATTAGTATCATAATTTATGTTTATGTAACCTCTTTTAGCGGGGCCTCCAGGGTGTTGTATCATAATTTATGTTTGTGTAACAGATTATTGATGCAACCCCAGAATATTGTATCATAATTTATGTTTGTGTAACTCATCGATATCATCACCAGGATTTGGGTATCATAATTTATGTTTGTGTAACAATAAACCTTAAACATGTATCATAATTTATGTTTGTGTAACACTTTGATTAAAATTATAAGATTTCGTATCATAATTTATGTTTGTGTAACCCTACTTTTTCTGGAAAATTATCACGTATCATAATTTATGTTTGTGTAACAAGATCACAGAATACGAACAATCCACGTATCATAATTTATGTTTGTGTAACTATAATCCTCCATTTGAAAGTATTGAAGTATCATAATTTATGTTTGTGTAACTTTCATTAGAGTATTAGAAAAATAAGTATCATAATTTATGTTTGTGTAACATGAGCTTGTTGAAGTTCATAAGAAGTATCATAATTTATGTTTATGTAACAAGCAATAAAACTTCTCTCAAAAGAGTATCATAATTTATGTTTGTGTAACCAAATTATTCTTATGCTGTTCCTTTGTATCATAATTTATGTTTGTGTAACCCTCAGGATCTAATTGATACTTTGGTATCATAATTTATGTTTGTGTAACAAATAACCCTTATATTTCAAAAAAAAGTATCATAATTTATGTTTGTGTAACTATGACTATTGACAAAATGGATGAAGAAGTATCATAATTTATGTTTGTGTAACTAACATTCAAAAATAATATTTAATAAAATGAAAATAATAGAATATCCGTGCAAAATAGAGAAGAGTAATTTAAGAATCCATGTATCAGGATTTGATTATATCAATCAAAAGAAAATGAGTGAATATTTGATTCCAAAAGATTTGAATGACATAGTGTTAACAAGTCAATCATCAATTTCTACAGAAATATATAAATTGAATCCAGAATTAAACATAACAATATTATCAAAGGGTAGCATTGTAGCATCAGTGAATCCAGCAAATAATATAAGTAAGATAATAAGAAATGAGAGATTATTTAATTCATTATCAAAATATAAGAGAAGAAAACTTATGTGGACATTTTGTAAAGCAGCATGTTCAAGTAAAATAAAAATATTAAGTAGATTGAATGAAGAAAGGAAAGATGACGAAATTAAGACGAATATTGAAAAGATGAGAGTTTTAGATAAAAAACTAAAAGAATTAAAAAGCAGAGAAGAGATGATGGGGGTTGAGGGTAATGTTGCTAAAATATTTTATTCAAGCCTTAGAAAATTAGGAGAAGAGTTTTCATCAGATTTTAAATCTAGGGGAAGATATGAGAGTGGAATAGTAAATTCTTTAATGAATTTTGGTCATACCATATTAAGAAACAAAATAAAGAACCGGTTGACAGCAAATAATATTAGTTCATGCCATTCATTTCTACATAAGGAAGATGGGTATAATGATACATTGGTATTCGATTTTTCTGAATTTTGGTTAGCACAAGTTGATAAGATTATTTTTTATTCAATAAATAAAGGTATAATAAAATTAGATGAAATAAAAAAAGATGGAAAATTAAAAGAAACTGCAAGATTAAAGATTATAGAATTAATAAGCAGCAGAATAGAAAATAAAAATATAGATATTAAAATTAAAGAATTTAAGGGCTTTCTTAAATCAAAGAATAATTTTAGTTGGTGTTCATAACTATATAACTATTTTTTAGTTTAAACAAACATTTATAAATAAGAATGTATACATTATGTTACATGGTAGAAAAATGTGAACACAAAAACAAGAGGAGATTGTATGAACGTGGAAAGTCTTATAGGTCAACACCAATCTATAAATGTCAAGATTGCGGAGAATTATTAAAGAAATGTTTTGGCATTATTAAGCCAACAATTGAGGGTGAAGAATAATGGAAGTTAATAAAGACGTAGAAAGACTGATTAAAAATTATGGGCCAGATGATTCAATGGATATAGCAAAAATATTAAAAACAAGGAGTCGTGATCCAGTTGTAAAATTATCATTATCAATGTTTAGGGAATCTGTTGTATTTAGAGATATGACACATTCCTTTATATTTGACCTTAAATGTAAAGTGAGAGATCTAAATGATGAAATTATTGACTTGAGATCTAGGATCGAAGAACTGGAGGCAGAAGAATAATGACAGAATATTTCTATTTAATCATTTTGATTTTGGCCATTCCTTTAGCAGCATTTTTAGGACTGAGAAGGTGGAGGATAATTTAAAAATGAAAATTAATTTTTTTTATATTTTTATATTATTTTTAATTTTTTCAATATTATTGATATCATCAATTGCAATATATCAAAAGACTATAATGTTATCTATGGAGTCAGATTTATGTTATTCATTATCTACGAATAGGGTATTTGCAGAATATTTTAGTAGTGTATATGGTGATCAATTGGATATGGAAAAATTTTATGATTCACTAAATAAAATGGAGAATAGATATTGGATGGGATGTGAAAAATGAAAAAAGTATTAGTTAGGATAATAATCTTTTTGATTTTACTTTTGAGTTACTTTGTGGTTGATGGGATAATGGAGAGTTATATGGATTTTGGATTTTGCAATAAAATGGGTTATGATTTTGCAGAGGCTAGTTATCTTCCATATCGAGATCATGATTATGGAATGTTAACATGCAAAAGTAAATATGTTTTGGAGACGGAAGAGGTATCTTTCAACGTAACCTATGGAGTCCTAGGATATAGGATAGTAGAACAATGAAAAAAGCAAAAACAATAGCTAAGGAGAATTATATAAAAGATATAGACAAACTCGTTCATGCAACGCAGTACGAAATGAATAGAATATTATTAAGGTTTCAGAATAAAGCATTTTCTTTGGCAACAAAACACATTAAGACAATCGATCAAATTAAGAAAGATGCAAAGGAGGTGAAAAAATTGAATTTGAAAAAATATTAGAACATATGATAGATGTTAGAAAGAGATTGAGCTTAAAGGTTGATGACAACATGCTTTGGGATACAGGTATAAGAGTATTGAATGCTTCAAAGATAGGAGATACTAAGCAAGAGTCAAATCCAAAGAAGGATTTTGTTGCAACACAGAGGCAAAGGGCCTTATTGAGAAAAATGGAGATTGATTTTGATGACAATGATAAGTTGATGAGCAGTGATGTAAATAGATTAATTTCAGAAAAAAAGAGTGAGTCAATCAAGAAGAGCCAAGATTTTTCAGAAAATGGAGAATACTTTTAGTTAAATAGAATTTTTATTTTTTTATTTTTTAGTAGTAGTAGAATTATATAAAATAAACACAATTAATAATAACATGGAAAAAAAAGGTTGCCCCCCCACGAGAAAAAAGGTTGAATCTAGGACTGGAAGAAACATTAAAGGTATAGAGCTTGGAAAAAATCAGGTATTATTATTAAAATATTTATATGGATTAAGTGGAAGATTCAATAAGAGTTTATTTCATAGGAAATATGGAATTAAGCAATCTTGTATATATTCTTCATTGAGTGGACTGAGGAAGAGAGGTTTGATTGATAAGGAGTTCGGGTTGGTTCGTATTAACAATGTTGGAAGGAAGTATGTAGAAAGTAATTTTGATGATAAAAGTATAGGTGTTGAAATAAATGAATGTTATTTTTGTGGATATGATAAGGCTATTGATAATCATCATATAGAGAGGAAGTGTGATGGTGGAAAAGATAACAAGGAAAATGAAATAAAAGTATGTCCAAATTGTCACTCTGTTATTCATAGGGATAATTTAAGTATGGAAAAAATAGATGGGAAATATCATGCAATTGATAGTTCTGGAGTGATAATACTCAGTAAGTATGTTGCAGGAAGCAGGGTAATTAAGAGAAGGGGATTGGAAATGCCAAAAAAAAGCAGTGGTGATAATGTCATTAATGGTTGCCCCCCCACGACAAAGGGTTGCCATCAAGAGTCTCCTGCCTTGATTTCTCTTGGAACAACAAAATTGAATGTATTGAAAGAATTAGCAAAAGATGGAAATCCTCACAGTATTTCTAAAATTCTAAATTGCTCGAGGGCAAATGTGCAAAAGCACCTAAGAAATCTTAGAGATAAATATAAATTAGCATATAAAGATGATAGGGATGTTTGCAGTGTTTGGACAATAACAAGCAAGGGAAAGCAGTTTTTGGGGGGCAACCTTCCTGTCGTGACGTGTGAGCGAGAGGGGGCAACCTATCTGAACGACAGACCACATAATATTAAGATAAAATTTCCAATAATTCAGAAGCCAAAAGATATGTTTTGGTTAGAAGGATGGAAAGAAAACAATAAATTAAAGAATAATGTATTTTATCATCAATCATTTGGAGACATACAAACAACATATACTGGGAAGAGTATGATATTTCAATTGCCGATTATAAACTTCACTGATTCAGAATTGGCACTAGCAGAAGCAGGAAGAGTCGCATTTTCATTAGCAAGAAAGTATCAAAATGAGTTAGATGGCTTAAAGTTAGGAAAAGAAGAATTAAATTGCCAAGTAATTACTCAGCATCACGCATGTCAAAGGGATCCATATGCAGCATTTTGTTTTAAGCATAATATATCTTATAGTGATGAGATGGTAGATATTGATGCAAGTAAAAATAAGATACCAGAGATAGAATTTACTGATTCGGAAAAAAGTCATATCCACCATAAGAAATATGTGGACAATATAAAAGACATATTATTAGAAAATGCTCCAACAAACAAAGAGTTGAGTAATCAAATAAAGGAGGTGCTGAAATTATCAAAACAACAGCAAGAGTCAAATAATGAGACAGCAGCCGGTCTAAGCTCAGTTATAAATATATTGAGGTCAGAATACGAAAAAAACAAAAAAGAAGAAGAGGTAAAGCCATTGAGTGATTTAAGGGATAATTTTAGGAGTTATATAAACTAAGGATGAAATTAACAGAAGATCAGAGAAATGAAATAGGAAAATATTGGAAAGAAGGAAGGTTTAATTCATATGATTTAATGTTAAAAAACAAAATTAAGATACTAAAAGAATGGGAGATGGTTGGAATAATTAAGAGAATGTCTTCATTTTCATATGAGATAAATAGAGATAAATTTGAAGAATTAGATAATGAATCAGTGCAATCAAAGTTATTTTAAAGATATATTTATAAAT
>Ga0180433_10005710_pt1 | contig 16648 bp, 20 predicted proteins | sample SS_ome_8_FD_132980 | JGI IMG/M metagenome (GOLD analysis project Ga0180433, IMG submission 132980) | Hypersaline lake sediment archaeal communities from the Salton Sea, California, USA - SS_1_D_1 metaG | ecosystem: Environmental > Aquatic > Non-marine Saline and Alkaline > Hypersaline >... | reverse complement strand
GCCTCCTCATTCCGCTATTTGAACGACGGGTTCACCGCCGGCCTTAAAGCTGTCGATCAGATTATGTGGGACTCATTCAGTTCACATGGCCGTCATAGACAACTTACAAGCGGTCATCTGCGGGGTTCTATGCCTAAATATATAATTTTGCCCGCGAATCTGCTATTGCCGGTTAGAACATAAAACAAGAAAGATATCAGCAGAAATGCTCCCAGAATCTCCGGATTTCTCACCTTTATGAGGTAAGCAATGATGAGAACGACAAAAAAACCAAATATGACAAGCAAAGTCCGAGGGGTGTGCCGCAAAATTACCCGCCCGAAATGAACAAATCTGATATGGCTCAGAAGCAGATAAGCGGTGAAAAGAACTACGGCTCCCGGAGCCCACAAATTTTCCCAATATAGACAAGCCCCCAGCGCTGCGATGGCTCCGGCTGGACTGGGTAACCCGTTAAAGACGCCGGGGGGCAACGTTTCATCATGCTTGTCGCGCATGAGGTATCGCCACAAGCGAAATCCGATGGCAAAGCAATACAGGACGGCAAAAAATAGGGAAGCGAGTTTCAATTCCCCGCGAAAATAAATCAATAGCGCGGGGCAAAAACCAAAGCTGACGAGATCTGCTATGTCATCAAGCCACGGACCAAATTTTGTTCCGCCATGTTTTTCAGCCATTCTACCATCAAACAGATCGAAAACCTGCCCGGCCAGGACAGCCAGCGCCGCCAGGACATAGTTGCCCTGGGAAACCAGCAGTATTCCGACAAGGCCGCATGATAGATTTAGAATTGATAAAATGTCTGCATAGAATCGGTTTGATATGGCTTTAAAAACGCTCGAGGCAATAGACAGCACGATGCACAAATGAAGCATTTGGGCCGTAAAATTTCGAATTTGTAAATCACCGTCAAGGACGGCACAGTATATTATCAGTGAAAAGCACAACACGGCCTTAATCTTTCCGAAATTGTTAGCCTGGACAGAAAAATTTGTAAAATGCTTGAGGATATATCTGACGACGAATTGTCCGCAGAACTCAATAAAAACCAACGTCCAAATTGCACTCACGCTTAGAAGTCCCTGATAAGCGAAAAATGCCATGGGAGGGAGATATGTCAGTTTGTCACAAAGCGGGTCGATTTCTTCGCCGGAAGCCGTAATGAGTCGGCATTCCCGGGCCACGAGACCGTCCACCCCATCGAGGACCGCCGAGACTGTGAACAATAAGATTCCCCAGAAGTATTCTTTCGCCGTGAAATAAAGCAACATGCCGGACAGGCCGATTAAGACCCGCCACACACAAATTGCGTTCGGGTGGAGCCACACGTATCTTCTGAAATATTCTCTGGTTTTTTCGCGCTTCAGCGCTATCTCAAATGCAAGATAAATCAGGAGCGCAATAAATAATGAGACGATGATTGAGACGACTCTCTCCAAGGAAGACCTCTGTATTTGGGAGTAACAGCTCAATAAAAAGCGGGTTCACCGGGATTTATTGAGATGTTTCCTCAGACAATTCAAACTGTAGCCCGCTTAGGCACTTTTCCGGTTTATCCAAGTCAGGGGATTCAACATCATGCCGACACTTTTGAACTTTATCATATTTCTACTAAAGTTCAATGAGATAAGCTGCGTGTGATCACTAAATGCTTTACAAAAACACCGCAATCGTGTGAATATATAAAAATTCGGTAAGGTCGTCAGGCTTGATGGTACAACATGGGGACGAAGGAGGTATCAGGATGGAAGTAAAGAGAATCCTCTGGCCTACGGATTTCTCAGCAAACGCTGACAAAGCGCTAGATTACGTTACATCGGTGTCGGAGAAATTTCAAACCGAAGTACACGTGCTGTATGTGATCGATGAACTCGGCTACCACGAACCGTGGTATGGAGAATTTGATCATTCTCATATTGAGAAGATTCACGAATGGGAAAAAAAGAAGGCGCAAGATCGGCTCGATCAGATTTGTGAAAAATACCTGAAAGGGTGCCCGCTTTACATCAAACACATCGCCATCGGAGACCCTGCCCAGGAAATCCTCAAGCTCGTTGATAGCGAAAAAATGGATATGGTGGTCATGGCCACCCATGGCCGGACAGGGCACTTTCATTTCGGCAGTGTGGCGGAAAAGGTCGTAAAGAACTCGCGCGTCCCGGTGGTCACCATTCCCATCAGACCCGAATGAAAGTCAATGAACCTAAATTATTCTTCTACGATGATGGCCCCCGGTGCACATTCTTCCGCGGCTTTTTTTACAAGCGACTCTAGGTGCTTAGGAACCTCGTCTACGAGAACATGAGACACCATTTGATCTTCATCGTATTCAAAGACCTCTGGACAAACCTTGTTACAGTTTTTGTCTCCCATACATAGATCGTAGTCGATTTTTGCTTTCATGCCATCCTCCTGAGGGGTCTGAGCCTGCATCGTTTCATTCGGCAGGGATCTTCTGCGTGAACCGTGAATATAAACCGCTTAACTTAACCCGCGTTACATACATCAAATCTTTTTTACGGGCAAGGGAAGGTTTGTGGAGATAATAAGGAAAGGAGAAGCGTGATGAAAAAAAAGGCCGGATTTTTGGTTTGCCTGATGATCTTTTTCGTTGTGATTGCCCCGAAAGTCTTTTCCGAAGGGGTACGCAACCAAACATTCACAGAACAAGAGGTAAAGTCGATGCAAGACTCCAAAGCAATCATACATACCAATTTTGGTGATATCACCCTGGCGTTTTTTGCTGAATCGGCGCCAAACCACGTGAATAACTTTCTGGAACTTGCAAGAAAAGGGTTCTATGATGGAACTACTTTCCACAGGGTTGTTCCGGGCTTTGTCATTCAGGGGGGAGACCCCAATTCAAAGAGCGAAGATAAATCCCGACATGGAATGGGGGGGCCGGGATACAGCGTGAAAGCGGAATTCAACTCGAAGCCGCATAAAAGAGGCACCCTTTCAATGGCCAGATCCGCACATCCGGATAGCGCCGGGTCACAGTTCTTTATCTGTGTTTCAGATGTCCCCTCACTTGACGAGAAATATACTGTTTTTGGGGAGGTTACCGAGGGCATGCATGTCGTTGATAAAATCGTTTCCCAACCACGAGACGCCAGAGACAACCCCATTGAGAGGGTTGAGATCAAGGTGGAAATCTTGGAGTAATGGCATTGCGGAGTGAAACCGGGCGGGGTTCTGAAAGAGATTCCCCTTATTTCTCGACTTCTCCCGCTTCACTCAGCCGGTGTGTCGGGTTTTTTGCCCTCAAAGCAATCGGGGAATATGCAAACGCTGAATACAACCGGAAGGAGGAAACAGATGGAAAAGAAGGTTTTGGTGGCTTTTGATGATTCCGATAACGCAAGGCGGGCGGTAGAATTTATTGCGCGGTCTTTCACCACGGACCACCACATCACGCTGTTCAGCGTGATTCCGGATACCACTGCTTTATGCCAAATGACGGGTTTTAATACCCCTACGTTGACTCCCTATTTTTTGGAGCAGCAGGGGGCTTTTTGCGCGCTGGAAGAAAAAAAGAAGAATTTGATAAAAGCATCGCTTGAGAGCGCTGAAGCGGTTCTCATTAAAGCAGGGTTCGACAAAAGCAATATTAAGAGGAAGATGATTGTGGAGAAGAAAGGGGCCGCAAAGGCTATCATCAGTGAGGCAAAATCAGGGTATCATACGATTGTTCTCGGAAGAAGGGGCCTGTCCGGCGTAAAGGAATTCTTTCTTGGGAGTGTATCCCAAAAAGTCCTCAGCGCTGTGGAGGACGTGTCCATCATCCTGATAAAATAGATCTTGATCGGGGAACGGCCCCCATTCCGCTACCGGGGTTTTATAAAGCGAAATTGATACCAAAACTCGGGGTGTACAATGCGGTGTTAGGCCTCCCGCCGATAGTAGGCTTCGATAAGAGAGGTGTCCGTGCCAACAGGGACTTGCGGGATAAATTGCGACGTGTGCAGGCTGTGCCTATTGGGCATCTGCTCTACATGCGGCCCGGGAGGAAGCCGGGATGCGCTGAAGAAAATCTCCACACAGGAGCGGATACTGGGTGCGCCATGCCCTATTCTCGCATGTGCAACACAAAGGAATATATCGTATTGTCTGAGGGACTGTGATGAATTTCCCTGCGATGTTTTCAAAGCCGGAATGTATCCATTTGGACCGAGGTATTTGGATATGCAAAAGCGGCGTCGAAATCAGACTCCCTCACCCCAAAGCCCTTCCGGAGAGGCCGTGAAAGTCCCTACGGAATACTGGCAAGAGCTGAGGCAGAGAGATATGGAGGCGGTTTGCAGAAATACCGGAGCCATAAATCACCCTCACACGGGTTTGCTGCTCCCGTTCCTGAAAGAATACCTGTTCATTGATATGCAGAAGCGTTCTCTGTTTCGCCAGGGGCACGCCCAATGGGAGCGCATTGACAACCCTCTTTTGGAATTGGTCTGTCTGGTGTATTTACTCAATGCATGTTCAGAAACTCTCGCTCGGGATATGATCAGTGTCCAGGAGCTCAAAAGCGCCCATTTTTTTAGCGGGCCTCATGAACTCAAGATCAGACCCTTGCTGATTCGATACGGAGAGGATTTCGAGGGGTTCAAGAAAGCGGCGGAACGTGTCGGCGGAGACGTGTTGAAGCTGGCCGATATTGCCTATGAATTTTTGGTTTTTCCCAAGGTTCCGCTGTATTACCTTTTCTGGAAAGGGGATGAGGAATTCCAACCAACCCTTTCCATTCTTTTTGACCGATCTATCGAATATCACCTTGCTGCCGATGCAATATGGGGACTTGTGAACCTGATCTCAGGGATTCTTATCAGCGGTGACAGCGGTGCGTGAGCGGTGACGGTGTATCCAACAACAGTGAATGTCGGCAGGCGGATAAGATGTTATTTTCTTAAATTACTTTGAGAAAGCCGTTGAATTAGATTCGTGGCAAAACTTCTTAGAAAGAGCAGCTGAATGGACTCGGAAGATCTGTCCAGCAACGTCGCACTGATTTCCATCAGGATGCAGTCTGTTTCAGCCAAGACAGTGGCTGCGCGTGCCTGACCACTCAAGTACGCCATCTCTCCAAAACATTCTCCCCGCGATATGGTGGCAATTCGCTTGTCATTTTTTCTGACGGACGCCTTGCCGCTGAGCAGAACAAAGAATGAATCTTCAATATCCCCCTCCGCCACCATGGACTCTCCTTTGGCAACCTTGTAGATACTGCTTGATTTCAGGATCTCTTTGAGTTGCTCCTTGGTAAAACCTTCAAAAAAAGAAACCGTGCTGTGTACATAATCAATCACATCTTCCGTCTTGGTGCTTTTCGTGGTTTCTTTCAGCCCCCTGAGCGCGACTCTGAGGTCGTAGCCGAAATCCCCGCACGTTTGATATCGCCGGCTAATATCTTTGGCAAGCGCCTTTTTTGCGATCTTTACAAGTATGTCAGGAATGTCAGGCCGGATTTTTTCCATGGGAGTCGGATCTTCTCTGACGACCTTGTACATGATGGAAACGTAGTCATCGCCGGGGAATGCCATTTGGCCTGTTAGAAGCTCATAGAAAACACAACCCAGGGAAAAAATATCACTTTGATTGACAACAGGTTTCTGCTTCACCTGCTCCGGAGACATGTAACTGGGAGACCCGACGATCCCCTTGGAAGCCGTCTGTTCGGATTTTATTTGAGCGATGCCGAAGTCCATAATCTTGATATGCCCGGCTTTATTGAGCATTATATTCAACGGTTTAATATCTCTATGAATCACACCCATTTTGTGGGCGTAATCCAGTGCTTTGCACACAATAAAGACAATTTCAACCACATTGAGGATGGGTAGCAGGTGACCTTGCCGGCAAAATCGCTTGAGGGTAGCGCCGTCAATATACTCCATGGCCATGTAGCAAAAATCCTTGTACATGCCGGCGTCGTAGATCGCGACGATGTTCGGATGCATCAGTCCTCCCGCAGACTGGGCCTCGACAAAAAACCTTTCGCGATATTTCTCCGCCTTCTCTTTCCCAACATCGGCCGCAGGTCTTGATATCTTGATCCCCACATTTCTCTTTATGTAGGGATCCCTGCCCAGATAAACGACACCCATGCTGCCCTGGCCTATTTCTTTCAAGATTTCGTATCGTCCGATTGTTCTGAGGTCGGAGAGATCGGTGCGAAACTGAGTATCTACGGCGCTCGTTTTGTGACCTTTTCCGAGAAACCTGAGCTTTAACCGGCGGGTAAAGGAATGTTCCTTATTCTTGCCCTTCGCTTTTTTTTCCTGTTCCGTCAATCCGGGATCCTCACACAGGGGGAAAAATCCAATATCAGGCCTGAATTCATTGGGCTTTCTTAGCACAGAATCATTCAAAATGTATAGACTTAAAGCGCCTATGTGGGATCCGCATCCTCCGTCGCTCACAGCCCGGAATTCTCGATGTGATCTCACGAAAACCACCGCATTTCCGGAGGGACACTACCGGTTAAGGAGTACTGTTTTGTGAATTATTTCTTTTGACACGCCATTGGCCGTATGGTAGAGAAATTCCGGAAAATTTGAGGCTACAATTCGGAGGTGAATAATGTTTGAAATACTGAAACGGACCGAAATGGCGGATGGCACGGTGGTTCTGAATGAGATCAGTGCCCCTTTGATTGCGGAGAAGGCGAAACCGGGACAATTTGTCATCCTGAAAGCCAATGAAACCGGAGAGCGCATCCCTCTCACAATGGCGGAAACCGACCCCAAAAAGGGTACCATTACGATTATTTATCAAGTTGTAGGAAAGTCCACCGCCCTCTTTAAGTCCCTTCATGTGGGGGAGCGGTTTCAGGATGTGATCGGTCCGCTGGGGCAACCCACTCACATTGAAAAAGTCGGCACCGTCGTCTGTGTCGGTGGGGGCACAGGCATTGCCGTCATGCATCCCATCACCCGCGCACTCAAGGAAATCGGGAACCGGGTCATTGCCATTATCGGCGCCAGGACCAAAGATCTGCTTATCCTGGAGGACAAAATGAGGGCGGCATCTACCGAATTGCACGTGTGCACCGATGACGGATCCTATGGCCATCACGGGTTCGTCACCGATGTGCTCAAAGAGGTTTTGGAGAAAGAGGATGTAAAGCTCGCAGTGGGCATCGGCCCCGTTCCCATGATGAAATTTGTGAGCAAAATGACAGCCGAATATAAAGTTAGGACGCTTGTCAGCCTCAATGCAATCATGGTAGACGGTACGGGCATGTGTGGGTGTTGCCGCGTTTCTGTGGGCGGAAAGACTCAATTTGCATGTGTGGATGGGCCTGAATTTGACGCCCATGAAGTTGACTTTGATGAGCTCACGCAGCGTCTTGAGGCCTATAAAGAGGAAGAGGCGGCCGCCCAAGAGAAATATCGATGTGAATGTCAGGCGGGTTAGTTGCCGTATCATGCAGATCTCTCAGGGGGTGTTGAATTCGTTCGAACGTTGTTGACGACGCATGTCAGTGCGAGGAGTGACGGAGGGTTTTATGGCAGAAAAAGGAGCTAAGAAAGAAAAAATACCCAGACAGCCGATGCCGGAGCAAAAGCCGGAGGTGAGAAGAAGAAATTTCGATGAGGTTCCATTCGGGTTATCAGCGGAACTGGCCGTAAAAGAGGCCGAAAGATGTCTTCAGTGCAAGAAACCCACGTGTATGCAAGGGTGTCCGGTGGCGATTGACATCCCCGCGTTTATCGCCCATATCCAAGCAGGTGAGTTTACCAAAGCGATACGCAAGATTTGGGAAAGAAACGCCCTTCCTGCCGTGTGCGGCAGGGTATGCCCTCAAGAGATACAGTGCGAGGGATTGTGCGTCCTCGGAAAAAAGGACGCCCCTGTTGCCATTGGTAATTTAGAACGATTTGTCGCAGATCATGAACGAGAGCACGGAAAGGGGGAGCTGCCCCCCAAGGGTAAACCCAGTGGAAAGCGGGTGGCCGTTATCGGATCCGGACCGTCCGGACTCACCGTAGCCGGCGATCTCATTCTCAAAGGTCATGAGGTGACGGTGTTTGAGGCGTTCCACAAACCGGGCGGCGTGCTGGTATACGGGATACCTGAATTCAGACTCCCCAAAGATATCGTCTACTCAGGGTAAATTTCCTCGAAAGACTGGGCGCAAAATTGGAATGTAATACGGTTGTGGGTAGAACCGTCTCTTTGGATGAACTCTTTGACCAGGGATTTGACGCGATTTTTATTGGTGTAGGCGCCGGTTTACCCCGCTTTCTGAACGTTCCCGGCGAAAACCTCATCGGCATCTACTCCGCCAATGAGTATTTGACTCGGGCCAATTTGATGAAGGCCTATCTTTTCCCTGAATATGATACGCCTATCGCCAAAGGAAAAGATGTGGCTGTGTTTGGGGCAGGCAATGTCGCCATGGACTCCGCCCGGACAGCCATGCGTTTGGGTGCGGACAGGGTCCGTATCGTTTACCGACGATCCCGGGATGAGATGCCCGCACGAGCGGCGGAAATCCATCACGCTGAAGAAGAAGGCATCGAATTCTATTTTCTCACGGCGCCCACCCGATTCTTGGGGAATGAAAAAGGGCGCGTGAAGGGAATGGAGTGCCTTAAGATGCAACTGGGGGAACCGGATGATTCGGGGAGGCGACGTCCGGTGCCGATCGAAGGTTCTAAGTTCAAGTTGGAATGCGACCTCGCTGTCATTGCGGTCGGGGCCGGACCGAACCCACTCTTGATCAAATCCACGGACGGTCTGGCGCTCAACACACGGGGATATGTCATTGCGGATCCGGAAACCGGTAAGACCACGAAAAAAGGCGTCTGGGCGGGTGGGGATATCGTCACCGGCTCGGCGACGGTGATCCTGGCCATGGGAGCGGGCAGGAAGGCGTCCGATTCCATGCACGACTATCTTACCTTGGGGTGGTAAGCGACATCTCAAAGGAGAGGCAAAAAAAAGTCAAACTCCCCATTGGGAGAAGGTCGGTCATACTTCGAGGGCGGGGAGTTTTTGAGATCAACCTGGACACGCTACGCATGGATCGTCCGCTTCAGATCGATTCGGTATTTCTTGATCCGATTCCAGATGGTCACCCTGGAGACGCCTAGGATTCTTGCAGCTTCAGACTGGTTACCCCCAGCCTTTTCAAGGGCATCCAAAAGCTGCCTCTTCTTGACCTCAGCACGGTTAATAGGAACAGATGTGGGGGAGGCCGTGTCTTTTTGCGCCCATAAAATATGGGGAGGCAAGTGATGAGGTTGAATTATGGAATCCTGGCAGGAGACAAAGGCGTATTCAAATGCGCTTTTTAATTCCCTCACATTTCCGGGCCAATGGAAATCCACCAATTTTTTCATCGCTTCCTCGGAAATGCCCTGAATGTTTTTTCCGGTTTTCATTCGAACTCTCCTCAAGAAAGTCTCTGCAAGCAACGGAATATCTTCGACGCGTTCCCGTAATGGTGGAACGGTAATCGGTATCACATTAATCCTAAAAAAAAAGTCTTCTCTGAAAAGCCCTTTATCGACGAGTGCTCTCAGGTCCTTATTGGTCGCGGAAACAATTCGTACATCAACTTTAATAGGCTTGTTTTCGCCCACTCTCTCAATCACATTTTCTTCCAGCACCCGCAACAGCTTTATTTGCGTGGACAGGGGTAGGTCCCCGATTTCATCCAGGAAAATATCGCCCCCTTGAGCAGCTTCAAACCGCCCTTTTCTGGCCCTATAGGCACCTGTGAAGGCCCCTTTGACATGACCGAACAATTCACTCTCCAATAGGGACTCATTGAGGGCGGCACAATTCACTTTTACAAAGGGCCTTCTTCTGCGATCACCGGTCTTATGGATAGCCTCCGCAACAAGCTCTTTTCCGGTTCCGCTTTCTCCAAAAATGATCACAGGGGCATCAGAAGCTTTTGCACTCGCAATCAGGCTGAATATTCTTTGCATTGAAGCGGAAGACCCCAGGATTCCATGAAAGCGGTCTTGTGAACGGATTTCACGCTGAAAGGCTTCGATCTGGTGTTCTTTTTGAATGATTTCAGTGATGTCCGTTAATGTTTCAGCGGCACCGATGGTATTGCCATTAGAGTCATGGAGAAGGGAAGCATTTTTCAACACATGAACATAGCTTCCATCTTTCCTCTCCAGCGTACACCTTCGCATTCTCAGGCTACCGGTTCTGAACAAAACACACCAGTAATCCCCGTTTTGGTCGCGAGCGATGTCGCAGATATCACAGCGTAATGCCGAGCAAGGACTTCCGATCATATCCTCTCGAGAATAGCCCGTTATGGCTTCAAAGGCTCGATTGACAGATAGGATGGTCCCGGCCCTGTCCACGATCATGAGTCCGTCCTGTATTGTATTGAGTACCGTTTCCCAGTAGGTGCTTAGTTCTTGTTCAAACATGAGTATTTCCTTAATAGGTATTTAACACCTATTAAATAATATTTTAACACAACAAGGAAGATAAAAATTTGATCCATCGGGTATCCGGATTTTTTTATCTAACATCAATATAAATTTCAGTTAGTTAAGGAATAGTAATTTTTTTCTGTGCATCCATCCTTTTTGGTATGGATAATGCTCTAAATATATAACGAAAAAATATGAAGAACTCTTTCATCGTGATGAGGAGGTTATCATGGAAGGCAAGACACAAGTAAGAATAGACGACTATACCGATCTTTACGGTCACTCGCCAACCCGCCCCATCAAATATTTTAAGGACACGGACGGGTATGGATGGCTCTGCGATAAAAAGGTTGATCCTTTTCAAGACCTTCGTGAGCAGGGTTGCTGGCGTTGCGATGAAATGGCTTTTCCCGCAGGCGGGAGATGATACCTGCGAATGCTCGTAAAACGCATTCACTGAAAAAGGTATATGTTCAAGATAGCCTGCCGGGCGATCTCATAATTGAACACGTGTTAAATTGAGCTTAACAGTCGAAAGTCGATCAAGCGGGGAAAGAAAATGCCTAATCCCCTGGGACCGGCAGGGGTTACTTCCAGTGGAATCTGTCTTCTTCAAACACGCAAAATACAATAGTTTCAGGGCTTTTCATTGGAATCAGTAGTTGGCCACATTCTGGATCTCAGGGGCATGATAGTCCCTGTAACACTTCTAAACATTTCGCAGGCACTCCGGGAAATCAAATCAGGTGAAACCGTTGAAATCGTTGGGAATGATCCTGAAACCAAAAGGGATCTATTCAAGATCTTGCGGGCGTTTCCCTATGAGGTGTTGAACATTAATGACGAAAAGACGGTGTATCGAATACGCTTGAGAAAGGGCAGTACGGCATTGTGAGCTAAGCCAATGGAAGCCGAACTCCTGAACCGGTATCATGCACGTCAATCGGATAATTTTTTCATGAATTAAGTGGATGGATAAAGCACGCAAAATACGCCGGCCGCCTCTGAGGTATCCCGTAAACCTTTTATGAAGGAGGGGATCATGAAAAAAGAAATCATGAATTACGAAACCATTTTGAAAATTACTAAGGCAATCGCAATGTCCAGGAACCCTGAAGAGGTAACCTTACTCATTGTGGAAAGCGTGAAGACCGCTTTAGAGGCCAAAGGATGTGCTTTATTTCTTTTCAACCGAAAAACAGATGAACTTGAGGTGGCCGCTTCTTACGGCTTGAGTGATGAATATGTCAATAAGGGTCCGCTGAGCGCCATACGTTCTATCGCCGACGCTTTAAAAGGTGGGCCGGTTGCCATTGAAAATGTGATGGATGATCCCCGAATCCAATACCCTGAGGAAGCCAAAAAAGAGGGAATTTCCTCGATTCTCTCTGTCCCTATTGTCGTGCGGCAGAACCCCATAGGGGCATTGAGAGTGTACTCTGCTGAGCCTTGGAAAAGATCATTAGAGCAGATGAACCTTGTTCAGGCAGTTGCTCAGATCGCCGGAATGGCGCTGGAGATGTCTCGACTTTATAAAGGCCTGAAGGATAGCATTGAAATTCTAAAGGCGAAGCGAGATCCCAAGACATTGAAAAATAAGAGGTGGACTCCTTATGAAGGAGTTCCAAAGAGTGCAGGTAGAGTCAGGCCTATATCTCAAGAGATCCCTTAATCCCGATTTCGTTGCTGTTTCCCCCGTTTTTTTTAGCCGGTGCTTTAATACCCAACGCACCAATTTTTTCGCCAGCCCTCCTTTAACAAACCGCACAGATTGTTTTTCCGGGTCGTACGTTTTTTAAAATAAAAGACCGGGGAAACTTACGCACCCTGATTACTCACAAGCCGCTTTCCAGTGCTGCATTAGCCTGGAAACAACTCCTTCGGCGGGACTCGCTGGATTGATCGCCGATAACGGCATACGCTCACGCCTTGATTTGTGATTACTAACTTTCGGTCGAAAATCTTGAACCGAATTTTTGAGCCTTTTTTCACAACGAAACCTGGAGGAACCGGTTTAGGACTAACGCATGCAAGGCAGATCATTAACGCGCATCATCAGCGGGGAGCAAGTGGCACTTGACGAAGATGGTGTGCCCGCGATACTTTTAGGGTCACGGAAGGCTTAGGCATTCAGCACATCCACAAGCCGGACCTGGAAGTAGGAGAATTCTATTTTCCGCCAATAAATCCGTTTATATCTTTAAATGAAAGAAAAAAAGTCTTTTAACTGCTTGGCCTTTCAGGGCGCACCATCGCCGGAGCGTTTTGAGGCGGTAATTCACAGTATAAGTGAGGGCGTTTTTACTGTTGATCGGGAGTGGTGCATTACCTGCTTCAACCGCGCTGCCGAGGAGATAACCGGCATACCGCGCTCAGAAGCGCTGGGGCGCCGCTGCTATGATGTACTCAGATCAAACATCTGTAAAGATGCTTGTGCCATACAGTACACAATAGAGACCGGCAGGCCGGTCGTAAATTTGACGGCGTACCTCACCGATAGAGAGGGATCTCAGATTCCGGTAAGCGTGTCAACGGCGCTTTTCAGAAATAAACACGGTGAGTTAATCGGTGGTGTCGAGACTTTCCGGGATCTGCGGCACGTTGAAGAGCTGCGGAAAGAAGTAGAGAAGACGTATACATTTGAAGATATTATCAGCAAGAACAAAAGAATTAAGAAAATTCTGGACATCCTGCCCACCATAGCCGTTAACGAGAGCAGCGTTTTGATCACGGGTGCAAGCGGAACGGGAAAGGAACTTTTCGCCCGTGCTATTCACAACCTCAGCGGACGCGGTAAAAGATCGTTTGTCGCCATCAACTGCGGCGGTTTTCCGGAAACGCTTATTGAGTCGGAGCTTTTTGGTTACGAGGCGGGTGCCTTCACCGGTGCCGTTAAGGCCAAGCCGGGTCGTTTTGCCCTGGCCGAAGGGGGCACGCTTTTCCTTGACGAGGTTGGGGATCTCCCGCCACTCTTACAGGTGAAACTTCTTCGTGTACTTCAGGAAAAAACCTACGAACCGCTGGGAGGCGTTCGCACCTTGAAGGCCGACGTTCGAATTATCGCTGCGACACACCGTGACTTGGAGTCGATGGTGGCGAAGGAGACTTTCCGGCAGGATCTCTATTACAGAATTAATGTGATCAAACTGGAAATCCCACCGCTTCGCGAACGGATGGAAGATGTGCCTTTACTCGTGAATCATTTTATCGGGCGTTTTTCAGCCCTTCACGACAAGGATATCAGCGGTATTGTCCCTGAGGCGTTAAACATCTTGCTGAGCTATGATTATCCCGGAAATGTAAGGGAGTTGGAAAACATCATTGAACATGGCTGTGTCCTGTGTCCCGGTAATTTGATCCGGATGAAGCATTTGCCGGAAGCGCTGCGACCCCGAATGGAAAACAATGACACAGCATCCAGCCTGGCAGAGATCGAAAAGCAATTCATCATATCAACTCTGACCAAGAATAAGTGGAACCGCCTCGCTGCCGCCGAAGAATTGAAAATCCACAAAACCACGCTTTTCCGCAAAATGAAAAAGCTTAATATTAGACCACCTCTTCACGATATGCATCCCCATAAAAAAAAATAGCGTAGCAGAAATGCAAGCAGCGCCCTTCTGAGAAGTCGCAGTTTTGCATCGTTTTTTGTCTTCCTTTTTGGAATTTCCCATCCTGGGAGTGCATATCATACTGAAATACCTCAAATAATATTTCAGATAGGCGTGTTTGTTTTTTTGGCATGGATTGTGCCTATACAAAAAGTGCGGGTTTTTCCGGAAAATGGATACGCATGGCACTGTCAAAAAAATCTCACCCCTAAGCGGCCCAAAACCCGCATCGCTGTTGATTTCCTTCCTTGTTCCGGCGCGCTCTGTACTGAGGAAGGCGAAATCTCTGATAAAGTCATCGGATCCTAAACGTGAAAGGAAGGAGGTATTGAAATGAATCAGGTGTCCTTTGCTGATGTTGCGGTGGTTTCATGCGGCACGTTGAGTATGGAGTTGAATCATTTAAAGAAGGAAGGGTTTCTGGATACAAATCATCTGTTTTTCACGACACCCGGACTCCACGAAGATGTTCGTGAACTGGAACGTCAACTCATTGAACGGATCAGTAAAGCCAAAGGGAACACGGACAAGGTCCTCGTGGTGTATGGAGGCAAGTTTTGTTATGTTAACGCCCATGAACCGACCCGCACCATGCGAAAGATCATTGAGGAGCAAGGCGCGGGTGTGGCAAGGATTGATGCCACGCACTGCATGGATATGATCGCCGGTGAAGCGGAACGTGAGCGGATCGCTCAGGAGGTTGCCGGTGGTGAGAAGGTCTGGTGGATGACGCCCGGCTGGATTAAATTCAGGCACAATGTCTTCAAGGGTTGGGACAAGGGTCTTGCCAATGAAAATTTCCCCCGGCACACGGGAGGTGCGATCGTACTTGATGGCATTGGATATGTGGACCGGTATATGGCTGAAAAGCCGGAGGAATTTCTAGAGTATTCCGACTGGATGGGGATTCCCATACAAGGTTATTCGGTTACATTGGATCGTTTTAAATCTCTGCTTTTGGACCAGCTGAAGGAATTACAGGAGAAGTGAACCCTCGTATCTGACTCCGCAATGCTGGAGTCTCAGTTTTGATCAAACCGGCCGGTTCGGCGGCCAGAGGCGGCGCTGAACCCTGAACATAGAACCGATCAGTTTGGGTGAAAATTGATTCCGTCAGCGCCAGGAAAAATGAATTTGCAAAATTGCAAGGTGAAGCGATTTAATCGATAGCAATTTTGCAACTATTGCTTGACCTATTTTTTCCCCTCCAGTCTTTAGAAATTTTATCCTACTGAAATATCTCAGATAATTTGTCGCCTCGGCGTATTTATTTTCTTGGCATGAATTGTGCTTTTTTACTCTATAAGGGAAAATCGAATCTTGTCCTGATACCGGAATAAAGATTGGCGTGGCTGATGGAATTCATTCCAAGGAAAGAAAAGACATGTGCGCAGACAGTCATAAGCCTGCGGTGTAACGAAACGACCTTCCAGAGCAGGGGAGGATAATAATTACCCTGGTTTGCATTTTGGTTCCGGCCAGGGAAAACGACATCAGAGAAGGAGGTGATTGATATGCCACGAGGAGATGGAACAGGCCCGCGGGGCCAAGGTCCCGGAACAGGCAGAGGTGCGGGTGGCGGCCAAGGTGGTGGCCGTGGCCGGGGCGGGGGTTTTGCGGCAGGCCCCGGCGGATACTGCGTCTGCCCGAACTGCGGGGAAAGGGTGCCGCATCAATTGAGGACTCCCTGCTATGAGCAGCGCTGCTCGAAGTGCGGTACCCCCATGACAAGAGCATAGGGTGTGCTGTTTCGATGAATCACGTTTCAGTCTTTTTGCCAAGGGGCTGAAACGTGATCGACCGGGGAAAGATTATCCGGGAGTAGGGAAGGCAGCTTTCACTTAAAATGTCTGCGGAACGTTCAGACGTCATTGGAGGTAGACCATGAGACTTGAGGAGATCAAGAAAGCGATTGAAGAATTGACGGATTCTGAAAAAAAGGAGTTCTTCTCAGAGGTGATTCCTGAGATCTGTGATGCGTCGCTTACCACAGAAGGCTGTCGCATGATCTTTGAAAAAAAGCTGTCCGGTTCCCGGTATCTGGAATCTTTTGACGAACTCCATGATTTGCAAAACAAGGACTGAAATCCGGTTTCATCTGCCGGTGCACTGGTCTATGTGCAGGCCACTCACCTTCTGCCTCAGTCTGAGGCGGAGCATAAGAAATTCAGTCTCTTCGCCCTCACTGCCGGAATTTTGGTGGCATTCATTATTATTCTTTCAAAGGTATAGGGACGTTCTCGGCGGCGGCGAAGATGAAGTCGGATTCAACGAACTGAAAAACAGCGCGGATGCTTTTAATGCCCATCCCGCCTGTTATGAAGCGCGGGTTACCCACCGCGAGGCAGAGATGAATTTTGAGCGCAAGCGAGACAAAAAAAGTGGTATGAGCTTAAAGGGGGAATTGCCGTTGTTGAAGGCAAGGGCTCAGGCGGTTTTGGAACGTCTCGATGTATTAAACCTTCGCATCGGGGAGATTCGACATCGGTCGGAAATTCCTTTGTACATTGCCGTTACCGATACGGAGCGGTGCCTCGGCTGCGGCGTATGCGAGACCGTCTGTCCGGTCGGGGCCATTGCAATCAAAAACACCGCTGCTGTGGATCCAGCGCGTTGCATCGGCTGCGGGAG
>Ga0180433_10005708_pt1 | contig 16653 bp, 3 predicted proteins | sample SS_ome_8_FD_132980 | JGI IMG/M metagenome (GOLD analysis project Ga0180433, IMG submission 132980) | Hypersaline lake sediment archaeal communities from the Salton Sea, California, USA - SS_1_D_1 metaG | ecosystem: Environmental > Aquatic > Non-marine Saline and Alkaline > Hypersaline > Sediment... | reverse complement strand
TGGGTATCAAGAATGTGATAGCCACCGATTCGATACGGGAGATAATGAGGAAGACAGTATCCGATAAACTATTGCCAGTATTGCACGCATCATCCTACGACGCTCATAAGTGCATGAAAGTGCCGATAGCAAAGGAAAAAGACAAGGTCATAGTATCGTTCCTACTTCAGACATGGGCTGTCAGTGTAGGTATCGAAGCCATAATCGAAAGGGCAATGAAAGAGGGGACGCCCACCATGGTTGAGGGGCTACATGTTGTGCCGGGTTTCATACCTGAGAATTATCTAAAACAGGACAATGTTCTCCTTTTCATGCTGCACCTGAAGGACGAAAAAGAGCATAAGAACCGTTTTTATAGCAGGGCGTTCGAGACGAAGTTCAAACGGTCGGTAGAAAGTTATATAGAGAATTTCGAACATATCCGCAAAATCCAAAAGTATATCATGGGGCTTGCAAAAGATGGTGAAATACCCATATTGGAGAATACCGATGCTGAAAGGACTGTGACGGAGATAATGGACCAAAGCATAAGCGCGATGGTCAAACAACGGAGGAAGTCATGATGAAAAAACGCGGAGGAGGAAAAGGGGCAACGCCGGCAGAGAAGGTGAGCGAGGAAGAAGTCTTCGGCGGCATTGAGATAAAGGTCATCAAAGGCAGGAAGAGCCAGGCCGCTGAAGGGCCTTTACTGTCAGGAGATAGGGTCGTAGTCACGGATCATACTCTGGCAAGCCAGCTCTTCAACAAGAGCTTTGGCGACATGAAGAGGAATAAGGTATATCTCAACCTCTATGAAGCCTGCCTGCTCGTTGACGAGGGCAAACTAGATATCTCTGACAAAGGCAAATCTGTGGATCTAAGGGGATTACTGAACAAGGGTAAAAGACTTGACAAGGACTTTGCGATGAAGTACGATGTTTTCCGCGACCTTAGGATGTCCAGGGGGTATGTCACCAAAAGCGGGATAAAGTTCGGCGCTGACTTCGTAGTCTATGACCGGGGCAAGAGCCCGGGGAAGGCGCACTCGAAGTGGATGGTCAAGGTAGTCCCGGAGATAGCGCGCATGAATCTCAATGACATAACACTGGCTGCTCGATTGGCGACCAATGTCAAGAAACGGATGATCTATGCTGTCGTTACGGAGAGGGGACCAGTGTACTACGAAGTCGCGCGCGCGAAATTTTAATGTAATTGTAATATGATGCTATTTGACATATAGCTTGAATTGCAATGTAACTTTATACTTTATTGTAATGTGATCATACCCAGATAGTAGACATATACTGTAGTGTAAAAACTAGTTGCAGATTATTTCCTTCTTCGTTTCAATTCTTGCAACACTTGCCCAAAATCAGCTCCCTGTGAAGCCACAAGGACCATCAGGTGATAGAGTAGGTCGGAGCATTCCCAGATAAGCGAGTCCTTCTCATCGACATCCCCGACTATACCTTTCTCCACTGCTTCCTCTATCTCCCCCAATTCCTCCTCAAGTTTCTCTAGGATCTTCTTTGGGTCAGTGAGAAGCTTATTTGTATAAGAGCCTGTCTTCGGATTAGCTCTCCTGTCTTCTATGATGCCCCATAACTCACTGATGACTTCGATATCGTTTTTTTTCATCTATAGTGTTTTGAGGTCTGAGTTAAAAAATCATTCAAATGCCCGCGAGACGTGATGCTCTTTGGCGAACCTCACGACATTGTCGACGAATGAATCGATCTTCTGTTCGTGGCTTACAATGATGGTCTGCCTATTGTCCAGTTCCTGCAAAACATCCCTGACTGCATCCATCTGCTCGGAGCTGAAACCGTCAGTAGGCTCGTCAAGAATGATTATATCTTTTGTCTTTATTTTCTCGATAAGGTCGTTGATAACCTTGTTCAATGCTAATCTATACGCCAACGCGACGGCGGTCTTCTCCCCACCAGACAAGAAAGCATATTGTGTATCGAACCCGTTCTGTTCCACCAGTGGCGAGAAATCAGAATCGATACGAACCCTGATGTTCTCGTCCGGGACTATCATGGCGAACCACTTTTGGAAAAGGGAATCGAACTCCATCTGGATGTTGGCCATCACATGACGCTCTATAGTCGCCATGAGCGGCATGAAGAAATCACTGAGCCACTGCTCCATCTTCGAGTAATGCTCCATCATAGCCTTATCCTTCTTCTTTCTTTCGACCTCAGAAGCCAGTTCTTCCAAACGCGCTTCTATATCACGAGAGCGCTGTTCTAGCGCCGCCTGCTGGCGCTCATATTCACCCCTTGTTTTCTCTAACTCATCCAGCTCCGACTGGACCTCCTTAAACCTTGCGGCAGTCTCATCATCCTTCAGTTCCTTTGCCAAAACATTAGCTTTCTCAGTTATAGATCTAAGACTTTCGAGAAGTTCCTTAGACTCCTTCTCGAGCAGCTCCTTAGAAGACAAAAGGTCGTTCTTTCGGTCTTCCAGGAGTTTCTTCTCCTTAAGTGATGACAAGTATTTCTGGGCCTCCTCTTTTACTTTTCTCAATGACTGTATCCTATCTGAACTAACCCCCGAGTCTTGTTTCACTTTCTGAAACTGTTTGCTTTTCTCATCGATGCCGGCCTTGAATCTTTGAGCATCAGCGACCTTCTGGCCGCAGGTCGCGCACATGCCCTTCTCCAATATCGCTTCAAGCGATTCGATCTCCTTTGACAGCACTGAAGCCTTGGCCAGGAGACCCCTCGCAGTAGTCTCTTCCCTTTGGATCTCGGCATTCATCTCGGCTTCTGATTTGTCAATGGCTCTGAGGTCCGAAAACGCTTCGAGTTTCTTATCTATCTCTTCGAGCTTTGGCTGGAACTCTTTGAGTGCCGATTCGATGGATTCCTTCCTCTCCTTCAATCTGTCGAACTGGGATTTTAGTGAGATGTATTCTTGCTTCTTCGCCTGGTAAGATTCAAGCTGCGTCTGGAGCTCCTTTAATTCGCGCTTCTCCTTCTCGACGCGCTTCGTCTGTTCAAGAACCCTCTTCCTAGCGACTTCGAGCTCTCCTGCCTGCTTGTCCTTCTCTGCCTTGGCTTCATCGAGCATCTTGCTACGCTCCGGGAGGTCCAGCAGCGAACCCTTGATCTCCCGTACTTTGCCGCGCAGTTCCTTGGTGAATATCGACGCGTTGTCCTGCATGCGCTTGTATCTATCGACGCCGAAAACACGACGCATGATATCCAAACGCTCCTCTTTGTCGCCGACAAGGATGCTCTGCATCTCCTCCTGCGGCGTATAGACCGTATAGCGATAGATAAGGGAACTGTTCTTCGTGAGCGCCTCCGGCGGATAGCCCAGAAGGTTGATTATGAATGACTTGGCCTCCGTAGCTGTCAGGTCCTTGCGCATGCCATCTACCAAAACATACCCTGCATCCTGCCTCACCGCATCTTTCTTCCGCTTCAAGGCCCTCTTTATGGTGTATTCCCGGTCCGCGATATCAAAAACTAACTCGACTGAGCCCTCATTAGCGCCGTGCCGGAGGAGAGAGGTGCCGCTAAGACCTTTCTGGATGCCGAAGAGTGCGAAATCTATGGCCAAGAGTATGGTGCTCTTGCCGCTGCCAACGTCCCCTGATAATAGGGTCGACCCTTGCGGGAAATCGACGGTCTGGTCCGTATAGCTCCTTATGTTTTCCAGCGAGATGCGCTTTATCAGCATTCAAACCCCCCGATGATTAGAAGAGACTAGCTAAAAACCGGTTGGAGACCACCTGGAAATCGCTAGAACGCCATAAACTTCAGAAAATATCGCCAAAAAGGCCTAAAATACGCGTCAGAAAGCGAAACCTTTTTATAGGCTCTTTCATTTACTTTACGCTTTATTTGCGGGAATTTGGCAATAGCCCAGTGCCTGCCAAAAGTATGAAATTTGCGAGGGTGGTAATCGGAGCTCTAGCTGTAACGCTAGTGCTGACTTTAGCATATGGTAGCAGCCCTAGCGCCGCCTTCTTATCAAACCTCACCAACTCAAGCCCATCACCAGCTCAAAACGACAGCATGCTATCCAATTTCTCACTGAACTTCACAGATCAGGCTAGTTCTTTCCCCGCAAATCAGATAGGAGATGAACCCAATGAAGGCGATTCGTCCGAGGGCAGAGTCCCATCTGATACAAATAAAGCAAGCGGTGGGCGAGTCCCCTCCAGTCCTAAAGAAACTGGAGGGCGTGTCCCATCCACTAATGGTGAGAGAGTGCCGTCGACCAACCTACAGCCGAGAGGGAATGCAACAAACTCAACGAACACCAGTGTCGTCACTGAGCGCGTGTCGTCAAGACAAATAGGATCGAAGGAAACTGATTATGAAAGAGCCAAGGAAGGCCAAGAAGCCAGCGACTTCCCGGTCGCGAGCCTCGCAGGAGGGATAGACCAATATCGTGCAGAGATCGGGAAGACCGTGAAGTGGAAGAGGAAGGTCATGATTAAAGAATGTGGAGAACTCAGACTGGATCTACCCGAGTCAGCTGAGAACATCACTGTCAGGAACACAAGTGAAACGATAGACGAGGATGATGCCTTGTTCTTCGGCATAATGCAGGCAGATGATGAAATCATTTATCATGGCGACATCCCCACAGCAGAGGAAAACGGCGGAAGAGTCAGCAAAGCTGAAGAGCCGGAGACGGACGAGTTCATCAAGGACGTAGGTCCTGGTATCTATGAGGTCGAGTATTACACGGAAGCCCCGCAGGCTTTTGAGGAATCTATATCGAGCAGGTCGAAAAAAGTCACTGTCATCGCCCCTGATGAACTGCAGTACCAGAATATCCTTGCTTACACTACACTCCCAGACGCCCATCTAGTCAAGACGGATAATGCAGGTGCTATCAAGTTGATGTGGCACGTGGATGGTGGAAAGCAAGAGACGTCTTACGAAGCCTTCGACACGGATGATGACGGTTACCTCGACTACATCGAGTGGTATGTCCCGCACCTGAGCAATCAGACCTATGAGGTCAACATAAGTATCATCAACGTCCAGAGCTACCCGAAGCTATTCGGCGACTGGACCGTCAAGTTCAAAACCCTCGGGACTGCGAACCTGACGATAACCGGGCTGGACGATACCGATTTCGGCGATGAGTTGATATTCAGGGAACTACGGTGTGGCGATACAATCCTGACGCCGCAGATAATCGGCAACAGCTTGTTCTATCCGAACTACAACTGCGATGAGCAAACTGGTTTCGAGATATCAAAGGTCATGAAGGCAGGGAAGCACACCCTGGTGTTCGAGTTTGGCGGAGAGAATGCCTACGCCTACAACGACTTCGTAACCACGTGTGGGACGCTAAATAGCCCGAACACCGTGTACTATGTGCAAAACAAACTGGATGGTGCACAAACATGTCTTACGATAAGCGGCGATAATATCACTGTGGATTGTCAGGGCAACGAGATATACTATGACAAAGACAACGTCGCAACAAGATATGGCATTTACATAAGCAGTGGGAGTGACGACGTGACCATAAAGAACTGCAATATCATCAGCAACGGCACCACGGCTGCCAACCAATACGCCATCTACATCTACAATTCAAAGCGGGCCACAATATACAACAACAACATAACCACCAACTTAAGCAGCGCATATGGCGTTCATGTACTGACCAACTGCGAAGACACTAACATAACCGGAAACAATATCACGACGACAGGGAGCAGCGGGCACAGTACCTACATAAGAAGCAACAGCGACAGAACAATTATAATAGATAACATATTGGACGCAAAGGGCACATCGGGCAGGGCGGCATACGTCGAGAGTAGCGACGACATAATAATACGCGACAACACCATAAATTCTAGCATCGGCGTCCAGATAACACAATCAGACAATGTAACAGTAGAGAACAATGATATCTACTCAACGGCCCAATACGGCTTTGGGATCATGTTGCAGACTACGACCAACAGCCTTATGACGAAAAATGATATTATTACAGGCCGTGTCAACACATTCAACTATGGATTGAGACTCTATTCAAGTTCGACTCACAACACGATAACCCACAACACCGTTGATACGGAGAATGGATATTCATATGGCCTGTATTTACAGGATGGCTGCTCTCACAACACCTTCGACAACAACTCGATAATCACGGATAACGCCGATGCAGTAAGGATCAGTGCGACAGCAAGCGGTTCTACTACCAACAACACGTTCACAAATCATACGATAAATGTGGGCGGGCTTACAAGGGCGGCTATAATCTCTTACGATGGAGCCAACAATTTCACGGTGGCAAACAGTACCCTATTACACGTGGAGGTCAACGGATATGACATCGACTTCGGAGGAAGTTCCGATGGCATCGTGAACTTCACTAATGTGAGTTTTTCGACAAAAAGGATCAATGCGAATTCAGACGCGAAGCTCTATGTTAAGTGGTACGTAGACGTGAATGTGACCTCAAGCGGTTCGCCATTATCCGGAGCCAACGTCTCCGCCTGGGACAAGGCAGGCACGACGTGGCTGGACAACGTCACGACCGATTCTGACGGCTTCGGCAGGAATGTGCTTGCCGAATACTGGCAGAACAATACCAATACGTACTACTACAGCAACTATACGATCAACGTGACCATGAGCGGCTATGGCGAAGAGTCGGAGGAGATCAACCTTACCGGGCTCGGTAACCGGCAGATAAACTTCACGATGCATCTCGGATGCGGGGACCTGGATTCGGCAGGCTACTACGTCATGACAAAGGACCTGAGCTCTACGGGTACCTGCTTTGACATAAGCTCCGATAACGTGACCATCGACTGCGGGGGCTACAAGATCGACGGCGGCAGTACAGGGTCCGGCATACACCTAGCCGACGTGAACAATATAACGATAGCCAACTGCACGATACTCAATTTCAACTACGGCGTTGATCTGGACAATGTAGACGCATCGGAGATATACGACATAGAAGTCTATGACAGCGGGTCGCAGGGCATCCTGCTTGTGGATTCGAACGACAACGACATACACGATGTCACTGTGGGCGACCCGATATGTGGCGTGAACGTTACCACTTCGGATGACACAACAGTCGAAGATAGCCTGATAGCCAACAATACCTACGGGATATGCGTCTTCAGCTCATTGAGGGCGATATTGAGCAACAACACGATAACCAACAACTCAGTTAGTGGTATCTACATCTCCGGGTCGGACGGTGCGATGATAGACGACAACCGGATCGAGACCAACACGACGCGCTGGTCGCAGGGCATATATGTCAACGGGGCGAACATACAGGTCATTAACAATTCAATCCGGTGGAACTCGACGGCGAATGCTTCCGGGATCTACTTCACTGAATTGCCGGCCGGTGGGACGTACCACACTAACATAAGCAACAACACGATTTGGGTAAATGGAGCAGGAGCAGCAGGGATATTGACTAACGCCACACCTGGTGATAGTAGTATGGCGTATAGCGATATTGCGGACAATACCATACGCGTTACTGGATCCGACTTTGCGTACGGATTCGGAGATGAGGGTACTACTGCTGGCGGGCCTTTCATGAGCCTAGGTTACGATACCATAACCGGAAATATATTCTCTATCGCAGCCTCAGCTGGTGAATGCGTGGCATTCGGTGTGGGATTAGATGATGGGGGGGTCATGGGCGCTTCAGTCATTAAAAATAATACATTCCGTTGCAATGGGACTGCTGAGGTTAATGGACTTATGTTGATCTATGGTCCAGGCACTGACAACATAGTTGAGAATAATTCCATAACAGTGAGTTCGACGGCAGGGACCAGCTACGGATTCCATTTATTCTTGAATTCATGGAGTGAGAACAACACCATCTCGAATCTGCGCTGCAATGCGAGTTCAGATGTTGCTGGAGGTGGAGTGAGAAGTTTTGCCTTCAGATTGGAGTCGGACGTCGATCCCAACGAAGGCGATAACAGGATTACTGGCTGTTTCTTGAACGCCACCGCTGCGAATGCAGATTCTGCGGCCATGAGTTTGAACAGCAGATATAACCAAATATGGGATAATGAATTACACGGCGATTATGGGGTGATTATCCCGAACGGCGACCATAATGTATTCTGGGACAACAACATAACATCGACGAAATATGGTGTGAACCTCACTAACAGTGCCGTTAACAACACATTCTTGAACTGCAGCTATGACAATGAATATGTTGGGACTGGCTGTGAGCTAATCCGCCAATGGTATGTGCAGCTCAACGTCACCCAGAGCGGACTGCCGAAATCGGATGTCAATGTCAGTTTCTACAATTCGACAGGAGACCTGATCGTCTGGAATATGACCGATGCGAACGGGCTGACGGAGATTCTTAATATCACTGTTTACAGGAATGTATCGGGAACGACCCTTGACTACAACCTATACACGATAAATGTTACGGATGGCGTGGAACGTGCCAAGACGACCAATATAACAGGCAATCTGGAATACCATTTCAATCTCGATTGCGGTCTTATTGACATAGATAACGATTATTACCTCCTGAACGCGGATGTGGCTAATTTCCCTGCCACATGCTTCAACGTTACCGCCGTGAACGCCACTCTGGACTGTGCAGGGCACACGATAGACGGTACAGGGAACAGCGGCTGGGCTGCAGTGAACGCTACAGGAGCTGACAATTTTACTCTGGTCAACTGCACCATAAAGGAGTGGTCCGACGCGATACGGATACAGAGTTCGGATTATTCACTACTGAGGAACAACACAATCAGGGACATCACCAATCGCGGTATATTTTTATATCATCATAATTACTCGACCATAGAAGACAACGATATCGAGAATAACAATACTGCGACCATATATGGAATCAAGGCAGAGACTACCAACAATGTATCAGCGTTCAACAATAGGATATTTTCTAATTCTACTGGGGCGAGTTCTTATTGTATCCATTCGGACTCTGCTTCATATTATAATATAACAAATAATTCTATGTCGGGATATTCGGGCTCTAGTACAGCGCACCCCGTTTACTTGATAGCCGGATCTAAGAACGGCGTTTATTCAAACACCATAATAGCGGATGCTGCAACAAATGCGATGGGTATTTATTTCCGCATAAACGCGGGCACATCGGTTTATAACAAAGTAGAAGACAATAGCATCGAGGCGGTCTCATCGGGTGGTTACAGTATCGGGGTATACATGGAAAATCTCGGTGGGACGGCGCAGTACTATGACTTGAGGAATAATCGGGCAAACGCCACGACGACTACAAACGACGTAGGAAACCTGAGGGCGGTTGGTATCGGTCTTTATGATATTGACTTTTCCAACATAACCGGTTGCACAGTTAATGGTACGGCACCAAATGCGATTTCAATCGGCGGGATAAACTATGTCGGTGCAAGCAATAATATCTGGTGGGACAACATACTCCACGGCGAGGATTACGGCGGGGGCTCATTTTTGAGCAGCATAAACAATACATTCCTGAATTGTTCATACCAGAATAGTGATCTAGTAGACGCGAACTCTGAACTCATCAGACAGTGGTATGTGCAGGTTAATGTGACAAAGGGAGGTATAGCAGAATCAGGAGTTAACGTCAGTTTATACAACTCCAGCAATGACTTGATATACTGGAACACTACTGATGCGAACGGCTTGACCGAGACTTGGAACCTCACGGAGTACAAAAACATCTCCGGTACGACCCATGATTGGAACCCCTACAAGATAATTGTCATAGATGGGTATGTGGCATCGAGATCGACAAGCTTCACAGACAACACATTATATAACTTTACTTTTGCGGGTTGTAGTAATATAGATACCGCGAATACTTACTTTTTGCTGGATGCGAATATCACTAATCACGCGGGAACCTGCTTCAATATAACCGCAGCTAATGTCACACTAGACTGTTCAGGATATATCACGGATGGAACCGGGCTGGCCGGGGCGGCAGCGGTGAATGCGACCCAAGCGGACAACTTGACTATAGTAAACTGCACGTTCACCGACTGGTACCAGGGAATCAAGAACTCTTATTCAGACGTGTCCTTGTTCAGAAACGATACGTTCAAGAATATCACAAGATATGGCATCCGCTTCTTCTACAGTAACAGCACCACTATCGAAGACAACTATTTTGAAAGCAATAGCACTGCTCAGAGCTGGGTTATGTACTTCAACCATTCGAAGGAATTGGCAGTGCTTGACAACCGGGCTTATTGGAACTCGACAGATGATGGTACGGGAATAGAGATCGATTCAATAGGCGCGGGTGCCATAAATGTAAGTGATGTAGAGATAAGGAACAACACCATAAACATACACTATCATGAGATTATCCATTTGGAACACCCAGATTATGGCATAAGGGCGAATGTTAGCATAGGCTTAACGCCAATGGTCATCGCGAACAACAGCATTAGCGTCTACGGCTATTATAACACGTATGGCGTCCATATCGATTGCAATGACGGAGCTGCAGACTGCGATTTTGGAACCATCGAGAACAACAGCATCATCGTAAACTCATCGGACCACGGAGAATGCATGGGCATCCATATGGAAGAGATGGAGGATGGCAGTATAAGCAACAATACGATAAATTCCACAGGCTATACAGATGCAGACGGAATAATAGTCGATTATTTTGGTTCAAGCAACCATATCGAGGAGAATTGGGTCTATGTGGAAAGTGGGGGGGTCGATCCAAATGGCATCTCCTTCATAACTGACCGAACATCAAGCTCTAATCGCATCAGAGACAACCGTATAAGGACCAATTGGACAACTGATTATGGTTTATATGTGAAAGTAAATAGCGGAGCGGCCATGTCGTCAAATACATTCTCCGGAAACCGCATAATCTCGAATGGAGGAGTCGTCGCGTTCTATACTGAAGCAGATGGGCAATTCAGCGGCAACATCCTAAGCAATAATACCATGAGCATCAATGGAAGTTATGGGATGGAGGTCGTTATAGGCAACGGGGATACGGCTAATCACAATATACTCGAGAACAACACTGCAGAGGTCTATTCAACCGATGATTATGCCGTCGGCGTCATGATTTACAATGACGGGGGCACCATGCAATACAACAGGATAACAGACTGTAGGGCGAATGCCACTACAGAAATAGTAGATGCCGCGAACCTGCGTGGCGCTGGCATTGTGGTATATGGCGGCCATTACACCAACATAACGGGGTGTATAGGTAATGCTACTGCGCCCAATGCCATGTCCACGGGGGTGGCCACATATGCCGACGCCGACAACAATCTGTTACAGGACAATTTGTTCTATGGTGGGGATTATGGGGCATTCACCATCTTGGGCAGTATCAACAATACTTTCCTGAACTGCACATACGACAACGAATATGTCGATGGGACTTCGGAGCTCATCAGACAGTGGTATGTGCAGGTGAACGTGACAAAGGGCGGGGCGGCATTGGCCGGCGCGAACGTCAGTCTATACAACTCCAGCGATGACTTGATATATTGGAACACTACTGATGCGAACGGCTTGACCGAGACTTGGAACCTCACGGAATACAAAAACATCTCCGGTACGACCCATGATTGGACACCTTACGAAGTTTTCGTAATCAATGGAATAACAGCTATACGGAGTCTGGATTTCGATGACAATGTACTGTTCAATATAACGTTGCTCTCATGTATGAACATCACGACAGCTAACAGCTATGTACTGATGGAGGGGGACATACTCGAACGCGGGCCGACGTGCTTCAACGTGACCGCCGCTAACGTCACATTCGATTGTGGAGACTATGTTATAGACGGGAAGAACGCTCTAGATCAAATCGCCATTAACGTGACAGGAGACAACGTGAGCATAGTAAACTGCACGTTCACGGATTGGCACGACGCGATAGTCATCAACGACACCACATACTCGTTCATTCGCAACAACACCTTCGAGCACATAACCCAAAGGGGCATCGCCCTATGGAGCCATAGCGGCTCCTGGATAAACGGCAACGATTTCGAGAGCAATGAGACCAGCCCAGACGGGTCGACCGGGATATACGGGTACCAAGCCAGCTACCTGTTCATCGAGAACAACAGCATCTTTGTCAACTCCAGCAATCTCAGCGTGGGCATATGGCTCCTTTCACAGGACGTCCCGACAGCCAATGTGGAGATAAGGAATAACACGATAAACGCGTATTCTAGCCAAAACAGGTCCTGGTGCTTCTACGCGGACCCGTTTTATCGGGTGGTTGGGGGTATAAGGGCTATCGATAACATCCTCTTCGTCAACAACAGCCTTACAGCGGAGAGCACTCTTGAGGCTGTCGGCTTTGAAGTGCTTGCATCGGTCGCGGGCGGCCCGGGCCATAGCTTCAACAACAGCCTGATAGCGAACAACACAATCTTCCTCAACTCGAGCCTAAGCAGCTACGGTGTCCTGATCCATCCGGAAAACACCGACATACACAACAACAGCATATACGCAGAAGGGACGGCTTGGACCATCGGGCTTCAGCTGTTTATAGGCAACCAAGTCGATGTGAGGCATAACGACGTGAGGACCAAGAGTGGCTTCTCCTGGGGGGTGAGCCTGTGGACACGGGCCGACACGCAGAGCAACACGAACTTCGAGGACAACAACATAAGGGTGGAGGGGGAGCAAGGACCGAATTATGGCATGATGCTCTATTCATGGGTCATCGGGAACATGACCTTCAACAGCTTCTCGAGGAACAACATCTCGGTGTCCGGAGCGAACGATGCCACCGGCATATATGCATGGAGCGACGAGACAATCCAGATAAACCGCATGGAGAACAACTCGATACGCACGAACGCTACAAACACCAGTACGGGCGTCTATTTCTATACCGGCGGGGCGCTTAGCGAGCTGATGCTCAACACCATCCAGAACAACAGCATAATCGCCAACTCGACCGATTCTTATGCCGTCGGTGTGGCGTTCATCAACGACCCGGGCGGGATCATGACATCGAACAGCATCCTCGAGAACAGGATAAACGCGACGAGCGGCTCGACTGCCGGCGATTTCAAGCCTAGGGCCATCGGCATTTATTCAGAATACGCCGACTACAACAACGCCAGCGACAACTGGATAAACGCGACGGCAGCCGGCGCGGGCAGCGTCGGGGTCTATTTGAACGCGAGCTCTGACTACTGGGATGTCTGGAGCAATGAGGTGTATGCCGACTTCGGGGCGATTATAGAGAACAGTACATACAACGAGCTGTGGGATGAAATATACCACAGTGAGACTACAGGTATCTATGTATTAGGTGATTCAGACTACACAAGCATAGACAACTGTACACCCGCCCCAAGAGGCACGAGTATCGGCGTCAACATCAGCCACTCTGATAATGTCCGGGTCGTCAATTCGACGATAGAGGGCTGGGACTATGGGATACGCGTAGCGAACTCGCTCAACGCGACCATATGGAACAACACGCTAAAGGGCAATGACTGGATGGGTATCTCGTTCTTGCAGAGCAATTCCTCGAGGATATATGAGAATTACCTGGAGAGCAACAACACCGGCACTAGCTATGGCATCCACACGAACCTCTCGAAGCTGGTGACCGTAGAGGACAACACCGTCGTCTGGAACAGCACGGTGCAAAGCGCGGGGATAACCATACAAGATGCAATAGGCGCCTTCAATATCAGCAGGAACTCAGTGACCACTTACTCCACAGGGGTGACCGCAAGCATATACTTTGACAACATCTCCTCAAACAACTATGCGCGCAACAATACAGTCCACGCGGAAGCGGCCGTACAGGGTTACGGGATCGCCATCACCAGGAGCAATGGCGCTGCGAACGGCAATTACATCGGGAACAACAGTGTAAGGGTCAGCGGTGCTGGAGCGAACATCGGCATATACGCGAACCCCTCCAACGGCGGTGTGTTTAGTTCCAACACAATCGCAGCCAACCCGATATCGGTCGAGTCGACCGGCTCTACTGGATACGGAGTCCATGTGGACAATACCGCGACATTCAACTCGAACCTGTTCGCGAACACCACCATACATGTCAATGGGAGTACTGAATCGATGGGCATCAGGTGGGACGCGGACTCTGTGACTGAGAACAACACCGCAAGTAACATCAGCATCACAGCAGACGGGGCCGGGTCATCGATCGGCGTATACATCGAGCACGGTGGGACGACGACTTATTCCAACTTATTCGAGTACATGAAGGTCAATACTAGCACGACCGTGGCTGACGCTGGAATAAGGTCTGCGGGCATCGCTCTCGTGGGGGCGGACTACAACAACGTCACCCGTTCAAGACTCAATGCAACCGGCGCGAATGCAGGGTCTGTGGGCGCTATAAACTACGTCGGGGCTGTGGGTAACATGTGGTGGGACAATGACTTCTACGGGGGCAGCTTCGGAGCGGCCTCTGCATTCGCTAGTACTGAGAACATCTTCCTGAATTGTAGTTATGATGGTGAGTACACTGACGGAACGTCCAGCCATTACAGGCAATGGTATGTGCAGGTGAATGTCACCCGGCCAGGGGATATCCCAGTCCCAAACGCTAACGTGAGCTTATACAATGTCTCGGATGACCTGCATGACTGGGGCCTGACAGACGCGAATGGATTCACGAAGATCTTCAACATGACGCAGTACAAGAACGACACCGGGACCACATTTGACTGGACGCCGTATAATGTGATAGTCGTCGACGGGATAACAGTCGAGAGGGAGATGAACTTCACGTATAACAAACTGTTCAACATAACACTGCTGGGGTGCATGAACATCACCACGCCCAACAGCTACGTGCTGATGGAGGGGAGCATACTCGACCGCGGGCCGACCTGCTTCAACATCTCTGCGGAGAACGTCACGTTCGACTGCAATGACCATATCATAGATGGTCTGCACCAGGCGAGGAATGCGGGTATAAATGTCACAGCAGACAATGTGAGCATAATCAACTGCACATTCACGAATTGGCATACAGGCATAAACATCAATGGAACACTCTATTCCCTGCTGCGCAATGATACCTTCAATAATATCAGCGGACATGGTGTCCACCTATACCAGCACAGCGGCTCGACTATAATCGAGAATTTCTTTCACAGCAATGATACCAGCAGCGGCGGTTCTAACGGGTTGTATATAGAAAGGGGCGCCGGTTACATGGATATTATAAACAACAGTTTTATCTGGAACACCAGCAACCGAAGTACGGCGATAAGATTGACCAGTAATGGGGGGACCATAAATGATTTCATCATGCGCAACAACACGATCAAGGCATCCTCCACGCAGAACGAGTCCTTCTGCTTCGCAGCCAACGAATTTGATATATTCGATGACTTCACAGTGCTTAACAACAGCTGCGACTCCTCCGCCGAATTGACCGCATATGGTATATGGTTCCAACCAGACCATCTGGTGACCAACAGCACCATAGTGAATAATAGTATATTGGCTAATTCCAGCACATTAGGGAGTATATCCCTAGCCGCATCGATGGAGGCGACCAATCTAACGAACAATGATGTCGAGTGTGACGCCAATACAGCAAGCCTGTGCATGTCGCTAAGGACCAGCGGATACGTCAATATAAGGGGCAATGACGTATACGCGCATGATACCAGCCCCTACGGGATGACATTGTTCACGCGCGCGGGGGATGAGAGCAACAGCTACGTCGAGGACAACAACATACGCGTAGACGGGACACATGACGCCAGTATAGGTATCCAGTTCTACGCCTGGAGCGGCGGCGATATGACACTGAACAGCTTCTCAAGGAATAACATCTCCGTGGCTTCGCTCGATCAGGCAATAGGTATGTGGGTCTGGGCAGATACGAATATCAGTATAAACAGGATGGAGAACAATTCAATCCACGTCAACAGCAGCAACAGATCCGTCGGCGTATACTTCTATGCCCCGGGCGGGGGCAATCTGAGCTTGAACACAGTCGAGAACAACAGTATCGCCACGAACGCGACCGACAAGTATAGTATGGGGATAGTACTCGATAACAACCCGGCCGGGACTATGGAGCTGAATAACTTTGTAGATAACAAGATAAATGCGACGAGCGCTTCGACCGACGGGCCATTGGCGGCAAGGGCGATTGGCCTCTACTCAGAATATGCTGACCAGAACTTCATGAGCGATAACAGGATAAATGCAACTTCAAAATTGGCTGGTGCCGTGGGCATCTACCTCAACATCAGCTCCGATTATTGGGACATCTGGGGCAATGAGGTCTATGCAGATTACTGTAGCGTCATATTGGGCAGCACCAATACGGAATTATGGGATGAAGACTACCACTGCAACACGACTGGTGTATATGTCACCTACAATTCCGACTACACTGATATCGATAATTGCACCATGGACGGTAACGGGCCTCAATACGGCATTTGGATCGAGGACTCGGATCACGTATCGGTGTTCAACTCCACCATATTCGACTTCGACGAGGGCATCTTTACGACCAATGCGCTCTATCTGACCGTGCAGAACAACACCCTGACCAATGATACCGAAAGGGGCATCCACATGGTGCATACGAACTCATCGATCATCACCAATAATTACCTAGAGACGAACACGAGCAACTTCACAGTCTATGCTATGAACATCGAGGCGTCGA
>Ga0180433_10005706_pt1 | contig 16656 bp, 17 predicted proteins | sample SS_ome_8_FD_132980 | JGI IMG/M metagenome (GOLD analysis project Ga0180433, IMG submission 132980) | Hypersaline lake sediment archaeal communities from the Salton Sea, California, USA - SS_1_D_1 metaG | ecosystem: Environmental > Aquatic > Non-marine Saline and Alkaline > Hypersaline >... | reverse complement strand
TATTCTGTCTGATAGGCCCCGTGACCTGAGTACCGAATTTCCACTCATACATCTTATCATATCGCCGCCTAACCATTCACCCACGGGCAAGCCCGTGGACCTCTGCCCTTCGGGTTATTAGATCTATGCCGATGAAACCAGGTGCTCTTTTGCCTAAAAATTTTGGTATCCATAATTTCTCACATTTTGCTCTAATATCTGATTTCTTGAAGTTGTTTATGTTTATATCATGCGCAAAATCATTTCTAATTTTCCTTAGCAAGTGCAGGTCTTCTTTTTCTTCTTTACTTAGCGACCCAGATAAATAACAAAGATCAATACGTTGCTCAAAAGTCATGCCATCAATCTTTTTAAATAGCTCTTTATCCTCGACTAAGCGTCGCCTCAGAAGCTCATTTAGTAAATTATCAAGATAAGCACATGTAAGAATTGCACATGCCCTTGGGCTTTCAAGCTGAAATTCATTAAAAAACTTTTGAAGCCTCTCTTTGTCAAAACCACTATCATCCAGAAAAACCTCTTTCTTTTTACCCATTTGATCTCCGATTTTAGTTATTTATTATTGCCATTCTCTCTATTCAGCCTCTCCCAAAAATCCTCTAAATCCTCCTGGATCCCCCTTGAGATCGACTCATGTTCAAACAAACATACAATCCCACCAATAACAAGAAAACAGTATATGACGATTTCCCCCGGTTGATGATTTTTTATAATTGGATAAATGAGAATTACGGCACTAATCAAGGAAGCCACTCCAATAATTGAGCCAACATTTCTAAAATAAATACACCGTTCAATTCTCTTAATGGAACTTGGCCCCCATTGTTTCTGGATTTCGGCCATTAAGTGTGTAAAATTGAACGGAAGGCTTCCAAGGGTTTCGCCCTGAATTATTTTTAATCGCTTCGCAAGATCATTAAAAACCAATCCAACAAAATAGGCCAAGACTAGAAACATTGTAAACTTAAAGAAATTTGCTGACACAAAATTTAATCCCTCGAGAATATCACCTCCAACGGCATAAAAAGAAGCCCCTAGTATCAAGCCTCCTCCAAAAATGTAGATTAAGTCACGCATAAAAAAATTCTCATATGCGTTGGATAGAATATCTTTTAAATCTGAGGCCACTTAAAGTACCTCCCTTTGCGTAATTTCTTAGCTTAAGGATAGGACCTTGAAATTGCTTAGTCAAGCGCTTCAAAAAACTGACGACATTTCGTCGTCCTATTACTGTATTTTTCTCAAAAATTACGAAAAATCTGCAACCACACATTATTTTACCTTCGCACGACTAAATACATGTAAATCGTTGATTACCCCTGGTTTCCCCTGAGAAGTTGGCCTCATCTTTAGGGGTGATGGGTGGTAGCGAAATATCACCCTTGGGTTCATCCGGAAAGGCGATTGACCGGACCGACTAACTCAATACAATGGATACTGAAACACAAAATCTGAGCAAGGCTATGCCTGGATTTTAGAGAAAGGAATATCTGCCAAAATGGGAATGAAGGTCCTTATAGCCGAAGATGACATCATATCCTGCCGTGCCCTGGAGAAAAATCTGCAAGATTGGGGCTATGAGGTCATCGTCACAAAAAACGGTGAAGAGGCCTGGGACATCATCAAACAGGGAGAAACCCGGTTGGCCATTCTCGACTGGAGCATGCCCAAGATGGATGGCATTGAGCTCTGCCATAAAATCCGCAACGAATACCAACAGGATAAGTCCGAATACATCTACATCATACTGCTCACGGGGAAGGATCTGCAGGAAGACATCATCACCGGTCTATCGGCAGGAGCCGATGACTACATGACAAAACCTTTCAGCTATCTGGAACTCAAGGTCAGAATTCAAAACGGAGTACGGATCATCGCCCTCGAGGACAGCCGGCTGAAAATGGCCAATACAGACAGCCTGACACAATTATGGAATCGCAAAAAAATAATGGAAATTCTCGATGAGGAGCTCAATCGGAATCATAGAGAGGGAAAATCTGTGGGAGTGGCCATGCTGGACATCGACTGGTTTAAAGAAATCAACGACACTCACGGACATATGACCGGCGATAAAGTGCTGATCGAAGTGGCATCCCGTCTTAAGAAAGCTTTGCGCAATTATGACCAAATTGGCCGATACGGGGGAGATGAATTGCTCATAGTTCTTCCCGGCCTCGACAAAACTCATGCCCGGAGTATCGGAGAAAGACTGCGCAAAGCCGTATGTCAAAACAACCTAGAAACCGAAACGAGTTCGCTGGCTGTATCGATCAGCATAGGCATTTCGGTTTCCGACATCTCCATCCATCGACCAGCGGCTCACCTCATAAAAGAAAGTGATCAAGCTCTCTATCACGCTAAAAAAGAAGGGCGCAACCGGGTCCATGTGAACACGACAAGCCAACCTCGAATAGAGGAAACACAATGACAGATAAATCGATTCCTGATTTCCTCCAGATCCTGGATGACAAACACAGAGAAAACATCCCTCTTGACCATCTTTTAAAGATCACCCGAGAGGCCGTCATGATGGCCGACCGAAGCGGAAAGGTCATCAAAGCCAACGATACATTTGGAAAGCTTTTCTGCGTGAATCCAGCCGACATCATTGGTCAGAACATTGATGACCTGATCGGCAGCCAGGACGATGAGAATGAGAGTCCATCTATCAGTCAAAAATTGAGAAATGGAGAAGAGATTGAATTCTCTGCTGTTCATCAAAATTCGGAAGGCAAGCATATCTCCATTTCAGCTATCGCCTCTCCTCTTCTTGTGGACGGAAAGCCAGTTGGATCATTCATCATTTACAGAGTGAAGGACGTGGATGCGCAAAGCACAGAAAACTCAGATCTGGCCACTACAAAATTCTTGAGTTTGATATCATCATTGGAAGAGGGATTCCTTTTTGTGGGGAAAGACAATCGTATGATGCAGGTTAATGAGGCCTTCCTCAAATTCAACAAGAAAAGGAAATTGGATATCGTTAACAAATACATCTTGGACTTCGACTTCGGTCTAAAGCCGGACGAACTTAAAAAACACATCGCTCATTTTAAAGATGATCTGGATTCTTCCCCTGTTTTCCTGAAAAGGACAATCCAGAATGCAGAGACAGAGGTCCGGCTACAGCCGGTCTATCTCAGAGGGGAATACCAGGGATTGATCTTCCGTGTCAAAAATATTTCAGAGCTATCTGCAGCCAAACAGGTGAACGAATCAGCCTTGACAGCCAAAACCGAGTTCCTGGCCAACATCAGTCATGAACTCCGCACGCCTATGAACGGAATAATCGGAATGGCGGACCTCGCTCTCGACACAGACCTGAGCCCCGAACAACTGGAATACGTGAAAGGCATCAAGTCATCATCCGAATCTATGATGACTCTCATCAACGACATCCTCGATTTCACCAAGGTCGAAGCCAAGAAAGTCGAACTGGAAACCACCGCATTCAATCTTCAAGACTATGTGTTCGATACGCTCGCATCGCTGGCTCTTCAAGCGCACAAAAAGAAGCTCGAGCTCGCGTGTGATATTCCGGCCAGCATTGATTACAAAGTGATCGGTGATCCCGGGCGCCTCGGACAAATTTTAACCAATCTTGTCGGAAATTCCATAAAATTCACCAAAGAGGGCGAAATCATCTTATCCATCGAAGAGGAATCCAAAACAGAAGAGAGAATCGATCTTCTTTTCACAGTGGCGGATACGGGAATAGGCATATCAGAATCAAAGCAGCAGATAATTTTTGATGTCTTCGCTCAAGTCGATGGCTCCATGACTCGAAAATACGGCGGCAGCGGATTGGGCTTGGCGATTTGTTCCCAGCTCGTGGATTTGATGGGCGGGCGCATTTGGGTGGAAAGCAAAGAGGGCGCAGGCAGCAAATTCTTCGTCACATTGAGCTTTGGCCTCGACAGAGCCGGGCCGGAAAAACCAGAGACTCCCAGCTACCCGGATATGAGAGGGCTTCCCGTCCTTGTTGTCGATGACAATCTATCAACTCGGGATATACTCGAAGAGATGCTGGAAAATTGGAATTTTAAAGTCAAGACATCCCCCAGTGCCGGAGATGCCATCTCTTTGTTCGATTGCGCCAAATCAGAAGGAACGCCTTTCGCCTTTGTCCTCTTCGATGCCTACCTGCCGGGCCAGGATAGTTTCATTCTGCTGGACTACATAAAACATGCGCCTGAATTGGCCAAAACCATGGTTGTGATGGTCGGCGCCCGAGGAAGCCGTGGTGACGCATCCCCATGGCTCAAAACAGGTGTCCCGACATATCTCTCCAAACCTATAAAAATATCCGAGCTGTCGGAGGCCATGAGCAAGATTCTAGGCACCCGAACGCCTGAAAAGGAAACCGATGTTGTGCCCGAGAAGGGAAAGCTTGAGACACGAGCACAGACCTGTTACAAAATCCTCGTCGTCGAGGATAACATGGTGAACAGGAAAGTGGCCCATTTTATGCTCGAAAAACAGGGGCATGACCTCACCGCCGTCGAAAACGGTAAAGAGGCCCTCAATGCTATGGAAAATAGAATTTTTGACTTGATATTAATGGATGTCCAAATGCCGGTTATGGATGGTTTTGAAGCAACCGCCACCATCCGTAAAAAAGAGGAGGCAACTGGAACGCATATCCCGATTATCGCCATGACCGCCCATGCCATGAAGGGTGATCGCGAAAAGTGCCTCGAAGCCGGGATGGACGATTATATCACAAAACCGCTAAATCCGGAGGAAGTATTCCAAAGGATCGAAGAAGCCATGCAAAAGAAAAAAACTGCATCAGGTTAAAGCAAAGGGGAGAAAACAGGTGATAAAAGTGCTTATTGCCGAGGATGACAAGCTCTGCAGGACGATCCTTGACAACAATCTGAAAAAATGGGGGTATGAAGTCCTGACTACGGAGAACGGGAAAGAAGCGTGGGCGGCTATACAAAAAGATAAGGTCCAGATTGCCATCCTAGATTGGATAATGCCGGAAGTCGACGGCGTTGAGCTGTGCGAAAAAATCAGAAAGACGAATTTGGGTCATTACATCTATATCATCATGTTGACAATCAAAGATCAACAGACAGATATCCGGAAAGGATTTGCCGCCGGCGTTGATGACTATATAACAAAACCCTTTGATACCCACGAGTTAAAGGCGCGGCTTCAGACTGGGAAACGAATCATAGGCCTCCAGAACCAGCTTCTCGAATCTCAAAAAAAACTTCAGGAACTCGCTATTCATGATACCCTGACGAATCTCCTCAACAGGTACGAGATTTTGAATGTGCTCCAAGATGAATTCCACCGAGCCCTGAGAGAGGACACATTTGTGAGCACAGTCATGCTGGACATTGATTTCTTTAAACACATCAACGACAGATACGGGCATGGAGTGGGCGATGAAGTTCTGGTTGAAGTGGCCTCCCGGCTGAAAAAAACGCTGCGTCGTTATGACAAAATCGGACGATACGGTGGAGATGAATTTCTTGTCGTACTTCCCAGCTGTGACCAGAGAAATGCAACCCGGATCTCAGACAGACTCCGAAGAGCTGTCTGCGGCGAGAGTATAGAGACTGAGGCGGGACGCCTGAATGTGACGCTCAGCGTGGGTTGTGCCTCGACGGAAAATAAGACTTCATCCAGCATAGAAAATCTTGTGAAAATCAGTGATAAGGCCATGTATCATGCCAAAAATATGGGCCGAAATTGTGTTGTGGCCTCTTAAAACATTATTTGATGAGGAAATTATACAATGAACGAAGAAACCCAACAAAATTTACCGATTGACTATCCGTCCGCTTTGGCTCGGATAGGCAATGACGAATCCTTTCTAAAAGAGCTTTTGGAGCTCTATTTGGCGGATTTCGAAGCCAAACACACCGAGCTTAAGACTGCGATCGAAGGGATGGATTTCACTTCCATTCAAGAGCTCGGACACAGCTTGAAAGGATCCTCCGCCAATTTGAGCTTGACCTTTCTACAGAAGGCCTCCTTCGAGATGGAATTAGCTGGAAGAGACAAGGATATTGACAAGGCGAAAAAGGCCGACCAAGCACTCCAGCAGGAATTTGAAAGCCTGAAAACCCACCTCGCGGCCAAAAACTGAGAATCGGCGAATCAGAGCTGTCAGATCACGCTGCCTTCACATGGATACAATTGCTTTTTCAGCCTTCTTTCCGCTCATTGTTTCGATATCAATTCGTCCTATGCCCACATTAAAGATCGATTCCTTGGTTAGCTGGCTTCGGATCACCCTTTCCGGCTCTTCCTCCAGAGCTTTGATCATCAAGATCAAAGCATGTTTTTTTTCTTCATACTCCGTCACAAAGGTAACCCGCCCCGCAAAATGAGTGGTGGCGTACAAATGGTCGCACTTCCCTTGAACATAGCCTTTGTCGACCAAGGCTTGACCCCAAATGCGGTCATTCACCCTTAAAATGTCTATTTTTTTACCCTCTTGGGCACAATGGAAATAGATGCAGTTTCCGTCCTTATCATACCCGTGATTCAGCGTGACGAGATAGGGTTGATTATCGGAACACATGGCAATGGTGATGTACGCGGCGCCCTCTAATATGGCAACCAATTCCTTCCTATTTTTGATCTCCTTCTCTTTGCGTCGAAGACCTCTCATCGAGCCAAACTTCCAGCCATTTTTTGGATATATTCTTCGCCGGTCTCTTCGAATCCATCCTTGATTTTGATCACACCGCAAATCGCACTTCCGACTCTGCACAGATAGATATTGTGGTAATACCTGTCTTTGATGCGATACCAGGACTTCTCTTTGATAACATTTTCTTTGCCCTTGGCTGCCAGGTATTCTTGAACCATATGCTGAGCCTCCTCCTGGCTCCGGCTCTCAATAAAAAAACAATCAAACTCCAGATCACCCTTAATGTAGTTCGCCGAATACCCGTTGCGCAAAAAGCTGTAACCCATAAAATTGCGAAGGATATATTTTTCGGTGTTGGGAACGAGTCCATCCTTGGGAAATTTTTGGACGAGAAGAGGAAAAGAACCAGTTTCCCCAACTTTCTTAACAATATCCTGAGAAAAAAGAGTCAAGACCTCCGCGGATTCATCCTCACAGTCAAAACACAGGAGTTTCACATAGTACTGACCGACTAGAAAATTCAATGTCCCCTCCTCCAGGTAACCCTGAAGTCCTACATCGACAAAGGTGTTATCCGCAAACCTCTCCGCGCTGTAGATGCCAAAAGCATTTTTCTCACTTCCCATGTTGTAGATCTCAACGGCGACATTCATCTCAGATTGACCTTTTTTATGCTGAGAAACTATCAGCTCTTGAAAATCATAGGCCAGGTAGATTTCTGCGGCTCCGTTGATGTATTCAAAAAGATTTTCAGGATAATAGTTCTGTGCTTTTTCAGTCCGAGACCAATCGGCCAATTCCGGTAAAAGTGAACTCAAATCCGCCTGTGTCGCCCTTTCCTTGCCTTCTGCAAGGAAAAAAGATGCACTCACAAAAACAGCGAGACATGCAAGAGCAGATATGATGCATTTTTTTGTATTCATGACGCGCTCCTCTCTGTGTCCTTTGGTCTAAGTTAATATAAAGGTAAACAGAATTTTTGACAACCCTTCTCCATTCCCTCTTGCAGTCCTATTCATGCGAGAATCATTGTAATAATAGGGACCCTAGCTATCCAATCCCGAATCCTAAGATGAATCATAAGGGATAGAATACGCGAATTTGAAGATGAATCTGAGGGGATGCCGCGGCGGCGAGTCTTGACAGGCCCCGGCATGAAGAGTACCTTTTACGTGAAAGGTATCTGCATGTCAAAGGTCGTGATTGTGCGCTCCCGGCTTAGAGGACGCCCGGAGACAGGCGGTTATCACCAGCTCCCAAGCATGTTCCGGAAAGGATTCGAGTGCCTGACCGGCCGGAAGCAATGGAGTGCGAGCCCGGCCATGGTTCCGGACCAAAAAAACCGGATTGGCATCAAAATCAACACCATTGGCGGCCGAATGATATCCACTCTTCCCGAGACATCATTGACCCTGGCAAAAGTACTGGCTGAGAGCGGGATTGAAGAGAAGAATCTAATCATCTGGGACAGGACGAACCGTGAATTGAAAGAAGCGGGCCATAAACTCAATATAAAGGGCAACAGTATCAAAGTATTTGGGACAGACACCCAAGGTGTGGGATACAGCTCAGGACTTCTGGCCCACCTCAATATAGGCAGTCTTTTCTCATTGATTCAATCGCGCCACATCACGGCATCGATAAGCCTGGCCATTCTTAAAGATCACGGCCTGGCCGGCGTCACTGCCGGGATGAAAAACTACTTTGGCGCAATTCATAACCCCAACAAATACCATGACAACCATTGCGATCCCTATATCGCGGAGCTGTTCGATTCATCATTGATCAAGAGCAAACATCGAATGACAATCCTAGATGCTCTCACTATCCAATTCCATCGAGGTCCTTCCTACCATGCGGAGTGGGCCGATAATTACGGAGCCCTCATATTCAGTAAGGACCCCGTGGCCGCAGACCGTGTGGGATGGCAAATCATAGAAAAGCTGCGCGCCGCCAAGGGACTCCCTACTCTAAAAGAAGAACACAGAGAACCCGTCTACCTCCACACAGCCGACCGGATGGGTTTGGGGACGGCAAACTTGAACAAAATCCAGCTCATCGAAACAGAGGTTTGAGAGATAACTATGAATAGAAGGCATTTTCTTAAAACTTCAGCGGGTGCGGGGGTGCTGCTCAGCTCGGGCATGGGGCATTTTTTCACGGACCTCTACGCTTTCAGCAACGAATCAAACCTCTCCCAGGTGGAAGCACGCTATTACACCAAGCACCCTGACAGGGAAATCGAATGCGAGCTTTGCCCGCGCCTCTGCAAACTGGGGGATAAAGAGAGAGGATACTGCGGTGTCAGGGAAAACATGGGCGGCACTTACTACACTCTGGTCTATGGAAAGGTCTGCACCTCCAACGTAGATCCCATCGAGAAAAAACCCTTCTTTCACTTTCTCCCAGGAAAAACAGCCCTGTCCATTGCAACGGCCGGATGCAACGTCAACTGCAAATTCTGTCAGAATTGGGAAATTTCACAGGTCAGACCGGAGCAGATCCGGCATGTGGATCTCTCCCCTTCGGAAGTTGTGGACACAGCCCGGCACTATCACAGCCCTGTCATTGCCTATACTTACTCAGAGCCTATCGTTTTTTACGAGTATATGTATGACACTTCAGTCCTCGCCCGCAAGATTGGCATCAAAAACGTAGTGGTTACGGGCGGACATGTGCAGCCAGAACCTCTGAAAGAGCTCATCAAGGTTGTCGATGCCATCAAGGTGGACTTGAAGTCCTTCTCCCAGGATTTTTACACCGAATATGTCCGCGGTGAGCTCAAACCCGTTCTGGAAGCCATCAAGATCATTTCCAGAAGTCCCATCTGGCTGGAAATCGTTTATCTTGTCATTCCAACTCTGAACGACAGCGATGAAGAGATCAAACACCTGAGCCAATGGATCCTCAAAGAGATCGGCCCGAATGTGCCGATCCATTTTTCACGGTTTCAACCCATGTACCTGCTGAAAAATCTGCCTCCGACACCCCAGTCGACACTGGAGAAGGCCCGCACTATAGCGCGCAAAGAAGGGATCAATTACGTCTATATCGGAAATATTCCCGGACACGAAGCGGAAAACACATACTGCCCGAACTGTCAAAACCTCGCCATCGAGAGACGAGGGTACAGAATACAAAGGAACAACCTCAAGGACGGCAAGTGCAAATTCTGCAGCCATCCCATTCCAGGAGTTTGGGCCTAAGCCATTGAAACAATCGATTCCGCCTCTCGGGCTTGGATTCCTGGCCTGTTCATTCCAGATAATTCTGATAAGAGAGTTCTCCGCCCATTTTTACGGAAACGAAATCACTTTCGGTCTTGTCCTGGGATCCTGGCTTCTATGGGGAGGATTGGGTAGCATCGTTGCTGAAAAGCTGTCATTCTCGAGGACAAAAACCTTCCGTCTTTACGCCCTCGTCGTGGTCCTTTGTCCTCTGTGCCTTCTCTGCCTGCGGTTTTCTCGCTTCCTCCTCGGAATTCTGCCCGGAGCGATGACAGGCATCACACCGATGCTGCTTTTTTCTCTGGTGCTCGCCTTGTTCATAAGTTTTCCCTTGGGAATACTTTTTGTCTTTAACATTCATCTTCTGGGTGGGGATCTATCGCGTGTGTATATGCTGGAATCAGCCGGAGCCGCCGCCGCAGGAGTAATAGTCTATTTCGCTGTGATCCCATCATTCTCAAACTGGCAGGCCGCTGCTATAATCGGCGCAATTGTGTCGGTCACAATCTTTGCTGTGCAGAAAAAGAGGAAAGAGGCTGTTTGGGTCGTTCTTCTCGCTCTCTTTCTCACCGCATTTTATGGTTTTGATTTACCCAGCCAAAAAATCGTCTGGAAGCCATTCGAGCTCATCCGGAGCAAAGATTCCCGCTACGGGAAGCTTCAGCTAATCCAAACAGAAGAACAAATCTCGCTCTATGACAATTACCAAGCGGTCTATGCCTATCCTGACCTCTTCAGTGCCGAAGAATCGGTGCATTTTGCCATGCTTCAGCACCCTGAAGCCAGGCATGTCCTGCTCATCGGCGGAGGACTGGGGAGCAGCCTCAAACAGGTTTTAAAATACCCACATGCGCAGATCGATTATGTCGAACTGGATCCGGACATTATCCGCATCTCCCTGCCACATTTCCCTGCCCAGGAACAATCGGTTCTGAGCAATCCCCGCATAAAGATCCTCTACCAGGACGGCCGTGCCTATCTCACCAGAACAAGAAAAAGCTACGACGTCATCATTTTGAATTTGTCCGAGCCAGCAACGGCACAACTCAACAGGTTTTATACCCTGGAATTCTATCAATTGATAGAGTCGCACCTCGCCAACCGAGGGCTCTTCTCTTTCCGTGTCCCCTCGGCTGAGAACTACATCAGCCCCGAGCTCCAGAGTTTCCTTTCTTCGCTCTATTTCACCCTCGCCGAAGTCTTCCCTTTTGTGGAAGTCATCCCGGGGGGATCGAATGTTTTTCTTGCCTCCCACAGGCGCCTTTCCCTTGATTTAGAAGTTATGGAAGACAGATACAAAAGGTTCCGTCTCAAGAACACCCACATCATACCGCAAATCCTGTTTTCCCGGCTATCCCCTCTGCGCGTAGGGAGATTGAGAGAGAGTGTAACTTCAGGGATAAGGGCCGTTAACCGCGATCTGTCTCCCATCAGCTATTTCTTCAACTCTGTTCTCTGGAGCACCCGGTTCGGAGGTAGAGAAGCGGCATTGTTTTCCAAAATGTCCAGGATCAGCGCATTCTGGTTGCTCGACTTTCCCCTCATCCTCTATCTCCTAATTCTCATGTTCATGGGTTTAAAGCGCAAAAGATCCAGCTTCCTTCTCACTCCTGTAGCTGTCATGGGCTTCACGACCATCGTGGCCGAAATATTGCTGATCATTGCCTACCAGGCCTTCAGCGGTTATCTCTACCAAAGGCTGGCCCTTCTTTTTGCTGCATTCATGATCGGACTCAGCAGCGGCGCGTTTTTTGGGATGCGCAGACAAAGAGCTCATTTTGCCCAAATCCTGTATGATCAAACCGGGTTCATCCTCCTTCTGGCCTTGAGTTTCTTCTTTTTGCGGAGTCAACCGCACGAAATCATATTCTATGTATTGCTTTTTGGCCTCGGCATCATGGGCGGGGATCTGTTCATTATTGCCAACCGCCTTTTTCTGAAAGAAAAGCGCAATTACGGTCTTGGATACGGCCTGGATTTGATGGGTTCCTTTGCAGGTGCTCTCCTTGTCTCCTCCGTGCTCATTCCTCTGGTCGGTCTCCTGCCACTGCTCAAATATCTCCTTCTGATGAATTCTTTTTGCCTCATATTCCTCGTCTCCGGCTTCAAAAAAGTGAACGCAAACTCCCCAGAATAACAATCTCCGGCTCTATCGCCAGACGTGAATATCGCCCCCCAAATAAACGATAAAAAAGCGCGGCTTCGACCAAGCCACAGGGAATGAAAACATGCGCAAATCAAAACCTCTTCGGGCCCAAAAACATATATTTATATGAATATGGCAATCATCCCTTGACAGGTCAGGGCAATTGTGTTTTACTGTTTTGTTTTATAAGTGCCCGGACTATTTGGAGAGTCATAGTCAAGGGAATATTTCACCTGAGAGGACATCTCGAATGAGAGTCAACTTATCCAAAAAAAGGACCCAAGATCCTTTTGTTGCTAAGGTCGAGGAACTGAGCGGCCAAAATCTTATGGTCTGTTATCAGTGCGGCAAATGTTCGGCCGGTTGTCCTGCCGTGTCCGAGATGGATATTCTTCCCAACCAAATCATACGCTTTGCCCAACTCGGTCTCAAAGAGGAACTTTTGAAATCCAAAGCCATCTGGGTCTGCGCCTCCTGCCTGACATGCAATGCCCGCTGTCCCAAAGGCATCAATATTGCAGAAGTGATTGAAGCTATCCGTCAGATCCTTCTCCGGCAGAGGCAGGACCACGTCAAAGTCGAGGAACTCACTGAAGAAGAAAAAGAAGATGTGCCTCCCATCGCACTCATAAGCAATTTTAGGAAATTCACTTCATAAAATCCTGTAATGATCTTTAATCAACGCAATTCAATCTCATCGAGGAATCATAATGAAATTAAGCTATTTTCCTGGGTGTACGTTAAAAAACCACGCAAAAAACTTTGAAGATTCCGCCTTATGTGCGCTTGATAATCTCGGGATAGAAGTCCAAGAGCTGGACCGTTGGAACTGCTGCGGAACTGTATTTTCCTTTTCCACGGATGACCTGATCCATCACATGGCGCCCATCAGAAATCTTATCAGGGTCAAGGAACAGAACTCTGACAAGGTCATGACCCTCTGTGCCATGTGCTACAACACACTCAAGAGATCGAACCTGCGCATGCAAAACGACAAGGAAAGCCTGGATATCATCAATGATATGATGTACCGGGAAGAAGTAAAGTACCAAGGCGATGTGTCCGTATTCCATCTCTTGGAGTTTCTCAAGGAAGAAATCAAGTTTGACAACCTGGCCCAAAAAGTGGTCAAGCCGATAAAGGAACTTAAAGTGGCCAGTTATTACGGCTGCCTTTTGGTCCGCCCAAAGGAGATTGGGTTTGACGATCAGGAAAACCCAACCATATTGGATAATCTGATGGAAGCTTTGGGGGCCGACCCCATCGATTTCCCCTACAAAACAGAATGCTGTGCCGCCTACCAGACGGTAGACAAGCCCGAAATCGTCGCTGACAGAACCTACCAAATCTTGACATCAGCCCAAGGACAGGGAGCAGAGGTGGTCGTCGTCAGCTGTCCCCTCTGTGCCTTTAACCTGGATCACCGACAGAAACAGACCCAAAAGAAATACCCGGAATTCAAGAACATCCCCATCCTTTACTTTACGCAGTTGCTGGCCATCGCTCTGGGGTGCTCAGAGGAGACGCTAAGACTCGATCTCCACTATGTCGACCCGAAGCCTATCCTGAAAGAAAAAGCATTAATCTGAGGTACCAATGGTCTACTTCGGTGAACTAAAACCAAAAAAAGGAAAAATCCACATCATCAAGGACAGGTGCAAAGGATGTGGTTTCTGCGTTGAGTACTGTCCTGAGGACGTCCTTGAACTGTCTGAAGAATTCAACATCAAGGGATACCATCCCCCGTATGTCAAGAATGAGGACAAATGTCTTTACTGTCAGCTCTGCGAGACAATATGTCCCGAATACGCGATATTTGTCACTCTCAAAGAGGAGGAAGAAAGTGAAAGTGAAAAAGGTGAAAGCAGACCCTAAGGGAGTCTTAACTGGGGCCCACTACATGGATGGAGACTATGCTTTGGCCGAAGGCGGTCTGGCGGCAGGATGCCGTTTTTTCGCCGGCTACCCCATAACCCCCTCCACAGAAACAGCCGAGAGATTTTCTGCGAGAATACCCACTGTTGGCGGTGTGTTTATACAGATGGAGGATGAGCTCGGGTCCATCGCCGCACTGATCGGTGCTTCCTGGGGTGGCAAAAACCCATGACGGTCACGTCCGGCCCGGGATTCTCCTTGATGATGGAAAATATCGGGCTGGCCTGCATGCACGAGACGCCGCTGGTGATTGCCAATGTTCAGCGAGGCGGTCCTTCCACTGGATTGCCCACGCTCACCGGCCAACAGGACATGATGCAGGCCAAATTCGGTTCACATGGCGACTACGAAATCATCGCTCTTTCACCCGATTCACCCCAGGAGTGTTTCGACCTCACTATCGAAGCCTTTAACCTTGCCGAGACTTACAGAGTTCCCGTTTTCATCATGACTGACGAATGTGTAGGGCACATGCACGAGAAAGTCGTTATTCCCCCGGCAGAGGAAATCGAGGTTGTGGAGAGACGATGGTACACAGGCCCCAAAGAGGACTATCTTCCCTATAAACGAGATGAAGACGGTGTGCCGCCAATGATAAAAGCTGGGGATGGCTATCGCATCCACACGACAGGATTAACTCATGATGAACACGGTTATCCTGTCATCAATGCTGAATGTCAGAAACAAAACGTAACGGACATCATCGAAAAAATTCGAGGCAACGCCGATAAAATCATCAAACTCGAAGAACAAGAAATTGACGATGCAGAGATTGTGGTTATTTCCTACGGGATCACATCCCGCGTGGCCGTTCCCGCCGTACGGAAAGCTCGCAAGGCCGGTCTAAAAATCGGAACCATGCGCTTGGTCACCTGCTGGCCTTTTCCGGAAAAAAGGATTCGACAACTGTCGAAGAAAATCAAAGCCTTTGTCGTTCCGGAGATCAACTACGGTCAAATGGTCAGAGAAGTGCAGCGGAATGCCTTCGATAGATGCAAAGTTGTGAGTGTTCCCCATTGCGGAGGTTGGGTGCACGATCCCGAAGACATATACCAGGCCATTAAGGAGGCGTCAAAATGACAAAAAAAGACAAAGCTGAAGCGGAAAACCCTCAAGAAGCATATCTCCGCATGGACCGCATTCCGCATATCTGGTGCCCCGGATGCGGAATCGGGACCGTGGTGACGTCCTTCAATGAGGCCTTGAAAAAAAACAAAGAGGATCTGGATAAAGTGGCTGTTGTCTCCGGTATAGGATGCACAGGCCGCGTTGCCGGGTATGTCAAGCTGGACTCCTTTCACACCACGCACGGCCGGGCAGTTCCCTTTGCAACGGGTCTGAAACTGGCCAATCCAGATATGAAAGTCGTGGTCTTTAGCGGGGATGGCGATATTTTCGGTATTGGAGGCAATCATTTCATCCATGCGGCCAGGAGGAACATGGATCTCGTCATCATCTGTGTCAACAACTTCAACTACGCCATGACCGGCGGCCAGGTGGCGGCCACAACACCCACTGATGCCAACGCCTCAACCGCTCCCTACGGAAATTTTGAATACCCATTCAGTATTCCCTATCTGGCGGATGCCTGCGGAGCCACCTATGTCGCCCGCTGGACAGCTCTTCACCTCCGCAGAGTAACCAAATCCATACAGGAAGCCCTGAAACACAGAGGCCTGTCGATCATCGAAGTCATAACACCCTGTGTCACGCTCTACGCCCGCAGGAACCGGCTCGGAGATGGACTTAATTTGTTGAAATACTACCATGACAAATCCGAAATCATTCATGGTGCGGATACGCGAACTCTGGGTATCGGTTACCAGGACAAACTGATTGTTGGCAAGTTCGTGCACAAGGAAAAACCGACTTTCTTGGACGCAATGAATAAACATCTCGGCAATGTTTTGGGAGATGACTACCAGCTTTACGGGAGAATTAACAATGGCAAGGACTGAGATTCGATTTTCAGGATTCGGCGGACAGGGAATTATCCGCTGTGGCCTCATCGCAGGAAAAGCTCTTTCGCTATTTGATGGCAAAAACGCATCGATGAACCAAAGCTTCGGACCTGAAGCCAGAGGGAGCGCCTGCAGCTCGCAATTGGTCGTATCTGACGACAGGGTTCTCTATCCCTACATCACCACCCCGCAAATTCTCATCTCCATGTCCCAGGAAGCCTATGATAAATATGAACCCGAACTGCCGGGCAAAGGAACTTTGATCATCGATACAGACCTCGTCAAAGCCAAACCTCCAAAGGGAAAAGTCAAGATGTACTCCGTCCCTTCGACGAGGTTCGCCGAAGAACTGGGGAACCGCATCATTGCCAACCTGGTTATGATGGGATTCTTCACTGCCGTGACCAAGATCGTGACGCCCGAGGCTATGAAAAAGGCTCTTCCAGGTTTGGTTCCCGATCGATTTCTCGATCTGAATATCAGAGCTTTCGAAAAGGGCTACGAATACGGCCTCAAGGTTCTGGACGCAGAAAACAGGAAGCAAGAAAAGAAAGCCGCCCCTAAAAAAACATCTAAACCCAAGACCAAAACAACAGCGAAGCCCAAAGCCAAATCAAAAGTCAAAAAAAACTAACGCGGCCGAATTCGATTGTCGATCGGACCGCAAAGAAAGACGATGTCAGGCCCGTTCCCAGAGCGGTCCTCTTAAAGTGAAATGATAGAAAATAGACTTTAAGGACAAAACAATGAAGAAAAAAACAGGAGTGTTTG
>Ga0180433_10005705_pt1 | contig 16659 bp, 12 predicted proteins | sample SS_ome_8_FD_132980 | JGI IMG/M metagenome (GOLD analysis project Ga0180433, IMG submission 132980) | Hypersaline lake sediment archaeal communities from the Salton Sea, California, USA - SS_1_D_1 metaG | ecosystem: Environmental > Aquatic > Non-marine Saline and Alkaline > Hypersaline >... | reverse complement strand
CGAAGGGCGAGTTTTGGCATTGCCTGGAGCAAGCCTTAGATTTATCAAAAAACGTTTCAGAACACGCGAACAGGGATTTGGGCAACAGCCCATTAACAGGGAGTCATCCATGATAACCTTTAAGATTAATGGAAAAGACGTCCAGGGGGAAGAAGGAGAATACATCCTTCAGGTGGCCGAGAGATACGGGGTTGAGATTCCCACCTTATGCTACCATAAAGCCCTCGGGCCTGCGGGGATGTGCCGTCTCTGTACGGTGGAGGTTTTTGATGGCCGAAAAACCAATTTCGTCACGGCATGTAACTACCCCATCAAGGAAGGTATAGAGGTAAGCACGGAGACCGATGCCGTCCATCAAGGGCGTAAACTGATTGTGGAGCTGCTCCTTGCGCGTTGTCCGAACGTCGCTACGGTCAAGGAGCTGGCAGCAAGATATGGGATCAAAGAGCCGCGTTTTAAGAAAAAGGACGATGATTGTATCCTCTGCGGTCTGTGTGTGCGTATTTGCGAGAGAATGGGAAACAGTGCCATCGCCCTGACTGGTCGGGGTGTGGATATGAAAGTGGATACCCCCTTCCATCTTCAGACCGAGCTGTGTATGGCCTGCGGAGCCTGTGCGTCGGTTTGTCCTACCGGCCACATCAAGCTAGAAGATATTACCAAACATACTGTTCAACCTATCCCCTCTGAGTATGACATGGGGCTCACCGGACGAAAACCGGTTTACATACCCTATCCTCAGGCCGTGCCTAAAGCGCCTGCAATCGACCGTGACTACTGCATGCACTTTAAGACCGGTGGATGCAAGATATGCACGGCATTTTGTAGCGCCGATGCCATCGATCATTCCCAAGAGGACGAAACAGTCGAACTAAACGTAGGATCAATCATACTCGCCCCTGGCTTTGAGGCCTACGATCCTGCAGGGGATGATACCTATCAGCATAGCCGTTTTCCCAACGTGGTCACCAGTATGGAATTTGAGCGCATCCTGAGTGCTTCCGGCCCGTACAAGGCCCACCTCGTGCGTCCATCTGACGAAAAAGAACCGAAAAAGATCGCCTGGATTCAATGTGTCGGCTCAAGGAATGTCAACAAATGCAACCAAGGTTACTGCTCTGCTGTGTGCTGCATGTATGCCATCAAAGAGGCCGTCATTGCCAAGGAGCACAGCTCGCTGCCATTAGATACCGCCATCTTTTTTATGGATATGCGCACCTACGGCAAGGATTTTGAGAAGTATTACAACCGGGCCAAGGATGAGATTGGTGTCAGGTTTATCAGGTCGAGGATACATACCATAGAACCGGTAGGAAACACTGGAGACCTCAAACTGGTCTATGCCACCGAGACTGGGGAGAGAGAAGAGGAAGTGTTCGATATGGTGGTCCTTTCCGTTGGCTTGATGCCTCCTGCGGACGCTGAGTATCTGGCTGAACGGCTGGATATAGAGCTTGACGAACACCTTTTTGCAATGACCCATTGCCTTTCGCCGATACAGACATCAAGGCCGGGCGTATATGTCTGCGGCGCATTTCAAGGGCCCAAAGACATCCCAGGGACCGTGATGGAGGCAAGCGCTGCGGCCGATGCTGCCATGGGTCTCCTGGCACCGGCGAGAAACAGTCTGGTCAAGAAAAAAGAGTATCCCATTGAAAAAAACATCCTTGGACAGGAGCCGCGTATAGGCGTCTTTGTCTGCCATTGAGGCATCAATATTGGGGGCGTCGTCGACGTCCCGAAGGTTACAGAACATGCAGGTACGCTTCCAAATGTGGTGGTGGCCGACAGAAATCTCTTTACCTGTTCTCAGGATACCCAGAAGAAGATAAAAGAATATATAAATGAATATGACTTAAATCGGGTGGTGGTTGCCTCCTGTACCCCAAGGACTCACGAACCGCTGTTTAGAGAAACACTCCGCGAGGCGGGTCTCAACAAATACGCCTTTGAGATGGCAAATATCCGTGATCAATGCTCTTGGGTGCATATGGATCAGCCGGAAGCCGCCACTGAAAAGGCGAAAGGCCTAGTGGAAATGGCTGTGGCCAAGGCAAGGCTCATTAAGCCGCTTGCCGATATATCTGTGCCGGTTAATCATCATGGCCTGGTGATCGGTGGCGGTGTAGCAGGCATGGTGAGTGCTTTGAGTTTGGCGGAACAAGGTTTCAAGACCGATCTGGTTGAAAAAGGACATAGATTGGGCGGCCAAGCCCTCAATCTCCACGCAACCTATAAAGGGGATGACATAAAACCTTATGTGGAAAATCTCGTTGAAAAGGTTCATCACCACCCATTGATTGACGTTTGGCTTCACACGACCATTAAGGAAGCCTCGGGCTTTGTGGGGGGCTTTTCATCCACACTCGTTGATGAGCGAGGCAAAGAAAAAGAATTGGAACACGGGGCAATCATCATGGCCACTGGCGGCAAACCTTACAGGTCTAAAGAATATCTATACGGACAAGATCCCAATGTCTTGCTGTCTTTAGAGCTTGATCAAGAAATTATGAAGGATAGTCATCGGATCAGGAACGCCAAGAGCGCAGTCTTCATCCAGTGTGTGGGATCTAGGATACCTGAAAGGCCGTATTGCAGTAAGGTCTGCTGCACCCACTCTATCCACAGTGCTTTGACCCTGAAGCAGTTGAATCCCCACATGCGTATATATATCCTCTATCGTGATATCAGAACCTTCGGAGATAGAGAAGAGCTGTATATGGAGGCTAGAGCCAAAGGCGTGCTGTTCATTCGCTACAACCTGGAAAATAAACCCACGGTTGAAAGGGACAATGGGAGGCTCAAGGTGACGGTCACAGACCATGTGCTACAAAGACCCCTTGAGATATCTCCAGACATCATATGCCTTGCGACTGCCATCTTGCCGTCTGACAACATGGCCCTTTCCAAGCTTTACAAAGTGTCTACTACCGAAGAAGGTTTCTTCTTGGAAGCCCATATGAAGCTGAGGCCTGTTGATTTTGCCACCCAAGGCCTCTTCCTGGCAGGGCTTTGTCAGTACCCTAAACCGATTGAGGAATCTATTGCGCAAGCCAAGGCAGCTGCTGCGCGAGCTGCCAACGTTTTGATGAAAGATGTGGTAGAGATCGAACCGATTGTCTCAGTGGTTGATACGGATATGTGTAATGGATGCGGCATCTGTGAAAGGGTGTGCCCATTTGATGCCATACACATCGTAGAGGTTGATGGTACAAAAAAGGCTCAAAACATTACTGCATCCTGCAAGGGCTGTGGGCTGTGCGCCGCAAGCTGCCCTTCAAAGGCGGTTGATATGTGCCATTTCAGTCAATACCAGATAAGGGCGCAACTTCGCGCCGCCATTTAGCGGCAAGCTCAGGGCTCAAGCCAAAAGAACGATGATGTTTGGTTTTTCAACATTGAGTTTTTAGCTGATTCTGGGCGGCCTTAGTCAAAGGACGGGGGATTTCACATGCCAAATGAGTTTGAACCTAAAGTAATCGCCTTTTTGTGCAACTGGTGTTCGTACGCTGGAGCCGACCTTGCAGGGGTGTCCAGGTTCCAATATCCCCCCAACATCCGGGTTATCCGGGTCATGTGTACTGGAAGAATCGATCCTGTTATCATTCTCGAGGCGTTTACCTGCGGCATAGACGCGGTCCTGGTGGCCGGGTGACACCCCGGTGAATGTCATTACCTGGAAGGTAATCTGCACGCAAGAAGGCGGGTCTTGATGACGAAAAAGTTGCTCGAATGTGTGGGTATCGATCCAGCCAGGTTGCGTCTGTCGTGGGTGTCAGCATCAGAGGGGCCGCAATTTGCTCAACTGGTGAGAGACTTCGTGGAGGAAACAAGAGGTGTTGGCCCAAATCCCTTGGGACAAAGAACACAGAGGTAAAGACTTCGATGAACGCCATTGAAAAGGTACCAACGATTTGCCCTTACTGCGGCTGTGGGTGCGGTATATATCTGGTCGTCAAAGACGGCAACGTCGTCGGCATGGAGCCTTGGAAGGATCATCCCGTATGCGAAGGAAAGAATTGTCAAAAAGGAAGAAATGCTCATGTCTGTTCATATAGTGATCAAAGACTGCAAAGGCCGTTAGTAAAACGCAATGGTGTTTTTGAGGAAGCCTCTTGGGAAGATGCCCTGGCGTTGATCGCAGACAAATTGCAGGGCGCAGCACCCGAGGAGGTAGGTTTCATCAATTCTGCGAAGTGCACCAACGAAGACCTGTATGTCATTCAGAAGTTCATCAGGATCGTTCAGAAGACCAACAACATGGATAATGCCTCCAGATTCTGCCATTCTACCACAGTGCCTGCCTTGCTCTCCACAGTGGGCTCCGGGGTGATGACAACCTCGACCATCAGTATTGACCAGGCAGATTGTATATTTGTGGCTGGTCCCAACCTGCAGGAAACCTATCCTATCATTGCCCGCAGGGTCATCAAGGCAAAGCAAAAGGGGGCCACGGTCATCGTAGTAGATCCTAGGAGAACGCCCACGGCCATAAACCTTGCAGACATCTACCTGCAAATCTATCCGGCCGCTGACTGCGCTTTGGTCAATGGCATGATGAGGATCATCATTGATGAAGGCCTTGAGGATAAAGGGTTCATAAAGGAGAGAACCAAAGGGTTTGACGATCTCAAGAGGTATTTGAAGACCCTGGATCTTTCTGAAATAGAGAAAATAACAGATATTGCCCTCGATGTGATGAGAGAGACAGCGCGAACCTATGCCAAGGCAAAGAATGCATGCATCCTGTACAATGCCGGCATTGCGCAGCACGGTGCCGGCATAGAGAATATCAAGGCCCTGGCCGACCTGGCACTCCTGACTGGAAACTATGGAAGGCCGGGTACCGGGGTTAATCCCCTGAGGGGCCATGCCAATGGAGAGGGATTTGGTGATATGGGCCCCCTCCCCGTTTTCTACCCGGGATTTCAGAAGGTCAGTGAGGAAACAGCCAAGCGCTTTGAAGAGATTTGGGGGGTGAAAGATCTCCCTTCAACCCCCGGCATGACTTATATGGACATGGTGGAAAAGTCTAAGGTCCTATATATTGTCGGGGCCAATCCCATGCTGGCGGCCCCTGATGCAAACAGCGTGAGGAAGGCCTTGGGGAAAAAGGACCTGCTGGTGGTTCAGGACATATTCATGACTGAAACTGCTGAGATGGCAGACATAGTGCTGCCTGCCGCGACCTCCGTGGAGAAAGATGGCACCATCACCGGCGTGGATAGAAGGGTGCAAAGGCTCCACAAGGCCATCCAGCCTCCGGGGGAGGCAAAGCCAGATTGGATCATATTCTGTGAGCTGGCCAAGCTGATGGGTTTTGAAGAGCAATTCAGTTTTGATAGCCCTGCCCAAATATTTGAGGAGATCCGGAAATGTGTCCCCCAATACAAGGGCATCACCCATGAGAGACTGAAAAGCCCCAGCGGGATTCAATGGCCCTGCCCGACGGAGGATCATCCGGGCACAGAGGTGATGTTTGTGGAGAAGTTTCCCACCTCAGACGGTCTCGGTCATTTTCAAATTGCAGAATATAAACCCCCTTTGGAGGTGCCCGATGATGAATATCCCTACATATTCACGAATGGCAGGGTGGTGTTTCATTTCCACACAGGCACCATGACCAGACGAACCAACAGGCTGAACGACGAATTGCCCCACGGATTTGCTGAGATAAGTCGTGAGGATGCGCAGACGCTGGCCATAGAAAATGGGGATGAGATCATATTGAAATCTAGAAGGGGGGAGATAAAAACCTTGGCTCGAATCACGGACAACATAAGAAAGGGCTTGATATTCATGCCATGGCATTTTGCAGAATGTGCCCCGAATGTCTTGACAGGCCCCTGTGCTGGGCCTCCCTCCAAGATGCCGGAATTCAAGTTCTGCGCAGTCAAAGTAGAAAAGGGGTCCCAGCATGAAAGGTGATCTGTATCTCGCCTGGTCTTCTGACAAGGACATTCACGACAAGGGAAAATCCGGCGGCGCGGTGACCGCTTTGCAGAAGTTTGCCCTGGAGATGAAGATCGTCGATGCCGTGTTGGGCGTCAAAAAACGCAATGGAAACAGATACGATGGGGTTTTATCCCTCATCACCGATCCAGACGAGGTCATTAAAAATGCCGGGGCCTTGCATTTTGCCCCTGTGAATGTTGCCAAAGAGCTAAAAGAATATTTGGATGGTGCGAAAGACATAAACATGGCCGTTACCTGCAAGCCCTGTGACTGCCGTGCTATCATTGAATTGGCCAAGAGGGGACAAATCAACATGGATCACCTCATCCTCATAGGATTGAACTGCACCGGGACCTTGTTGCCTGCCGTTGCTAGAAGGATGATAAAAGAGGAATACCAAGTCAATCCTGAGGATGTGATAGGGGAGGACATTGATAACGAAAAACTTGTCATCACGGTGGCCGATGGGTCCAGGAAAGAAAGAGCTATAAAGGAACTAGAGGAAAGGGGATACGGCAGAAGAGAAAATTGCAGGAGATGTGCTGTCAACATTCCCAGAATGGCGGACCTGGCCTGCGGCAAGTGGGGTACAAAGGGCAAGAAGGCCACCTTTATAGAGGTATGCTCCCACAAAGGTTCTGAACTTATGGAAAAGGCCATAGAGGCTGGGGCCCTCATCGTTAAAACACCGGACGAGAAAGCCTTGGAAGAAAGAGAGAAAAAAGACAAACAGGCTATTGAGCTGGCGAACAGATGGGAACAAAGGGATTTGGATGTGCTCAGATGGCTTCCCTATGAGGACAGGTTGAAATACTGGTTAGGATATTTTGACAGGTGCATCAAGTGCTTTGGTTGCAGAGATGTGTGCCCAATATGCTACTGCCAGGACTGTTACCTTGAGCCAGGAAGAGGTTTTTTGCAGGGTGGAGAAACACCACCGCATATGATGTTTCCCTTGGTCAGATTGGCCCACGTTGCAGATTCCTGCGTGAACTGTGGTCAGTGTCAGGATGTTTGCCCCATGGAAATTCCCCTGACCAGGCTTTACTACATGCTAAGCCGTGAACTTAGCTCATTATTTGATTATGTACCGGGCATGGATGTCAACGATTATCCACCCCTTACCACTATAACGGACGAAGAAGCTCATATAGAGGATGTTGATGTTATGAGAAAGGGGAAAGCGTCTGACATTTGCGAGGGAGATAATAAGACATGAAACTAAAAGAAATTATGAAATACCCTGTTATCACAGTTAAAAGCGAGGCGACCCTGAAAGCGTGTGGCGATCTATTGCAAGAGCACAACATCAATGGTGCACCCGTGGTGGATAATGATCATGTCGTGGGCGTCATCACTAGAGCCGATATATTCAGATCTGTGCTCCCCAGGTATCCGGAAATATACAAGGATGAGCAGCAGTTCATGGATCTCGCCTATATCGAGACAAGGATTGATAAGGTAACCAAAATGAAGGTCAGCGAGGTTATGGCGTCTCCGGCTATGACACTGGATAAGGAAACGAGTGTTTTAAAGGCTGGCTCGATCTTAACGTTGAGAAGGATTAAGCAGATGCCCGTTATGGAGGAAGATGCACTAGTCGGCATTATTACCCTTAAAGACATTTTCAGGCATATTATAGAGATGGCCGGCAAGAGCTAAAGAGAGAGCAGCACCACGGGAAAGTCGGTGGCACCACTTCGTTTCGCCTCTTCGCTTCTCGCACCAAAGAGACTTTAAGAGCTTGACTTTTGGCGTCTTTGGTGGTAAAGAAATTGTAGTATTAATATCCTTGGTCACGGCGTTGAGCCCATGGACAAACACCTCAAAATGTGCCCACCCAGCTCTTAGCAGGGCGTTTTTTTGCTCTGTTAAGAGGCCTCCATACAACAACTCCTCTGTAAAATGACCTTTCCGGAGAAGGCTCTGAAATGGCCTCGACAGAATCACCTTTCATGAAAGAAAATGTGTCTCGCCTTTTGAGCAGATATGAGCTGCGTTATTACCAGGAGTGCGATTGTATTGAGTACTTCATTACAGATAAAGACACAGGAGAACAAATCTCTTATTCCATTGTTCTTTCTCTGGACACGCATTCAAAAGAGATTCATGTCAGTCGCTTTTGTCCAGAACTCTACAAAGAGATCGACTCCAAGTACCTTTCTGCCGCTTGCTTCTATCTCCTGATACATCACTTTGGCGATACCTATCATCTAGATGATCGATATCATATTTCTCTTGAAACACGTCCTGCCACCTACAACCGATTCTTTTCTCGGCTAAGAGATTTCCACCTCCGAAACAAAGGGCTTAAACTCTGTGGGACCGCGGCGGTGGTTGGTGAGTATCCTCCGCTAGAGGTCAATACTTCCATGATAGAGCGGAAAAGTCTACCAGAAGAAAACATACCCTTTCAAGTGTACCAATAGTACTAACCAACATCGTGTTTCCTGTGATTCAGCCATGTTCCGTGCGCGATCGGTGCCACCTTCTCGGACTGCTTCTCACTCCTCTCAGGAAAAAGAACTGACAGATTTTTGCATATGTCGTCTAAAGACTGCTTCAACCATGCCATGAAGGTCATTTACGAACCCACAGGCACAGCCCATGAATATGCGCCCCTTGCTGTTAGGTTGTATTTTGGGGGATGTGCCCATGGCTGCCTTTATTGCCATGGCCCCCAGACAAAAAGACGAAGACGGGCAGCTTTCAACACTCACGCTAAACTCAGGAAAGACGTCCTCATGCATCTTCAGATGGATGCCCAAAGAATCAGAGGGGATAATAGGGAAATATTAGTCAGCTTTGGCTCCGATCCTTACCAGCCTCTTGAAATGCAGTTTGCCACCACACGGCAAGCCATCCAGATTCTGATTGATCACGGGTTGCGGGTTATGATTCTGACAAAGGGCGGAATGCGTGCCGCCCGAGATTTCGACTTGTTAGAGTCTTATGACAAATGTAGGTTCGGGACAACAGTTGTATTCACGAACCAGGCCGATGCCTCACAGTGGGAACCAAATGCGCCCCCAGTAGCAGACAGGATCCAGGCTATACACCAGGCGGATGACAGGGGCATTAAGACATGGGTCTGCCTGGAACCTGTCATTGACCCTGAGCAAGCCCTGGGGTTGATAGAAAAGCTTCACCCCGTTGTAGGGCATTGGAAAGTAGGTATGCTCAACTACCGCAAACTGCCTAGACCGGTGAACTGGATAAAGTTCAGGAAGGATGCCAGAGATCTCTTGGATTCACTGGGGGCAGATTATTATTTCAAGGAGAGTTTGAGACAATTGCAGGGCTAACTTGTATGGCTGCTCATTTGGCTGTCTTCGTTTCTGCAACTTCCATATGGGATGCACACACAATCCTGTCGTCTTAAGAGCGCGTCATTTGGCTCACCCCCACCATGACTACCAGAGATAAAATAATAGGCAAGATGCTCAAGTACTGAGGCCCCAAAAAAAGGTGCAAAAAGGCCTCGCCGTTTTTTGTGAAGATAGCCTTCATGGGCACACCGCCGTGAATTTTTCCCAGGATGGCTGTGCCGCCTCCAACAACAATGGCCCATAGAGCGCCGCTTGCGGTAATCTTGAAGCGCCCTTGGTAAAAGGTTGCCAAAGTCGGAAGCACAACGCCGCCCACAAATACGGTGTAGCCCAGAAGCAGGGAAGAAATAATCTCCTGCTGCCGGCTGGCAATGAACCAGGCGGCAACGCCGATGGTCACAACCGCTACCTTGGTGAGTTTCAGGTGTTCACCCTTTGAAAGGCGAAAAAAAGGACCCATCACGTTCAGAGAAAGGATCGTGGCAGCAGAGATGAGACAGGTGTCGGCGGAAGACATGATCGCCCCCAAAAAGCCGGCTACAATCAACCCTTTGAGCCCCACCGGTATGAGTCCACTCAAGGTTTTCGGCAGTGCAGCCTCAGGCGTGATGCCTGGAAATTTTGCCGACGTCAGGAGTCCAAAAAAAGCAAGTAAGAATGAAAGAGGAACCACCAGTGCAGCGGCAAGCAGGGCAGATCTCCGGGCCACACGATTGTCTCTTGCGCACAGGACCCGCGAATAGATATCAGGCCCCACGAGGTAAGGAAGTCCCACGATGAGGGGATAATAAACGAGCATGTCATACCACCCAAAGGCCCTAGAGACCGGAAAGCGCCAGTGTCCCTCGGGCATGTTCTGCCACAAAGACGGTCCCATGCCCTGGGACGATAAGAGGAAGGCCAAGGAAAGCAAAATGCCTCCTAAAAAAAGGAAGAACTGCCACGCATCGGTCTTGATGACCGTGAATTGCCCCCCCCAAGACGTGTACAAGATAAAGACAGCGGCCACAATCACCAGGGACCACTGGAAATCAAAAGAGAACACGCCGCACAGGAGTCGCCCTCCGGCGATCAGTTGGGCGGCTATCACGCCACACCAAGCCACTGCAATCATGACCCCTGCAGGGACTGCGACCCTTTCGCCATAGGCCTTTTTCAGTATGTCGGGCAGGGTGTAGACATTAAGGGATCGGACACGCCCGGCCAAGAGTAAGGCAAAGGGAACCAGGGCCATACCTCCAACTAGTGACCACCAGACACCGGTTAAACCGCGGGCATAGCCAAGACCAATGACGCCCATGGTGGAAGATGCCCCAAAAATGGTTGCCACCAGGGATAGGGTCACAGGACCCGTAAGGTATCTGCGTTCTGCGATCCAAAAAGATTCAGCGGATTGCCGGCGGGTGCGCCAGCCCATGAAGAGCATCAGCAAGAAATATCCGAGGATGACTATTAGATCGAACATATTTCCCTTAGCCCGCAACCTCTCTGGCCGTGAAGATCCAAATTGTAACAGCTTGCGAGTCTTCTTGGCTTTCATCTCTATCGGCTATGACGACCAAACGTCAAGCTGTTCCATACCATCCATCATATGAAGTAAAGGGCGATTGTTCCAAGAGACGGTGACTGGTGTCGTGTCTCAGAAGTTCCTTGAAAAAGTAAAGTGTCGCCATCAAGCCATTTTCCGGACTCCGTGAGCATTTCCGGGACGTCAGCTTCGCTGCGCTGAATCATAAAAACTCGGGCTAACGCCCTCAAACAGTTTATGATTCTTAACGCTTCACTCAGCTGACCTCTCATTCCGAAAACGCTCAATGTCGCGCGGAAAAGGCTTTCGGCTGCATAGTGACTAATGACCGTCACCTCTGAGACACGACACTGGATATGATTCGGGCGAGGCCTGGGGCATTTTCCGTGGCAAGTTTGACCAAAATATGGTATGAATGTAAAAAAAACAGAAACATAGACGATATTTTGTTCCGAGGGAGGAAGAACTTGAAGCCAGAACAGCAAGCCCTATTGCGCAAGCTGCCCGGTGTGGATTATGTCCTTAACCTTTGGGACCAAGAACAGCCCGTGCAACAAGCCCCTCGGCCTGTAGTCGTCCAAGCCATCCGGAGTGCACTGGAAAAACTCCGCGAAACGATCGTTGCTGCGGATGAGACCCTGGATGAGGCCCTCCTGTCGGACACGCAACTTTTGCACCTGGCAAAGACGGCCTTGAAAAATGTTATGGACTTCAAGCTCAAGCGCGTCATCAATGCAACAGGCGTAGTCGTTCACACCAACCTGGGCCGTTCTCTGCTGCCTGAAGGTGTCGCAAGACATGTTGCGGAACTTTCGAGCCGGTATTCGAACCTTGAGTTCGATCTGGAAAAAGGGGCCCGGGGATCCAGATATAGCAACGTTGAAGATATCTTGTGCGAGATCAGTGGTGCCGAGGCCGCAATGGTGGTGAATAACAACGCAGGAGCCGTCTTTTTATCTCTTCAGACCCTGGCAAAAGGAAAAGAGGTAATCGTTTCAAGGGGTGAGCTGGTGGAAATTGGAGGTTCTTACCGCATACCGGACGTTATGGCCCAAAGTGGTGCCAAACTCGTAGAAGTCGGCACGACCAACCGAACCCATTTCCCAGACTATGAAAGGGCCATCCGGGATGATACGGCTTTATTACTCAAGGTCCACACGAGCAATTACAGCATGGTGGGATTTACAGCCGACGTTCCACTGAAAGAGTTGGTCGCCCTTGGGGCTAAGTATCATCTTCCTGTGATGAAAGATCTAGGGAGTGGAAATTTTGTGGATTTTTCGAAATACGGGCTCCTGAAGGAACCCACGGTCCAGGAGACCGTGGCAACGGGTGCGGATGTGGTGAGCTTCAGCGGGGACAAGATGCTGGGCGGACCCCAGGCAGGCATTATTGTGGGGAGAAAAGATGCGATTGAGGGAATCAAGAAGAATCCCGTAAACCGGGCCCTCAGAATCGATAAGATGACCCTGGCCGCGCTGGAAGCCACGTTACACCTTTACCGTGACGAAGCTTTGGCGGTATCGGCTATCCCCACGCTGCGCATGCTGACCATGCCTGCCAAAGTCATTTCGACCAAGGCAAGACGGCTGTTGAGTCGATTAAGAAAACTGGAAAGCAACCGACTGGAAGCGGTTCTCGTCAATGCCTCATCCCGTGTGGGTGGCGGCGCCCTCCCCCTTCAAGAACTCCCTACCAAGTGCGTGGGTATTACCATAGAGGGGCTCTCAGCAAGTCGCATAGAACAGATCATGCGAGAGGCAACCCCGCCTCTTATTGGGCGTATTGAAGACGATCTCTTTCTCATGGACGTGCGCACGATTCAGGACGAAGAGATCCCCATGATTGCTTCTGCATTCAAGAAGATACTGGAGGAACAGTAACGTGGACAACCCTTTGGTGGCATCAAATATACTCAAAGAGACCTTTCCCCAGATGCCGGTAGGTAAGGCCTTCCACACGCTCTTTGACACCTCTGCGGTAAAGACGGAGCGGTTTGCTGTCCTTGTCATCCGTGTCGACGACCTTGACAAGACGATGAAACGTTCCGGAGAGAAGATCACGTCAGGTGTTATCATCAGGCTGGCACGAATCATAGACGCCTTGAGCAAGACCCATCCCATGCAGTGGGGAAGACTCGAGGAGGATCGGTTTGCGTGTTTCTGTCCGGACATGGATGAGGAAGGTGCCATGGAGTCGGCAAGAGAGATCCAGCAGCGCCTGGCGGTTCCTGATGAACAGAGTGTGTCGATCGGCATAGCTGTCTCCCCCTTCTGGCCCTTCGAAACAACGACCATTCTGGCCAATGCCCAAAAGGCGCTGGATCATGCCGCTTTTTTTGGGCCGGGCGCTGTGACGCCCTTTGATGCCGTCAGCCTCAATATAAGCGCTGACAAGTTCTATCAATACGGCGACATGGATGGGGCCATCGAAGAATTTGAAAAAGCGCTGGCTGTAGACCCGAAAAACGTGAATGTCCATAATAGTCTGGGTGTGTGTCATGGTGTACGGGGCAGTTACGATTTGGCGATCGATGCCTTTGAAACCGCCATCACCCTCGATCCAGAAGATGTGATGGCCACCTACAACCTGGGGCTTGCCCATCTCAAAAAAGGGGACCGTGACAAGGCCCTTGAGCTCTTTCTGGAGGCCCACGGCCTTGACGGAGACCACCCGGACATCGCCTGCCAGATCGGCCTGTGTTATCGGGAGATGGGTCGAACGGAAGCCGCCCTTGAGTTTCTGGAAAAAGCAGCCCGAAGGACCCCCAAATGGGGCCATGTCTTCCGGGCCTTGGGGGATTGTTACCTGGAGAAAGAGAGGCCTCGCGAGGCAGTCAAGGCCTATGAAAAAGCCATTAAGCGGCACCCAACGGATCCAACAAGCTTGAGCGCCCTGGGCCATCTTTACGGCGAGTTGGGTGAAAACATAGAGATCGCCATCATGCTGTGTCGGGAAAGTACCACTCTTGATCCCAACAATGGCCTTTTCCGATACCGATTGGGCAAGCTTTACCTACAACAGCAGGACTATGAAAAGGCCATCGAGCAGCTAAAAAAGGCAGCAGACCTTGGAGAGGATTGCAGAGAACTCCTAAGCGAGGCAGAAGGCGCCATGGCTTGGAAACCTTAGATTTGAGGCGTGTTCATGAAACATGTTATCTTAGAAGCCTTGGAAGAGAGTATTCGGGTCAACGAAGGGTTTATTAAAGGCAATGTGGAGCAGCTTCTTTCTGTGGCCCAACGACTGGCCGCCTGTTTTGCTGCAGGCCACAAGCTCCTGATCTTTGGCAATGGCGGCAGCGCTGCCGATGCCCAGCACATTGCGGCGGAATTCGTCAATCGTTTTGCTGTAGACCGCAAGCCTTTGCCCGCCATGGCACTCACCACGGACACCTCTGTGCTGACGAGTATTTCCAACGATTTTTCTTTCGACGAGGTCTTTTCCAAACAAATCAGAGCCCTTGGCAAGAGAGATGACATCGCCTGGGGAATCAGCACCAGTGGCAACTCGAAAAATGTGCTTCTTGCTATGGACGCAGCCCGCGACCTGGGCCTTGACACCTTGGGCCTGACAGGATGTGGTGGAGGCAAGCTCGCTCAAAGGTGCGACCTTGCCTTGATTGTGGATTCCCAGGCCACCCCGCGGATCCAGGAAAGCCACATCACGGCCGCACACATTCTATGCGAACTCGTAGAGCGAATCCTTTTTCCGGAGAGTTTTGTGGAAACTTGATGAACTTGTAAAAAGTCTTTTGCGAGCGACATTGAGCATTTTGGGAAAAAAGCACTTGGGCTGTTCAGCGTTAAGAAATGCTAACTGTTTGAGGGCTGCAGCCCGAGTTTTAGCATTTTAGCTGAACGTCTCAAGTGCGCCCAAAATGTTCACGGAGCGAGCAAAATTGACTTTTTGCAAAACTGTCTAACTTGGTAAAGAGGCATCCATGGCCAAACCCTTAAAACCCATAGACCCTGCTCGTCTTAAAACCTATCCCCTGGCCTCTCGAAAAAGCAAGGTGGATCGGGCCGACTTTGCTCTTCCATGGAAGCCAAAAGGGACCCTGGAAGATTTTCTAAAACGGCTTCCGAATATCCTGGCTGCTAAGGATTTCAAGGCTGTGGTTTCAGCCATCGTCACCGCCCACAAGGCAAGCAATCATGTCGTGATGGCCATGGGCGCCCACGTCATGAAAGTGGGCCTCAACCCCGTTGTGGTCGACATGATGGAGCGTGGCGTCATCACAGCCATTGCCATGAACGGCGCAGGCATCATCCACGACCTGGAGCTGGCCCTGATCGGAAGGACCTCTGAAGATGTCCTGGAAGGCTTGGAACAGGGTGCTTTTGGCATGGCCGAGGAATCGGCAGATTTTCTAAACCGGGCCATTGCCGAAGCCGCGAAGGAGGGCTCGGGACTGGGCCAAGCCGTGGGACGGGCCATCATTAAAGAAAACCTGCCCTTTGTCAAAGACAGCATCCTTGCCACAGCCGCCCGACTTGAGATCCCCGCCACGGTCCATGTGGCTATTGGGACCGACATCATACACATCCATCCCGGGTTTGATCCTGAAGCGGCCGGCAAGGCGAGCTATGATGATTTCAGGCTCTTTGCCTCAGTCGTGGCTGCCTTGGAAGATGGGGTCTATATGAACATCGGCTCCGCCGTGATCATGCCTGAAGTCTTTTTAAAAGCACTGACGCTGGTTAGAAATCTTGGGCACAAGGTCAAACGGTTTACCACGGTCAATATGGATTTTATCCCGCACTACCGCCCTATGACCAACGTGGTCCATCGTCCCACCGCCTCGGGCGGCCAAGGCTATGCCTTCATCGGCCACCATGAGATGATGTTCCCACTGCTCGCAGCCGCGGTGATTGAACAAATCGTCCCGCCCGGCGATTAAGCCCATGGCGGGCAGAAGCTTGATGACTATGGGCGAAGGCGGCTGGACAAAGAGCAGAGATCGTCTTATGTTCTGCAATAAAAAGAGCGCTTTGAAAAAAGCATTTGGACAACCATCGTGAAAACGTGTTTTTCAAAGCGCTCACTATCTCTTTGGTAAGGAGACAAAAACATGCCCATCTTTGAATATCACTGTTCTAAATGCGACAAGGATTTTGAGGTCCTGGTTTTTGGAAAGGAAAAAATCGCTTGTCCCACCTGCAACGGCAAAAAGATCACAAAGCTCCTTTCTACTGTCAGCCACAAGAGTGAGGGTGCGTTCACAAGCTCCCAGGGCTCCGCTTGCAGCAGCTGTAGCGCCACCAGTTGCAAAACGTGCGGCCAATCATGATGAAAATCATTAGAATTGGCACACGAGGAAGCGCTCTTGCCGTCTGGCAGGCCGAGTGGGTCCGCTCGCAACTTCTAAACCTCCACCCTGAATGCCATGTGGAGCTCGTCAAGATCAAGACCACGGGGGACAAGATCCTGGATGTGCCCCTTGCCCAGGTTGGGGGAAAGGGGCTCTTTGTCAAGGAGATTGAAACGGCGCTTCTTGAGGGCCGGGTGGATCTTGCCGTTCACAGCATGAAGGACATGCCGGCCGAGGTCCCGTCAGGCCTTTGCATCGGCGTTGTGCCTGAACGGGAGAATCCCCTGGACGTTCTGATCTCAAGGAACGGACATGAGTTCGAGGGCCTGCCAAAGAAGGCTCGGGTGGGAAGCAGCAGCCTTCGCCGTGGCGCCCAGGTTCGACACGCCAGGCCGGACATCACGGTGCATCCCTTGAGAGGAAACCTCGACACCCGGTTGCGAAAATTGGAAACAGAGGGCCTGGATGCCATCATTCTGGCCGCGGCCGGGGTCAAGAGGCTGGGACTGGAAGATCGGATCACCGAATATATT